>Ga0265294_10009740_pt1 | contig 11026 bp, 11 predicted proteins | sample MunlanPumphouse3_FD_192504 | JGI IMG/M metagenome (GOLD analysis project Ga0265294, IMG submission 192504) | Groundwater microbial communities from a municipal landfill in Southern Ontario, Canada - Pumphouse #3 | ecosystem: Environmental > Aquatic > Deep subsurface > Groundwater | place...
ACCGAACTGATGACCACGCCGAAAGACTACATCCTGCTGGACGAAGTGCAGTATATCGCCGGCTGGGAGGATGTGGTGAACACGCTTCGCAGCAACGGTGCAAACGTATACGTCACCGGGTCCAACGCCAAGGTGCTCTCGTCCGAGTTCAGCACCATCATCGCCGGAAGATATGCCGAGATCCACGTGCTCCCTTTCTCGTTCTCGGAGTTTCTTGAGAGATATCCGCCGAAGGGCGACACCAGGGTGGAGCAGAGGTTCGACCAGTATCTCGTTCAGGGCGGGATGCCCATTATAGACCTGGACGATTCCCCGCGCAAGAACCGCACAATAATGGAGGGCGTCTATGACTCCATCGTCAACCGCGATGTAGTGTCCAGAAGCAGAATGGACCCTTCCACGGTGCGCAGGATGACGGATTTCATGTACTCCAACGTCGGAAACATAACCACGCTGGAATCTTTAGCCTCAGGTTCAGGCATCGGCGATAACAGGACGGTGGACCGCTACCTGGATGCGCTGACCGATTCCTTCGTATTCTACAAGGTCAACACATTCGACCTGATCGGTAAAAAAATGATGAAAGTGAAGGCGAAGTACTACGCATCGGACACCGGATTGAGGAACACCGCCCTTGGGCACATTGACGATAACGCCTCCGGGCTTCTTGAAAATATAGTATTTCTGGAACTCGTCAGGCGCGGATACGATGTGGTCGTCGGAAGCTACCGCGATTACGAAGTCGACTTCACGGCTAGGTCTTTCGGAAAGACGGAATACTATCAGGTCGCCAAGACCCTTGCCGACGATTCGACGATCGAACGGAAGGAGCGCCCCCTTAGGCTTCTGGGCGATGCCGGAATCAAGACCGTCCTCACGTTGGACAGGGACCTTCCGGAAAGCAGGGACGGGATACGATATCTGAACATCATAGATTTCCTATCGGAAGAACGGTGAATACCTGCCGACTGCGAATCCTCTTTTTGGCGGAGGCCGTCGCGAATCTGAATACGGTCCCATATACTTCCGTCCGGAAATGCCGCCGGAACGAAACGATATGATTGTGGACCTCCAAGTCCTGGATTCGGACTCAGAGGTGTTTCCGCGTATATTGAAAATTCGGCAATGAAAACTGAAAGACCTGCTATCATGGGGCCGGGCAGTTTGCGCTCTTCCCCTCGGCGACCTGAATCTACAGAATGTTGTGCTACCGTGCTGTAACCGTACAAATTTTTGATTTTCATTTATATACTGTTTATATACGACTCATATGCTAACACGCTCATTATGTAACCTTACATGTACAAGGCTGTTTATTTAAATAGTATTTAAATACGATATATAAAGAAAAGCGTCACTTCTGTATGGCTACATCACAAAGCAGGTACATATTCCGAAGATTTAGGATTAGAAGTGATTCTCTCCCCACTTAATCCTGCCATCTTCACACTTCCTGTTATCACAGATCTCTCCTTTGGTTTCGGTAACAGAGTATGACGGAGGAAATCGATCACAGCGAAAAGCTACCCGGGAAATATCCGGTCTCATCTCGAAGGTGCCTTATGGATCGGTCGATGACCCTCATGACGCATAGAACGTTCGATTCCGGTGCTCACACGGTGTGCAGCAACGTTCTCCTGAATTCCGACGTGGGCGTCGCCGGCCTGGCCATGCCGATCAGCCGTGCAGAATCCCAATACCTGCCGACAGCCGGCAGGTCCGCTGTCGATTCTACGTGGTAGTACTTCTTCCCTTCGAATTCGTAGAAAGTCCCGTTCGCGAATACATTGACCGCAGCGCACATGTGCCCTTCGACGACGACGGTGATCACGTCCAGCCCCAGATTGTACGCGACAGAGGTGTACAGCAATGCCATCCCGTCGCAATCTGCTTCGCCTTTCAGCAAGGTCAGCACGGGCGGTTCCCAGAGGTCTCTCCCGAAACGCTCCTCGTCCGAAGCATACGCGATGTTCTCCTGTATCATCGCCAGTATTATCGAGGAACGGCGTCTTTCGTCGGTGTACTCGTCGAACTGATCCTCCAGCTGTTCTGCCATTTCCTTGATGACGGGGTCATCCACCATGGAATAATACGGAAGAAAATCCAATGAATTAACGGAAGGATACAACCCATAATACGGGCTCTTCCTGAGATCGATGCCGTCGATGGAATAATTCCCTGCGCCATAGCTCCATTTTATCGACAGGATTTCGTTCCTATTGCAGGTCTTCTTTCCGAAGCGCATCCGATCACATCGTTCTGACGACTTCGGATCTCGGCACGGTGTTCACCAGCCTGCCTATGAGCTCCTCGTTTTTATCGGCCCAGAATTCGTAATCGCATACGATTATCAGCTCCTTCTTCGCGCGAGATACGGCCGTGTTTATCACCTGCAATCCTTCGAGGGTGGACGTGGATGTGAAACGATACGGAACGTTGCGCACAGGGAGCCTGTTGTCGGACACGGAGATAATGACCGTATCCCATTCCCTGCCCTGGGATTTGTGAATCGTCAATATGCTGCCTTTAAACTCAAGCGGCAGAGTTTTCTCAATGGTGAACAGCTGCTTTGAATAAGGGGTGAGGATGATGAAATCCAATATCCCTCCCTCGCGACCCTCGAGATATTTCTTTATGGCGATGGCTTCCCCCGGGTTGCTCCTGTCCGCTTTGTCAAAATACCGGACATCGATCACTTTGACCGACAGCGGACTATCCGCGACACCGGTTATACCGTTCATATAAACCATCTGATCCAGGACCTCCGCAAGGTTCTTACCGAAACGATGCGAATATGTGAGATCCGCCTGCTTCGTATCGGTGAACAGCGGGTCCAGACAATCGCGGTATGCTGAGGCCAGGTACGATATGTCGTTGGTGAAGAACATCTCGGCATATCTGGAACTCATATCGAAAAGGAACGAGTAACGCAGTCTTCCGTCATCCTTTATGGCCTCGGTCAACAGTTCACGGTCGATCTCACAGACCGGAGGCAATTGCATATGGTCGCCCAGCAACGTTATCGGAACGCCGTTGGTGAAGAATGGCATGGTGATTATGAGGTTGCAGTACCCGGCCTCATCGATGAATATGTGATCGACGTCGAGCGGGATGCGGCCTTCTGCCATGACTCCGTTAGGACAGAATCTGGCCATGAAAACATACGGGGTCATCGCGACGATCTTCGAATCCCCGACGGTTGCGGATCCGTCGCCTTCTTTGAACTTCTGGATCTGTCCGGCGATCTCCTTGCGGATATTGTAAGCTTCATCGAGGCTCATCGAACTGTAATATTCGATGCTGACGGTCGGCTTCTCCCTGCTGTACAGGAGCTTTGAAACCTGCTCTGCTTTCAGACGATAGTTGTAATCGTTGGCGTCATCGAGAATGTGCGCGAACTTGGGCATCCCTGACATGACTCTGGAGATCTCGTCGAAGTACACTCTGATCTGCTTCTTGATCTTCATTTTGTTCATCGGATTCGATGTCCTGTCCATTTCGGAGTAGAGCGAAGCGATCTCGTCGAAATCAGGCAGCAGACGTTCGGCCTCCTTTTCAAAGATGACCTCGTCCATTGTCTCCAGCTTCTTCTCCCTCTCCCTTAACGCGTTGTCCTTGTTGCGGACCTCGCAAACATTCGGATATTCCTCGAAGAATTCCTCCGTGGCGGCGCCGAGACGAAGAACGTCTTTGTCGATGTCGATTATCTCTCCGTTCGGATCGATAGCCTTTATCATCTTCAGAAGACCGCGGAGAACTTGTTCGACCGCGTTGTTCGTGGGTGCGAATATCCCCACCCTGCGGTTTTTCTTAATCTCCGAGATGATCGCGATGGCGAGAACATATTGCGTCTTTCCGGTACCCGGTGCGCCCCAGACGTAAGACAGTCTGTTGTTGAGTACGGTATCCACCGCATCGATCTGCTGTTCGGATGGTTTGGCATCCATCTTGAGATCGTAGTCGTCGACGGGGAATTTCACAGCCGGATCTGCCGGCAGCGATATCATATCGCCGAAGTCGTCATAGAATTTCCTGGTCCGCTCGATCAGGTACTTCATGTTGGTCACCAATTCGACGGAATCCTTGTCAGATCCTTTCGGTTTGTTCTTGGTATCCCTGAGCTTCTGCATCACTTCTTCACATGGGAACATCGTCAATATCATGGACATCTCGTCGAATCTTTCGATGTTCAGCTGCTCGTCCCGATAATCCACACCGTTGATGGAAAGAACGATATTGGTTGTATCCACAACTTTGCTCCCCATGAGAAAATTCACAAAGCTTCCGTGCACGTAATAGTCTACGATCCTCAACTTCGACAGACCCTTAGGATCGTCTGTGTATTGCATATCTTCATAGTATTCGTAAGTGTCATCGCAGGCTTCGATGCATATCCTCTTGATTTCTTTAGCATCCATATGTGCCGCTTATATTGCCGAGTTTCAATAAAACGCTATCGTATTCGCTGCTGGAAAATACCTTCCAGATCGTTTCCGGTCGCATTATGTCACATCGTACGGCCGCCTCCCACGGTCGTAAGTCCATGGCACCGACGGGGCTCACCGCACCCCGGGAGTCGTCTTCTTGGGGGAATCGATAGCGAAACGCGAATCGATCGTCTCTGTCAGACCGCACTGCTCGAACATCGCCATCTTAATCGTCTGCATTGTTGCCTTCTTACCCTCTGTTGCAGCCTGTGTCGAGCGTCATCCTATCATCCTGTGGACGGCCCATCTATACAGGGTACGCTCTCCGCTTGTCATGAATTTTAGTAGTTATAGTCGGGCTTTGCCCGACATACATCAATAAATTTTTGTGCACTTAACGGTCGACGAGGTGCCAGGTATGCGGTTATGCTTCAGCGCCCCTCTTCGGGACGGCACGGGGGGGAGGTTTTCACACATTCCACGCATTCTTAAATATCCCTGTTCAGATTGCGTTGTGATATATCATGTACATAGAGCGCATCACCGGACCCAGCATCATCGCTTCTTCAATTCTCTTCGGGAACCACTCGGACGAAGTGTCCGGAAAAGAGGTGCTCCAATGAGCGACACAAGAGTCGCATTGGTGGGCGCCTGCGGCAGGATGGGCAGCCTGATCATCCACCGCCTCCTGGCGACCGACGGCGTAAAGATATCGGCGGCCTTTGACCTGGTCAACATAGGCAAGGACATAGGAGAGGTCGTCGGGGTGGGGAAGCTGGACGTCCCCGTATCGGACTCCAAGGACCTAGCGTCCGTCCTCAAGGAGAGCAGGACAGATGTGCTCATCGATTTCACCATCGCGCCTGCGACCGCGGCCAACGCACCGGTCGCCGCCGCGGCCGGAGTGAACCTCATCATCGGGACCACCGGACTTACGGCCGAGCAGAAGACGAACATCACCCAGGCCGTCGTTAAGAACAACGTCGCAGCCGTGATATCATCGAACTACTCGATCGGGGTCGGAGTCTTCTTCAAACTCATCAAAGAGGCGGCCAGGTACCTCGGGGACGGCTACGACGTGGAGATCGTCGAGGCCCACCACAACCAGAAGAAGGACGCTCCCAGCGGCACCGCGATGACCGCGGCCGAGATAATCGGCAAGGAGATGGGCGGAAAAGAATTCGTCTTCGGACGCGAAGGCGTCTGCCCCCGCGGCAAGGAGATAGGCATACATGCGATCAGGGGCGGAGACATCGTCGGCGACCACACCGTGATGTTCATAGGCAACTCCGAACGCATCGAAGTACGGCACCAGGCCCATTCGAGGGAGATCTTCGTGGGCGGAGCGGTCATGGCCGCGATGTGGGTCGTCTCGCAGAAGAAGGGCGTCGTGTACGAGATGTCGGACGTTCTGAGCTGACCGTACATTCTATCGGCATAGCTCGTGTCATCCGGGGGCAGGAAGCCAGGGGCTTCCGAACCCCGATAAACATTATTGAGTTCAATATGCCTTTGTACTCCTTGACTCCGATCTCTCCGCGGCCGAATCCGGCGTTGGCCTCCCTGAACCTGTCGAATCCGTAGCGGTCGCCGACGGTTTCCTGCCGCATGTCGCTTTCGGACCTCATGGTTACGGTCGATGCAGATGGCGGGCTTTATGATTTGCCTTTAGGCGACGGACGACAGGGACGCCAAAAGGATTCTGACCCTTGGGCGAAATATTGTGAAAGATACGGCCGCCGCATCAGATATCGAGCGTGGTCTGTCTGTTCTTCTCCGGAAAACGGCGGATGAACTCGAAACATGAGTCCTGGTCGGATATGATGCCGCTCTCCATGCATCTGCTTCTGAACATCCTCATGAGGCTGTCAGCGTTCGGTGAACGGATGATATATGAATCCGCGTACGTCCGGATGTACTTCCCCTTCAGACCCGGGAAACGATCGTCGAGGGCCGCGTAATAGTGCTCTCTGTCTCCTTCTCTGAGCGTCATCCCCATGTCGAAGCATATCACGCCGCTCACGCGGGAGAACATATTCGGGCCATGACAAAGATGTCCGTACCGATATATTTCTGATTCCCGAACGGTGAAACTGGGGGATCTCAATAGCGATAAGGGATGACTTTGATCATATCGTCCATTTTTTCCACAGGACGATTGAATCGTCTGTGAATAATATGATTCTTATTCGTTATCCGGATGAAAATAGTCCGTGTCGATCTTCTTAATCGTTATTACGGTCTTGTCCGATACCCCAACGCCGTATTCGATCATAAGTTTAGCTAGATCCCGTCCGTTTATGAGCACTATGTGCGTGTTGGTGCTTATCTTGCCCACATATTCCCTGGCGGCCTTAGAATAATCCGATGACGTGATGAATGCTCCGTTTGTGGCGCCTTGCCCCTGAAGCGCCCCGGCGAACTTCTGTATCTCAGGCCTCGATACGTCATTGCTCCATTTCTTGGCCTGCACATAGATGTTGTTGAATCCCAGGCGGTCTTGTTTTATCACGCCGTCGATACCTTCGTCTCCGCTCCTGCCGGTCACTTCGGCGTTTTCGCTGAAGTTTCCGCCGTAGATCCTCTCCAACAGGTCCACTACCAGCTTCTCAAAGAAAGAGGGGTCGCAGCCATCGATTTCGGATAACAGGTCGTCGATGATCTTCTCGTTCAGATCACGGACGGAGGTCTCCAAGATCTCGTCCGGGGTGAGCGTGCAGTCGGTCGTGCGATCGGATGTCGCATCGTCGGATGATGACATGTTGCCAGAGTTGTTTTGGTACTCTCTGAACGTATCGTAGCCCATCAGACGGCCCAGATCTACTTTGACTCCGGACCTGAGGACCTTCAGCCCCTCTGCCGTGATCCTGCTCTTTCCATATCCTGCCTTCTCCACTAGCCCCGCCTTGATCAGCGACGTCTTCGCCCACCCGATACGGTTGGATATCCTCGTCTGTCTGCCACTGGGGAGAGCTTCCTCGAGTTCCGCCTGTGACAAGTCCAATCGGGGGATGATGCTTTCTCGGATCTCGATGGCCGTATGGACCTTCCCATCGGACAAAGCGCTGAGAACGTGACCGAACAGCTCATCATATGTGGGCATTACCATAGGGTACCAAACGACCGGGAATGATAATAAATGATTGCACTGAAGCAGCGATCAAATAGGCTGAAAACTCAGCATGCGACACTTGTGTTGTTCTACAATGTCCCTTCACATACTTTTACGCTAATATCGGAACAGAAAAACTGCCGAATCAGATGAGTTTTTCTTTCAGATTTTGAATTGTACTATAAAGCTCACGTTTTACACGCGGCTGTTTCTCGGACCTCATCTTCCTTTCAAGTGTGTCGATATGCAGACGGATCTTGTTCTGCTCGGCATCGATGCGGATCTGATCTTCCAATGTAGTCTCCCCGGACACCTCGATCTTGCCGACAGCAGCAGGCTGACGGCCAGGAATATTCCGGACACGACAGTCATCTTCCAGCCTGCGAGCGTATCCACGAATCTCTTCAACACCCTCATCAATCCTCCGTAATTAACAATATAATATATTCGATATAGAACATAATGTTCTGTAAATATCGAGGGGATTTAACCGTTTCCAAGATAATTTATAATGAATGTTCGCTATGGAACAGAATAAGGACATTATTCGGTTGGATTTTATCATGGACAGACGTCAGCAAAAGACACGGGATGCAATATTCGATGCGTTCGGCATGCTGCTCACGGAGAAGAGCTTCAGCAAGATCACCGTGCAGGAGATCATAGATGCGGCCAACGTGGGCAGGACAACGTTCTATGCCCATTTCCCGACAAAGGACGATCTTCTGCGCGAGATGTGCGCGGAGATATTCGACCACGTCTTTTCAGACGCGCCCCGTGCGGAGAACACGCATGACTTCTCGGTGAACGGCAGGGATACCACGACGGCCGTTACGCACGTCCTGTATCATCTTAGAGATAGCAGGAAGAATATCTTGGGGATATTGAGTTCCGAGAGCGGAGACCTGTTGCTGACATTCTTCAGACAGTATCTGAACAAATCCCTTGCGATGCGCATGTTGGACGGAGTCCGGCCGGCGGACAGCGTTCCGATGGATTTCCTGGTCAATCATATCTCGGGTAGTTTCATAAGTATGGTCCAGTGGTGGGTCGAAAACGGTCTGAGGGAGACTCCCGAGGAGATGGCGAGATACTTCATGTCCGTTACTGACCCGATACTCTCCGTCGGCAACATGTGATGATGCTGGTCGGTCAGATCTGCATTCAGCAAAAACATGTGACTTCTTGCATCGGATTCCCGGTTTATCCAAAGTGACCGAACCGTTGCACATCATACCTGACCATCCTCCGCATAGGGCAGTAGATAGGGCAGGAGGATTCCCAAGCTGTCGGAAAGATCCATACACGAGCGGGAGGTATGCAGGGAGGTATGCCGACATGACAAACACCCCGCATGGTTGTATGCGAACGTGAACGCATTCTGCTTGCGTTCGACATGCACAATGTCGCCGTTATCGACGGAACAATCCGGATATCTGCATATGAATGCCGATAACTTATCGTACATTTTGGCCGGGTCCGCGGGCATCACGTCCGAGGATTCGGCATCTTTATATGCTCGCTATGTGTAATAAAAATTATGACACATGGAACACTCGGAATAATCGCATGCCCGATGCTGGACGACAACCTCGTCTTCGAGATCGAGAAGGATGCCGAAGAGAAGTACATAACGATCATCGACAACAAGAACAACGGCTCACTCCGCAGGAAGCTGGAGAAGGAATCGGTGCCCTACGAGACGATCGGATACGACGACCTCCTTGCCGGGAAGTACTGCCCCGACCCCTCGAAGTTCAACATGATGGTCCTGATGCTGGACCTCGGCCTGCACTCCAGGCCCGAGGTGCTGAAGTCCACCGTGGAGAACTACACCAGGGAAATGCAGCCCTACGCGGATGCTTTCGGCTTTTATCTGGGCACCTGCGGCAACTTTGATTGGGACATCCCCGGATGGTGCGCCGAGAACGGGCTCAAGCCCGCCGCCATGTTCTGCGACGGCGAGGGCAACCTCTGCCACGACTGCGTCGGCGTGAACATAGCCGGCGGCCCCAAGTACAACGAGATGCAGAAAAAATACATGGGGCACCTCTACATCTTCCCGTCCATGGCCTCGAACTATGATGACTTCATGAACGCCGGCGCCACCGGCGCCATGGCGGAGGAGAGTCTCACCGACGACATGAGGGAGGTCCTGGGTATCGAGCCGGGGCGCGACGGGTACATGCGCTGGCTCCTGAGCCTGGGCGACTACAAGTACATTCTGAAGCTGGACACCGGAATAGGGAACGAGCACTTCGACGAGGATCTCCGGAAGATCTCCGAAAGGACCCGCCTGAAGATCAAGACGGCGGAGGAGGGCTGGGCGACCCTCCGGTCCACGGACTGCCTCTACACCAAGTGCAAGTCGATGCTCGGGGAATGAGATGCACATAGGCTCGCAGTACACCGTGGGGATCCACATCCTGCTCGTGGTGGCCTTCTTCAACGAGGACAGGATCACCAACAATATCGCGGCGATCAGCATCGGGTGCAACCCCGTCATAGTCCGCAACGTGTTCACAAAGCTCTCCGGGGCCGGCCTCCTGAAGCCGGGCATGGGCAAGGCCAGGACTGAGCTCGGCAGGCCGGCGGAGGACATCACGCTCTACGATGTGTTCGCGGCCGTCGACGGGGACGACACGGATGAGATCTTCCGCATGTACCCCGTGAACGCACGCTGCCCGGTGGGAGGCGAGATGCACGACCTGCTGTCGTCCCGCTTCGACAGCGCCGTCGGAGCGATGATGGACCAGCTGTCGAAGACGACCATAGCAGACCTTGTGTCCGAGCTGCCGCAGGAGAAGAGGCGCCTGCCCGAGGCGCTTCGCGAATGAAAGGGTCGTCGCAGGCCTTGGCGGGACCGCCGTTCTGCACCACTTCTTCTGGTAGATGAACCTGTGCGGCGCGATAGCCGTCACCGCCGGGGACTGCATCGGGAAGACGATCGAGACCGTCGCGCGCTGATGCGGAAAACGCTCGGTTCTTCAAATTATTTTCAGGGGCGGGGAAACCCCGTCCCTCTCCTCTGCCTCCGCAACCTAGCGCGTCGTTCATTCAACGACGCGACTGATTCCATCGTTCGTCGTCCGCTCTTTCCTCGACACATTCACGTCCTTCATGAAATACCGGCCCTTTGCCGGGCAGGCTTCCTCCGCCTTCATCGGACCCTCGCCCACATCCCCTCGTCGATCGGCACGACGATCGCCGGCAGTATCCATTGGACCTTTGATGCAGATTTTAGAATCGAGATACTTTGCACTTCGGTGCATGCATGCTTCTCCCCTGTATCGGAACGTCTGCCGCCTCCGGCGCATTCCGCAAGCAGGACAAACCGCTACTGGCAAATCGAATCGCGATGTGGCATAATTCTGCCACAGATTTCAACCGAAATGAAACAGAATAATGCTTATTTTAAATACTCCACTCGCCGAAAATACCAAAAATCAACCAAATGAACAATAATTAACGAGATGACAGCATCCTG
>Ga0265294_10009743_pt1 | contig 11025 bp, 12 predicted proteins | sample MunlanPumphouse3_FD_192504 | JGI IMG/M metagenome (GOLD analysis project Ga0265294, IMG submission 192504) | Groundwater microbial communities from a municipal landfill in Southern Ontario, Canada - Pumphouse #3 | ecosystem: Environmental > Aquatic > Deep subsurface > Groundwater | place...
TCTGGCGAGAAAAATGTGCCGTAACCTAATGCAAAAGTTGCAGCAACTAACGTTCCTAAAATCGAACCAGCAATTGCCCCTTCCCAAGATTTTTTAGGTGAAATGTGTGGTGCAAGTTTATGTTTACCAAATTTAGAACCAAATAGATAAGCAAAGACATCGGTTGCTGATGTAATTAAAAGTAAATATACAATAAATCGAACGCCTAAAAATCTTAAAATAACAATCGATGCAGCTCCTAAACCCACATAGTTAATAACCATGAGTGCTTTACCAACATCTGCGCCATTAAAATCTTTAAAGAATACTAAAAAGCTTAATAAAACAATCGTTAAAATTGGGATTGTAATGGACAACAAACCATTAGCCTCTAAAGGGTTATGATCGGTATTCCCCCAAACGCCTCCAACACTAGAAAATGTGCCTAATGTTAAAACGACAATGCCAATTTTAATAAACCACTTAAATTTTTTCTCTGTTTCATACATTCTAATCATCTCATAAGCTGCGATGACCACAAAAAGTGTCATGAGTATTTGAAAAACTTCCAAAAATACTGGGATGGTTGTAACAGGTATTAAAATGGCAGCTAAAACAAGTCCTGTAATTAATCGTTGTTTCATTTTAATCCTCCATAACGGCGATTTCTCTTTTGATAATTTTTTATAGCTTTTTTAAGGGCTTTGCCGTTAAAAGATGGCCAATGTATTTTTGTAAAATAAAGTTCTGCATAAGATGCTTGCCATAAAAGAAAATTTGATAGCCGCATCTCACCACTTGTTCGAATTAATAAATCCACAGGTTTATTAATCATCAAATGCTTTTCAATTTGGATTTGATCGATTGGTAATTTTGATTGATTCACGGAAGAAATGATTTCATCATATCCACCATAATCAAGTGCAATAACAAGTTCAAACCCGAGATGATCTTTCGTATTTTTTTCAATCTCCAAAATGACTTCTAACAAATTTTTAGGAATACGATCTTTTCGACCAATAAATGATATCTTATAATCAATTTTATTTAACTTATCTTTATTTTTATGATAAAAATCAACCGGTGTTTGCATTAAATAGTCGATTTCTTCTTTTGGGCGTTTCCAATTTTCAGTGCTAAATGCATAAACTGTTAATGTTTCGATGCCAATATTTTTAGCTTCTCTTGCGACTGTAAATAAGTTTCTACCACCCATATAATGACCAAAAGATCGCGGTTGTCCGCGTTTTTTTGCCCATCTTCCATTACCATCCATGATTATACCCACGTGTTTGGGTATATTTGTTAAATCCATTAGTATCACCTTTATCATTATACCTTAGTTTCACATAACATGAAATGTTATAGGTATTTTAACATAAAATCACAAAAAAAGGCCTAAGGCCTTTTGTTAAATCTTTAAGAGTTCATCGGATTTGATTTTGATTTCTTCGTCCACTTTTTTAATCATTTTATCCGTAATTTCTTGAACGTCATTTAAATATCCTTTTTCATCATCTTCTGTTAAAGACAATTTTTTAATGTGTTCATTTCCATCTCGACGAACATTTCTGATACTTACCTTTGCAGTTTCACCCATTTTTTCAACATCTTTAACAAGTTCTTTCCGTCTTTGTTCTGTCGGTTGAGGAAAAATCAAGCGAAGTCCAACACCATCATTGATTGGATTGAGTCCAAGATCTGAAGCCTGCAAGGCATGTTCAATACTTTTTAAAACTGATTTATCAAATGGTTTGATGTAAAGTTGATTACCTTCAACCACTGATACGGAAGAAATTTGACGAAGTGGAGTATCAGCTCCATAATAAGATACTTCTAAACGATCTAATATGCTTGGATTTGCTCGACCTGTACGCACTTGTGCAAAATCACGACGCAAAATGTCGATCGTTTTTGACATATGATCTTCAATTTCCATTAAGATTAAATCTGCTTGTTCATCCATATTTTATTTCTCCTCCCATTTAACCAGTGTTCCAATTGGTTCTTGCATAACTGCTTTTTTAATATTACCATGTTGATTCATGTTAAATACTAAAATATCGATCTTATTTTCGCGGCACATCGATGCTGCAGTTTGATCCATCACTGCAAGTTTTTGTTGTAAAACTTGTTCTTGTGATAGTTGTGTAAACATAGTCGCATCTAAATGCTTCTTAGGATCTTTATCATAGACACCTTCAACACCATTTTTAGCCATTAATATAATATCTGCATTTAATTCTGCTGCGCGAAGTGCTGCAGCTGTATCAGTTGAAAAATATGGGGATCCTGTACCACCCGAGAAAATGAGGACACGACCTTTTTCAAAGTGTCTGAGTGCTCTTCTTCGAATGTAGGGTTCAGCAACATCTGAAACTGGTAAAACTGTCATGACTCTTGTTGGAACATTGATAGATTCTAAGGCATCTTGAAGGGCTAATCCATTCATGATCGTTCCAAGCATTCCCATATAGTCTGCTTGCGTACGATCCATGCCAAGTTCCTCACCAATTTTGCCACGCCATAAGTTACCCGCACCAACCACAATACCGATTTGAATTCCCATTTCATAAATCTCTTTGATTTCGGTGGCAATACCTTTAACGGTTACTGGATGGATGCCATAACTTCCATTGCCCTTTAAAGCTTCACCACTTAGTTTTAAGATGACTCTTTGGTACATATTTGCCACGCTCCTCAAATTGATTTTATTTTTTTAATTGTGCTGCAACTTCCGCTGCGAAATCTTCTTCTTTCTTCTCAATACCTTCACCAACTGCTAAGCGGATGAATGATTTAACAGCATTTTTATTTGATTTTAAATATTCACTTACTTTTTGATCTGGATCTTTAACAAATCCTTGATCTACTAAACAAATATCTTGTAAATATTTATTTAAACGTCCAATGACCATTTTATCCACGATATTTGCAGGTTTTCCTTCAGCAAGCGCTTGTTGAGTTAAAACGTGTTTTTCATGTTCTAAAGTTTCTTGGTCGACTTCACTGCGATCTAGGTATCTTGGGTTTTGAGCAGCAATATGCATTGCCATATCTTTAGCCACTTCTTGGTCGTCATTTTCCATTACATTGATGACTGCAATACGACCACCCATGTGTAGATATGATCCAAATCCTTGACTATCTTGTTTTGTAACGCGTGAAACACGTCTTAAGGAAATCTTTTCACCAATAGTTGCTGTTGCATCAGCAATTACGGTTTCTAATGTTTTACCATTCAAAATCACACTTAAAGCTTCTTCGGTATTTGTAGCCTTTGAAGAAACAATCGCATTTCCAACTTCATTTAATAGGTCTAGAAATTGACTGTTTTTAGCAACAAAATCTGTTTCTGAATTCAATTCATAAATCACAGCTTCATTGCCTTTAATCACAACATTACATAATCCTTCTGCTGCAATTCTTCCAGCTTTTTTAGCTGCTTTTGCGATACCTTTTTCTCTTAAATAATCAATGGCAGCTTCCATATCGCCATTTGTATGTTCAAGGGCACCTTTACAATCCATCATGCCAGCGCCAGTTCTTTCTCTTAATTCTTTCACTTGTTGAGCAGTTATTGCCATATTCTTAATCCTCCTAGATTAATATTATTATATTTTATTTTTCTTTAAAAATAAAGGGGAGCATGAAGTTCCCCTTTTAGCATTTATTTTAATAAATCGATGAGTTCTGCTTTTTTAAGGGTTGAAAAACCAGTAATTCCGCGTTCTTTAGCAAGTGCGCGTAATTCAGCAACAGTCATAGCTTCAAGTTGTTCTTCAGTCAATCCTTCGATTTCTTCTTCAACTTCTTCTATCACTTCGTCTTCTGTTTCCTCAACTACTTGAGGTTTTTCTTCTCTTGGTCTCACTGGTGCTTTTTCACGTTTTGGTGGAACGGATGCAGTTTCATCATCATATTTTTCAACGACTCCACCTTGTGCTTCAATCACAGCGTTACCCATAACCCATGCAATTAATTTAACCGCTCTAATCGCATCATCATTTGCAGGGATGATATAATCAACATCATCTGGATCACAGTTAGTATCCACGATACCAAATACTGCAATACCAAGTTTACGTGCTTCTAAAATTGCGTTCTTTTCTTTACGTGGATCAACGATGAAGATTGCTTCTGGAACTTTCTTCATATCTTTGATACCGCCTAAGAATTTTTCTAAGCGTTCTCTTTCATGCTTTAATTGTTGAACTTCTTTTTTGGGAAGTTTTTCAAATACGCCATCTTCTTCCATCTTATAAAGATCGTGTAGGCGTTTAATCCGACGACGGATTGTTTTGAAGTTTGTTAAGGTTCCACCTAACCAACGTTGATCAACATAGTATTGACCTGTACGGATAGCTTCTTCCTTCACTGCTTCTTGTGCTTGTTTCTTTGTACCGATGAATAATACTTTCCCTCCATCTTGTACAATTTGTAAAAGTGCTTGATAAGATTTTTCAATCTCTTCTGCAGTTTTCTTCAAATCGATAATGTAGATACCATTACGAGATGTGAAGATGTACGGTGCCATTTTTGGGTTCCAGCGACGTGTCGCATGACCGAAGTGCACACCAGACTCTAATAATTGTTTCATTGAAACGACTGCCATGTGTTAATTCCTCCATTTTTGTTTTTGCTTCTGCATTACTTAAGATAACCCACCCCATAGGGCACTCGAGTGATCAAACATAACGCATGCTTATTTTCATAGCCTTTCTAAATATATCATATTCATGAACGTTTTGCAAGCCTAAAGTATTTACTTTAAGTCTTTTTATAGCGGTTGATGTCCACTACTTCCAAAACCACCTTTACGCTTTGCATCCATAGGTTCATCATCGGCTGTTACTTCGTACTTCATAAAAATTCCTTGGGCGATACGATCACCTTTTTTAATCATCACATTTTCATCTAAAATGTTCATCAAAGGGACCATAATGAGACCATCATTATCTGGATTGCCATAATAATCAGCATCGACAACACCCACAGAGTTACTCATCATCAAACCTTTTTTAATCGCTAAGGAAGATCTTGGGAAAATGAAGAGTGCTTCGTTAGTTGGCATGATTGCTTTTAATCCAGTTTTAACAAGTTTAATTTGTTTGGGTTCAATGGTCACATCCTCAATCGAAGATAGGTCATAACCCGCACTTTGTTTTGTTGCTCTTTTGGGAATAATTACATCATATGTTTCATATCCTTTTGCAATTTCAAATTTTCTCATCCATAATCTCCTTTAATTTAGTTAATACTTGATTTTCGCGTAATAAAACCGTTTTTAAACCTTTTTGTTGATGTTTTTCATCCTTTAAAATCTGACAATTATGTCGAATAACTTCATCAATTTTTGACCAAGTTGGCAAAATGCCATAAAAACATTCATTTCCTTTGAGTTGTTGTTCACCTAAACCTTCAATTTCACATACATAGTAATTTGAAATTTGATGAAACACCCGGTGATCTCCATGATATCCATACCGAATTTCTTCAGTATATCCAAAAGGTTCTTTAATTTTAGGATTTATGGCACCGAGTTCTTCTTTCATTTCTCGGATTAGCGCTTCTAAAGGATTTTCATAATGATGGATTCCTCCACCAGGAAACATAAAATCGTTATAATAATTTGAATATGCCATTAAAACTTCTTTTTTGTCATTTAAAATGATGGCTCGAGCGGTTTTTCGAATAATTTGAATTTCTTTTTCCTCAAGGCCCTCTTCAATAATGGTATTTCCAATTTTAGTCACTTTTTTTCACCATCCTTGGCGAAGCTTTTCGATATTTTTCTTTCATGGATTCTGTTGAGACATGCGTATAGATCTGTGTGGATTTCAAATGCTCGTGACCTAAAAGTTCTTGTACAACACGTAAATCTGCGCCATGATCTAATAACACTGTTGCAAACGCATGGCGAAGCATATGTGGATGAATCAGATATGTTTCTCCAGATTTTTCAATGATTGATTTTAAGATGTGTTGAAGACCTCTTACTGTTAACTTTGTTCCTAAATGATTAATAAAAACTTCATCAACATTTGAGTCAGGTCCTTTTGCTAATAAAATGGGTCTGATATAAGTTAAGTAATGTCTTAAATCAGTGATCAGTTTCTGGTGAATTGGTACATAACGATCTTTAGAACCCTTACCATGAATGAGTATTTGTTCTTGATCAAGTGCTATATCTTTTAACTTCATCGCACATAATTCACTGGCTCTAAGTCCACAACTAAATAGTAAATCCAATATGACATAGTTTCGATGCCCTAATGGTTTATGTTTATCAATTGACTGATAAATTAAGTCAATTTCCTCTGTATGTAGAATGGTTGGGAGCTTCTTAGGAATTTTGGGACTTTCTAAAGTTTCAAAAATATTTTTATCCATCCATTTTTGATTGACAGCATATGCATAAAAAACACGAAGTGATGAGATTTTTCGTGCAATCGATTTTTTCGCATAATGATTAAAGTCTAGATGTGACACATAATGTCTGCCGAGTCTTTCTCTTGTGACATCGAGTAAGTCTTTTGCGAGCTCTTCATTTTGAATAAAAGATTCAAAATCCATCACATCTCTCACATAGGCTTTAACGGTATGCGGACTGTAATTTTTTTCAACTTCTAAATAGTTTTGAAATGATAAAATAACATCCATCAAATTTCTCCTATATACTGTTTTAAAGCCTCCATTGAACGTTCATAATACATTTCTTTTCGCATTTTCTTTTTATGTTTAAACCCTAACTCAGGAAGTAAACCGAGATTGGCGTTCATTGGCACAAATGAAGGATTAGGTGTCGAAACATATGCTGCCATCGCGCCCATCATCGTCACTTTAGGTAGGGGATTTAACTTATTATTTTTAAGTAATTGAGATATCTGTATTGCAGCATTTAGTCCCGAAGCTGCACTTTCAACATATCCTTCAACACCACTAATTTGTCCTGCGAAAAATATATTTGGATGTGCTTTTGACTGAAAACTTTGATTGATTATTTTAGGACTTTCGATGTATGTATTTCGATGCATAACGCCATATCTTAAAATATTAGCTTTTTCCAAACCAGGAATCATTTGAATCACTTTCTTTTGTTCATCCCATGTGAGATGTGTTTGAAATCCGACGATGTTGTACATTGTTTTTGCTGCATCATCTTGTCTTAATTGAACAACTGCATGAAATCTTTTACCGTCTTTTTCTAAACCCACAGGTTTCATTGGACCAAAAAGCAACGTTTCTTTTCCTCTTTCAGCCATCACTTCAAAAGGCATGCATCCTTCAAAAACATTATTTTCAAAATCTTTAATTTCAACTTTTTTGGATTGAATAATAGCGTTATAAAAAGCATGATATGTTTCTTCATCCATTGGACAATTGATATATGCAGCTTCACCTTTATCGTACCTGGATTTTAAGTAACAAACATTCATATCAATGGAAGATGCTTCAATAATTGGTGCGATAGCATCAAAAAAATGAAGGTGATCCATATGGAACTTCTCTTGAATATCTTTAGATAAAGCATCACTGGCCAAAGGTCCAGCAGCAATAACTGTCAATTCATTTAAATGAATCGTCTTAACTTCTTCTCTCACAACTTCAATCATAGGATGCTGATGAATTTTTGATTCAATATATGTTGAAAAAAGATGTCGATCGACTGCTAAACTTGACCCAGCAGGAACTTCACTATGAAGTGCCGCTTGCATCACTAAAGAATCAAACATCATCATTTCTTTTTTGAGCATCCCTACAGCATTATGTGGGTCATTTGATCTTAAAGAATTTGAACAAACGAGTTCAGCAAAATTCCCAGTCTGATGGGCTGGGGTCATTTTATCTGGACGCATTTCATAAAGTTTCACTTGAAATCCTTGATTTGCTAAGTAATACGCTGCTTCTGAACCTGCGAGTCCAGCACCAATAATATGTATCATGTCATCACCACTCATATTATACATGAAAAGGCTTTAAATTAAGAAAAAAGTGAGTGTTTAACTCACTTATTGAGAAGCTTCTTGAGGTTTAAATTCAAACCTTTCAAAAAAGGGATTAAGTTTAAAATGAATGTCTTTAATTAAAAAGAACATAATGACAGAATTGAAAGGAATTAAAGACATGCGAATTAACAATAAACTCAATGTCGTCTGAATATCAAAATGGATCATGAGTGCAAGGGTGTTACTTAATGAAGCACAAAGATAAGTGAGAGGAATCACCCATACCAAACGTGAAATCACATATTTTTTGTGAAGGATTAAACCAGGAATAAGTCCCCATATGATCGGTCCTAAAACAAAGAAAGGTAAAAATGTTTGATTTGCAGTGATAACACCAATCACATCACCAACCAAGGCAATCATGATGCCATAAGATGGGCCTAAAATGATACTTCCGAAAATGATGGGTATTGCATAAAATGGTAACCCAAAATTTTGGATATTCAATACAAATTTAAAAAATACATCAATGATAATTGAAATGGCAGCTAAACTTGCTGCTAAAACCATTTTTTGAACATAAATGTTTTGTTTCATCAAAAAAAGACCTCCAGTATTGAGGTCCACCATAATTGCTTACAGCGGACGCATTAGAAAACCGCCACTTTCGTGTTCGTTCTAATCCGACATCCCATGATTAGACACTTAACGCTTTCCAATTACTCTGTAAGTCTATTATACATGAATAAAATAAAAATCCAAGGGAAAGTTAATCCAATTCCCAATGGATTTCTTGTTTTCCATGTTTTCTTAAAATTTCATTAATTTTCGAATATGGCTTTGAGCCAAAGAATCCACGATGTGCAGATAAGGGTGATGGATGAACAGATGTAATCACATCATGGCCATATGATTTTATCAAAGGCAAGAATTGTTTCGCGTGATTCCCCCATAAAACAAAGACAAGATTTTTCTGATATTCCGCTAAAGTTTGAATCAGCTTCTTCGTAAATATTTCCCATCCCTTTTGTTGATGAGATAAAGCTTTATGGGCTTCGACAGTAAGAATTGTATTTAATAATAAGACTCCTTGTTTCGCCCAAGGTGTTAAATTACCCGATGTTGGATAGGAAATATTTAAATCATCATTCAATTCTTTAAACATGTTTTGCAAGCTCGGTGGAAACTTACCCTTTTCAACGCTGAAAGCTAACCCATGTGCTTGTCCTTCTTCGTGATAAGGATCTTGACCGATAATAACCACTTTAACTTGATCAAAAGGCGTAAGTTTTAGTGCACTTAATCTTTTTTCTTTAGGAGGATAAATCGTTTTATGTAAATCCTCATTTTTCAAAAAAGCGACTAAATCTTGCATGTAAGGTAGTTTTAATTCTTCTTGTAATATTGTATCCCAATCCATAGTATCACCGCCTATATATAAGAAATTATAGCATAAAAAAAGCACACCAGAATGGGTGTGCTATCTTAAATTGAATTATTTAATAAGACTTGCAAATTTTTTCACAGTACGAATCATTTGTGCTGTGAAGCTCATTTCGTTATCGTACCAAGACATCACTTTAACAAGTTGTTTCCCATCATATTCCATCACTTGTGTTGTATGTGCGTCATAAATTGATCCATAATGAGTACCAATTACATCTGATGAAACGATTGGATCAAAACTATACTTAAGTGTTTCATTCGCACCTTTCTTGAATGCTTCATCAATCAATTCAGGTGTAACACGAGTCTTAAGTTCAACTGTTAAATCAACAATAGATCCAGTAATCGTTGGTACACGAAGTGCAGTACCATCAAGTTTACCCTTTAAGTGAGGTAAAACTAAACCGATTGCTTTTGCAGCGCCTGTAGAACTTGGAATAATGTTTGCTGCTGCTGCGCGTCCACGACGTGCAAAGATACCTTTTTTATGAGGTTGGTCCATGAGTGATTGGTCATTTGTATACGCATGAACCGTAGTCATCATGCCACCAACAACTCCGAAATTGTCATCTAAAACTTTTACAAGTGGTGCTAAGCAGTTTGTTGTACAAGATGCTGCACTAATAATTTTTTCAGAACCATCAAGAACATTATCATTCACATTGTAAACGATTGTCTTCATATCACCAGTTGCTGGAGCACTAATTACAACTCTTTTTGCTCCTGCTTCTAAATGCCAACCAGCTTTTTCAACATTTGTAAATAAGCCAGTGCATTCTAAGACAACATCAACACCAAGTTTTCCCCATGGTAATGCTTTTGGATCTTTTTCAGCAAAAATAGGAATTACTTTTCCATCAACTACAAGATTCGTTCCTTCAAATGATACACCATCATTCTTAAAATTACCTTGAGCTGTATCATATTTTAAAAGGTATGCGAGTGTTTCTGCATCAGTTAAATCATTAATTCCGACGATGTCAAATTGTTTATCATCTGCCATAAGACGAAATGCAAGACGACCAATACGGCCAAAACCGTTAATTGCTACTTTAATAGCCATAATATAAATCTCCTCCTTGAAATGTTTTTCACATAATTATTTTACCATTACTGAAGATATTTTCAAATATATTGGCAAAGGTTCGTGAATGTAAACGTTTTTGCTTTCAATTAACACCCTATTTTGTTATAATTTAATTGCATACGAATTCATAAAAAATGAAGGATGGTGTCAAAATGACGAAAAACATCGAGATTGAATTTAAAACCATTGTATCAAAAGAACAGTATGAAGCATTACTTAAAAGTTTTCAACTTGAAGATAACGTCTTTAAGCAAGTAAACTATTATTTTGATACGGATGATTATAAGCTCAATCAGCAACAAATGGTTTTAAGAATTCGTAAGAAAAGTGATACTTACTATAAAGTAACCTTAAAAAGCCAAAGTGACCACGGTGCTTATGAAAACCATCTTTTGCTTACAAAATCTCAAGCAGAAGAAATGATTGAAAAAGGATTTAATACGAAAGACTATTTTGATGATATCGATTATTTTGTGACATTTAAGGTGAGCTTAGATAATTACCGTGTCAAAACTCCCTACTTAGATGGTGAATTATTTTTAGATCGTTGTGAATACTGTAACA
>Ga0265294_10009744_pt1 | contig 11025 bp, 15 predicted proteins | sample MunlanPumphouse3_FD_192504 | JGI IMG/M metagenome (GOLD analysis project Ga0265294, IMG submission 192504) | Groundwater microbial communities from a municipal landfill in Southern Ontario, Canada - Pumphouse #3 | ecosystem: Environmental > Aquatic > Deep subsurface > Groundwater | place...
CACAGATCATGGGCGGGGGCAAAGTGGAGGAAAACCGGGTGTTCATTCTTGAGCCTGAGCGGGTTGCTGATCGGCAATCCGCTTTTGATCGGAAAAACCGTGTCCGGTTTTCGCTTCGGTGAGTTAAATGAGCAACAGGAATATTGCCGGTGCCCAAAGATTGATAGCCGCAAAGAGTCACAAGAAAACGCAAAATGAGGTAAAATTTTTGTGAGTTTTTCGTTTTTTTCCGGTATAGGTCAATCGGCGGTGAGCCGTGCGGTAGTGCGGGGGGGGAAAAATCAGCTCAGGATATGAATTTAAACTTAATAAAGTAAGAAATGCATCTATTCATGACCGTCCCTGTAAACCCGCCCTGTGCCTCATCGCCTCTGGACGTTTTACGCTATGAATTAAGTTCAAAAACAACCTTCAAGGCCTGGTTGATTTCCTGGACTTTATCGGATGATAATTGCCCCCGAATTTTGACCAACCTATAATGGTGATCTATCGGACGTGATTGCAAGCAGTCTGCTACAGATTTTTTAGATAAGCCATTATCGGATGAAGGATGAAGGATGAATTTCAACGTTGGTTTTTATTCGAGCTTTTTTTGCACTCCATTCAGTAATTGGAACAACTTGGATAACAGGGACTCTTTCATTATAAACATCATTTATGGGTTTTTACACCCGTTACAATGGCGCAGGCCTCGCCGGTTTTGTTACAGGTTTCGACGTTGACATAGCCACAGGCTAAAAAACCCTTTGAGCCCTTGATGATAAGCAAGGGCAACTGAAGTTGAATATGCTCTTTTGAAAGACCGCTCCAGTTCATTCTAATCTCCCCTTGATCTTTTTATTAATGATTCCATACAGCATGCTATGCTTTTTTGTTTCGTTTGAAAACCATAGAATGGACTTCAAGAACAGAAAAAACCCAGACCGCAAATCCCCCGGAATATCTTCCGATAAAGGAAATACGCTCGTCTGTCAGCTGATATGTGATAAATCCCATCACTACCATCCAGACGAGCATCACAGCCCCACGAATCTGTTTGTTTAAGATTATGTACCCGGAAGCGGGTATGATCATAGACAGAAAGACAGTACCCGCTTTCAGGATGCGGTTTTGCTCCTGCACGTTTAATATCCTTTGGGCCGTGGCCATCTGGGTTTGAGAAAATGATCGAAGTCTACATTTTTGCATCTGTATTTAACAAACCATATCGAAGCAATAAAATAGAACATAAGGCCGCCGAGTATATTGATCCAGTAACCGAAATACATGCCGAACAGAGTGGCGGATGCAAGAACGATCAACACGATGGCAGGTAAGGGATGAGCAGGGCACGTGTATCCTCTGTCGATATATCCTTCCGGGTACATTTTTCTGAACTTGATCATCATGATACCGGAAAACATATATACAAGAAGAGCGGATAATATCGAAAAGGTGACAACCTGGTCTAAAAGTCCTGTAAAGCCGAAGGCAAGTGATATTGGGAGAAGAAAAATAATTGCCCGGTGAGGGGTTTTGTATCTGGGATGAAGGACGCCGAATTGTTCGGGAATAAGGGTATCTCTTGCCATTGAAAACCATGCCCGGCTTGAATCATTAATACATCCGTTTGCACTGGCAAGGCATGCGAGGATTGTCCCGATAAACAGTGCTGCGATAACAAATGGCATTTTAGTGGCTATTGCCGCTTCATAAAGGGGATAGATTGTTTTGCCAAGATCTCCGGCTGCAACCAGGCCTGAACAGACAAACCAGGTGATGGTTGCACTGGCCAGAAGTGTCGCGAGTCCCACAATTGCACCCACCGGCAGGGAACGCCCGACAGATCTGCATTCTTCGGCTGCAAGCGCTGTCCCCTCTATGCCCAGATAAAACCATATGCCGAATTGAAATGCGCCAAGGACCCCGATCCAGCCATAGGGAAGACCGTTTGACATCTCTTTGAGATGAAGCATGCTTTTGTCCGGAATATAAAACCGGGTGGAGAAAAGAAGTATGAAAATTGTACATACTGCAATGGCGGTAATGACGAAATTCAGGGTGAGGGTTGCGTAAGCCCCCCTGTAATTCAGAAATGTGAGCAACAAAAGACTCAGAATGATATAGGGAAGGGCCTGAATGTCAGGATGCAGTGATTGGAGTATCTCTCCGACCACAAGCGCATCGGCGGCTTCAAGCATGACATATTCAAACACCAGCATCAAACCGATATTAAATGCCGCAAGAGGTCCAAGCAGATACTTTGCCATAGCGTACTGGCCCCCGGCTTCAGGTATGACCGAACCCATTTCCGTATTTACCATTACCAGGGATATATATAAAATGCCCATGACCCAGCAGGCAATGATGGCGCCTAGTGTTCCCCCCTTGGCGACTGCAAAGTTCCAACCCATGAATTCGCCGACAAGCACGATGCCAACTCCAAGCGCCCATATGTGAATCGGCCCGAGGACTTTAGCCAGATGGTGTTCCCGGTTTGTATCTTTTTCCTGTGCGGTTGTTTCCATAGATAGCTTCTTTACGGTAAGTTGTTCGTTTTATCGGTTTTTTTATCAAGCTCTTTTTCAACCTTAATAAAATCATATACCAGCCAGGCAATCAAGGCACCACTGAGCGCCCATGCAGCGATATTCATCAGTTTTATGAAATTCATGTGCTTTTCCTCAATTTTCGTGACAGACCCCAGCGTTGTAAAAGGGGAGAATGCTTTAGCTCCAAGGCGTCCAGGGGTGAATTCTATTTTTCACTATTTGGGTTATACATCGTTGGGGTAGATTCTGTTAATGATCGCTTCCAGTTCTTTTTTGCTGTGTTTCAGAATGTAAAAAATGTAGAGAAGGACAGATACAAATACGGATAAAAATGAAACGATGCCGAATTTGTAATTTATTCCCTCACCTCCGACCAGCAGCCCGCCCTGTAGAAGCATTGTGGCAAGCAGCGTTGCAAAACACAGCAGCATAATAAACAATACATCAAAAACAGTTTTCAGCTTTTTTACCAATTTGTATTTATGTTCCATTTATCGCTCCTAATTTTTTGCAGAGTTTATGATTTCTTCAGTATAAAGGGCGATTTTGTTTTTTTTCAGGTGCAGCATCAGCGCAGCCGATGTTGCGGAAAGCGCGGTCAGGACAGTAACTCCGGACGTGATTGCAACTGTTTTGAAAGTGGTATCCGGGGAAATTCCCAGCACCTCGTGCAGCACTAAAAGAAGTCCCGTCCACAGAACAAGAACAAAAAAAAGGACAACCAGATTGTCCTTTCTGTATAGCGAATTGATTTTCATTTTCATACTCGTTTAACTCCTTTATTTGAGATAAAACAGAGAGATTGAATATATTCAGGATAAACAGGCTGACAATCATAATATACCGATATCGAAAATTTCTTCTGAAAATGAATTGTAATATGAAAAACAACTCCGGGATTGCTTGCCGGTTCTCATAGTGCGAGGAGCCCCTATTGAAGTATGCGTTCCTACGCAGGGAGTGGGAACACATAAAAGGGCAGACACGGGGGCCTGCCCCTACCTCAGTCAGTCTTCAGTCACCAGTCGAGAGTCGAGAGTTTTCTGACCTCCGACCTCCGACCTCCGACCTCTGTCCTCTGTCTTCTGGTCTCTGTCCTTCAAGCTTCCCGTTCAGGCTGCTTGTTCAGACTGATATATTCTTCAGCCGAGGTTGCGGCGATTGCTCCGTCGGCAGCGGCGGTAATGACCTGCTTGAGGGACTTTCTGCAGACATCACCGGCAGCGAAGATGCCCGGCACATTGGTCGTCATATCCGCGTTTGCCTGAATATAGCCCTTGTCATCCAGTGAGATGGCCCCATTAATATAACTGGTAATGGGGGTATATCCGATAAACACAAAACAGCCGTCGACTTCGAGGTTGCTGATTTCTCCGGTTTTCCTGTTTTTTATCACAAGATGATCGAGCAGATCAGCGCCAGCAGCCTCTTCTACAACCGTATCCCAGATAAATTTTATTTTCGGATTGGCAAAGGCTTCTTCCTGTAGGGCTTTTCCGGCTCTGAGCTGGTCCCTGCGGTGAATCAGGGTAACGGTTTCGGCAAATTTAGTCAGGTAAATCGCTTCTTTAACAGCAGCATCGCCACCCCCAAGTACCGCTACGTGTAAATCCTCGAAGAAAAACGCGTCGCACGTCGCGCAATAGGAAACCCCTCTGCCGCGAAATTCGAGCTCATTTTTAAACCCCCCGGGTCTCGGCGTGGCGCCGGAGGCAATGATCAGAGATTTTGCCTGATAGGTGTCTTTAACGCCGCTGGCTGTTTTCAGCAGGGGACCCAGATCGGCGATTCCGGTGATATCATCTTTGATAAAATGGGTGCCAAAAGTTTCCGCCTGCTCTTTCATCCGGGCGACAATGGAAGGCCCGGTCGAATCTTTCGGGGCACCGGGATAATTTTCAACATCGTCGGTGGTCATGATCAGGCCACCGTATTTTGATTTTTCAATCAACAGGGTATCCATTTTGGAACGGGATGCATAAAGCGCTGCGGCCAGCCCTGCCGGACCGCCTCCGACAATGATGGTGTCATATATTCGCGCCATTTTATTCTCCTTTGCATTGTGGCCGGGTCTCTGCCGTTGCCACGATAAAGATGGCCCCCGACCGGGCACTGGGCGCTGAGCGGGGACCGTCTGATACATCACTGGTGTTATTTGTCAAAAATGGTCTGTTCTTCGATCGGGGTCTGCAGGGCTTTCAGAGCTTTTACGAGTAATTTTTTCCGCGCTGCACGATCTTCCTCTGCCGTGCCTTTGGGGTTTCCCAGAGGATGGGGGATGGCGATGGCAGGAATGATCCTGTTTGCCCCGACGGTTTTTGAAATGGGTATGATCGTTGCAATGTGAGCAACAGGAATACCGGCTTTGTCAATCATCTTTGCTATCGATGCGCCGCATCGAGTACAGGTCCCTCATGTGGAGGTCAGTATGACCGCCTGTACCCCGTCGGCCAGCAATTCCTCGGCGATTGCCTTGCCGAATTTTTCGGAGTTGCCGACGGACGTCCCGGTTCCGACGGTTGCGTAGAAGTAGTCGTGCAGCTTGCCGATGACGCCTTCTTTTTCAAGCTCCCGCATCATATCGACCGGCAGTACACAGTCCGGATCCGCATTGGCGTAAACCGGATCGTATCCACCATGGGTAGTATAATATTTGTCTGACGTCAGATCATCCACATCGGAAATATCATATTTGCCGAATTTGGACGCGCTGGAAGATTCGATGTGGTCCGGATTTCCGATCGGGATAATTCCGCCCGAGGTAACCAGGGCGACTTTGGCTTTGGTCATGTCTGCAACAGCTGCCGATGGGGTAACCCGGTCAAAGACCGGCATCGGACATTCCGTTTCAAACGCCTCGCCGTTGACTTTTTTGATCAGCATGTCGACCGCACGCTGGGAGGCTCTTTTTTCCATCCAGACATTATACCGGATGCCTCTGGGCATATAGCCTTCTTCGGCCGGACTTCCCAATTCACCGTTTTTGGCAATAAACGTTTTTATCAGCTTTACCAGTGAGGGAATGGCTTTTTTCATTCCGGCGGCTGAATGGGTGGTCTCGATCATGTAAGCGTATTTGCGATACATTTCATACCCGGGGTTTTCCGGGTACATGCCGGAAATGGTCGGGATTCCGAGCTCGAACGCGACGCCGGCTGCCTCTCCGCAGGCAACGCCGTATCGGCCGGCATTAAACGCAGGGCCGGCAATCAGCAGGTCGGGATTGGCTTCCTGCAGGAATGTTTTCAGCTGTGCGCTGGCTGCGGCAATATTTTCACCAAAATAGGTATCACCGCAGATGATGGTGTTGACGATTTCAATCTCACCGGCCAGGGCATTTTGAAGGGGGACGCCCGGGCCTGCAGGACCTTCCTTCATCATCGGCGGGATGTCTGCTTTGTCTTCACCCCCGATCTGGCCGAAAAACTGGTTGATATAATGTACGACACGTAATTTTCCCATTATCGATACTCCTTTTTCTATAACTTAAAGTAATTAATAGGCTTTTGCAGTCATTTTTGTAATGCCGACGCCACTGGTGGCTCCCATGATTCCCTGAATTTCAGTGTACATGGTGCCGTCTTCTTTCAGTGCGCCGTCAAATCCGCCAACAATGGTGTTCATGGCTTCCGCGTATCCGATGACCTTATCCATCGGGGGCAGTTCGACGAGGGGGTTGCCGTTACCCACACTCACAACCGCATCCGCATTATCGGTGACATCGGCAAAAGATTGTGATGCACCATCTCTGCCCGGATATTCATCGGTTACGATTACCAGTTTGATACCCTTGCCTTCCAGATTGTCACAGTGCATCATCAGGTCGGTATCCGGATTTCCGTACCCTTCTTCGGAAATGATAGCGCCCTGCCATCCCATACGCTGCGCCAGTTCAGCGGTATAATTCGAATTTCTGATTTTGTCGGCCAGTACCACATTTTCATTGGTAATAATGACACCAACAAAGTTCAGCGTCTTACCGTGTTCCTTGTACAGGTCTTCGATAATGGGGTTGTTCTGATGAATGAAGGTACTGACCTTATCGCTTGCCGCCACACAGTTGCCGCTGATCAGAGCGCCGTCCATGACCTCGGTGGGGGAGATGAACGTCGGCAGGATGTTTTTGGCATCCACTCCGTATACCCATGTGTCATGCAGCAGTCCCTGAGACTGGAGCAGGTACACATAGCCGACTCTCGGCAGATCCGGGTACTGATTGGCTGCCTCAAGCAGGGGCTTGTGATCATAGGTGATGATTTCATCCGGCTCGACATTTCTGCCGGCTTCTCCAAGGTAAACGGCTGCCTTGAGGCCCATCATTCTGAGGATTTCTTCATGATGATGTTTTTCAAGACCTTCTGTCAGTTCAGGATTGACCGCCACATTAATCGTAGCTGAGTAGGGCGTGTATTTTGCGCCGAGCCCGGACATATCCAGAACGCCTTCCTGAAAACCAAGTACTCTGCCAACGGTTACGATTGCAACCCCTTGGAGGACATGGGTTCTTCCGGAGCCAACCATGGTTTCATCGGCCAGTACGCCCGGGAAAATTCCTCCGGGTCCGTCAACTTTTACCCTGGGTTCAATTACGTCTTTACAGGGAATCAGTCTGACACTTTCTCCCGGTCGGGCAATGTCGACTTCAACCGACAGGATATTGGGATCATCGCTGATCGCCTCAATGAATTCATCCTTATTGATGGTCAGTAAGCCATCTTTTACTGATGTTTCTTTACCAAACTGAACATCATTAATTTTGATTTTGCCTAATTCCAGTTTCACAATGCTGCCTCCCTTATTCTTGATTCATTTTCAAATATATATTGTCAGATGAAAGGAAGATATTTTTCCTCTCATATTGTTATTTTTAAGCTCTTCATGGCACTGTCAATAAGGCTGGAATCAATCAGCTGATAATCCGATAATAAAAATTCAGGACAATTTGACGGATCATAGGATTGTTTAAACGCATTCACCTGGCTCATTGCATTTTCGAGAATGCGTAACGATTCATAATCCAGGGGGCCGGTTTCTTCAGAAAGGATTATGGTTCGGTAGGGGTTTTCCATGGGTTTTACACTCCCTGCAAGGGGATGGGAAATGAGAGCATGCCCGGAATGGATCATGTCCCTGGTGGTTGTCATGACGTCGTCCAGGGCGTCGAAAAACTTTAAATTAAGGTCGCGATGCTGCTCCGGGATGATTTTTTTAAGCATCGGATTGTTGGTCACAATTACATATCTGTTCACCGGTACCTCATTGCACTATTGCCATGAATTGTCGTTAATTCCAGAAAGAGCTTGAAACAGGGGGCAACGGCTGTAACTGTCAACCCCCTGTTTCGGGGATCTGCCGATTATCCATTGTTTCTGATGGCATCGGCCTCCTGTCTGATTTTTTCAAGTGATTTCTGAATTTCTTCACCGTCAACGATCATCTCAACCATTGCCAGTTTTTCTTCATAAAGGTCTTGCGGCAAAACTGCTTTAACTACGGGCTCAAGTATGTGATATACATGAAGTCCTAACTGGACTCCAGCCAATGGACCAGCGAAGCTCGGGTCTCCTGTGGTCAGCGTTTCCGCTGAGATTTCGAGTCCCTCAATGTCTGTAGCTCCCAGAACCACCACGATGTTGTCTCTGCCGAACTCTTCAGCATATTTCATGATAGTTTTCTGGTTATCGATGGTCATGGCGCCTGCGGCGGTTCAAACGAAGCACTCCGTTACCGAGTATACAACGTCACCGCCGACAGCCTTCATCAGCTCGACGATCGTCGGGCCGGCGACGCCGTCCCGTTCGCCGAACACTATGATTTTCTTACCTTTAAACATCTGATATCACCTCCTTCCAATCTGATAATATGACGTTTTAAAACGTTGGAATATGATGACACGCTTACGCGGCTTTTGGATTTCGTTCGAGAACAAAGGACATACCGTCGGACAGGTGGGACATCCTTCCTAAAAAGAGGCTGCCCTTGGCCAGGAACTGGGCTCGCTGCATTTTGCCGGCATTCATGGCGTCAATGGCATGGCCAAGGAAGGGAACGGCGGCCGGAATGTGGCCCTGTGTCGGTGAAAAACCCGGCATGCCGTGTTTTTTTACAAAGTTCATCAGATCTTTTTTCTCGATTTCCTTGTTCATCACGGCCAGGGCTGCGATCATCCGGTAATTGTTCAGGGGAACGTTGCCGCTTCCCTGCGGTTCGGTAACCTCCGGGTTGTGCATTTCCGTTGCAAATTTATCCACATCGGTGAGTTTGAGGCCGATTTTTTTCAGTGGCTTGACGGTCAACGACTCCATGATGGCCTGCTGCGCAGCCCCGGAACCGATATTATGAATGCCGATGCTGTCGGTCCTGATGACCGGGTTGATGCCATCGTCTTTGCTGATGAGAAATGCTTCGGCGCCCAGAATGTCCTCAAGAATCGGCATGTCGTGTTTCAGATGCCCCTGGTATTTCATTCCCAGCTTGGCCATGCAGCCGCCGCCGAAAACGACGACGTTGTCGAAAATTCCGCTTTTTACGAGGCTTGCGGCATGAACGAGGGCATAGACCGGGCCGGCGCAGAAGGCTTTTACGTCCGATCCGGTGGCGCTTACGCATCGGCTCATTTCGCCGACCGCTTTGGCCAGGTTTCCGCCGCCTCTCTGGTACCGGTCGCCGATGGCCTCTTCCGAGCTGCTCATGATATATCCGACATCTTCAGGCGCCAGGCCGGTATTTTTCAGCAGCTGTCTGACGGCGATTCCGGCCGAAGCCTTGGTCACCAGGTTTTCCATGAGCACTTCCGCCGAAAGGGCATGATCAACTTCATGGTGGCGTTGAAAACAGCCGATTTGTTTGCCGTCAAAGAAAAGAGGCCGGGATTTTTCAATATCTATTTTTTTCTGGATTTCTTCGGCGGTGTGTCCTGTTTCGAGCCTGGCGAAATCTATTTCGTCAAACAGGGCGTTCTGTCTGATGGCTTCTCTGACCTGGGGCAGAAAATTCTCGTCCAGCCAGACAAGGTCAAATTCATCGGAGATTTTCAAGATGGCATAGAATTCATCTTCCGGCAGCAGCCCGCCGTACTTGCTGGTTTGTGAGGGATCTGATACGGGGTGCTTGTACCAGGGGCTTCCGACGTCATGAAGTTTATCTGGATTCATGTTGCCGACAAAAACCTGGTTGGGAGCATAGGATATGGCATCCGCAAATGTCCGGGTGTGTGCGGTAAGCTTTCCCAGTAATTCAGGATCAGCTTCAATGTCACGCTCGGGCTTGGATCCGTATCTGATAAAATCCGGTACATGGATGATGTTATAAGAGCATCCTTTGATTACTGCTTCATACATGACGTTCACTCTGCTTTCACTCTGTTTGGTATTAGGGGTCTCGGAAAAAATAAATTACACTGCGCAATACCGGTGGAATTAATTACTTCCGAGGCCCTAACTGTATTGTTCTACAAAATTTTCTACCTTTTCCGTCAATTCCTGTTCGGTCATTTCGCCGCTGAACCGGTCAACTTCTTCCCCGTTTTTGTACAGCATAAAAGAGGGCAGGCTCATCAATCTCAATTTCATGCACAATCTTCTGTTTTCCGCAGCGTTGAGTTTGGTAAACTTGACTTTGTCCTTGTATTTTTCTTCAAGCGTTTCCATTGTGGGCATTAATGCGAGACAGTTTGTGCATTTGGGGCCCCAGACATCGACTATTACCGGCACAGAGGTTTCTTCGACCACTTCTTTCTCATAATTTTCTTTGTCGACTACTAACATGACCGTCCTCCTTATTTATCGTATGGTCGGTTTTTATTTTTTACTCATCCAATACAGGCTGATCTATGATCATTTTGTTGATCAGAATATACCTCATATTTTTTCGTGTATGTTCTTAATAATATGTGTGCAAAGTATCAGGTTAAGGCTAATGAAAAAATGGGAACCGGGAAATGATCGTAATGGGAAATGGGATTTGAACGTTTGGTTTGAAGGGGACCCCGGGCCTTTTCCTCCGGCACTGGGCTCTGGAATGGATCAAAGCCGACGGATAAATGATTTCTGACGATCAGACAGATCATCGCGCAAAACAGGGGAGCCCTTCCTGAATTTCAGGAAATGACCGATAGACAGGGCGGGACAAAGGGGCTTCCCGGAAGATGAAGAGCAGTCTATCATCCGGGATGCCAACATCAACCGTCGGTTAACCTGGAATCCATTTCGAGGACATGAGGGGCGTCGGACATGCGGCCTGATTATAGGTGTGCGGCATCAATTAACGATGACGCCGATTGTTTTTTTCCAGATAATTCTTTGATACAATGTTAGCAGTTTGAGTGTTTTCGTCATAGACAACGAAAACCTCGCTTCGTTTCAATTGTCGTTTTACCATATCTATATTTTGCTCAAGGGTGTTTTTTGTATATCCTGAGTCGGTGCCAGATCGAGTAACAAATTCTTCGATAAGGCCATTTAGCGCTTCCGGACTTAATTTTTTGTATGGAATT
>Ga0265294_10009746_pt1 | contig 11025 bp, 12 predicted proteins | sample MunlanPumphouse3_FD_192504 | JGI IMG/M metagenome (GOLD analysis project Ga0265294, IMG submission 192504) | Groundwater microbial communities from a municipal landfill in Southern Ontario, Canada - Pumphouse #3 | ecosystem: Environmental > Aquatic > Deep subsurface > Groundwater | place...
CTATTCTCTTCGATCGGGTTCTTACCACCATATTGTCCGAGATTTCGGTTGCACAGGCCCTAAGAAGTTTTGGCACTCCTTCAACCTCCACAACGCACAGGCCGCAGGAACCGTATACATTGAGCCGGTTATCATAGCAAAGGTTGGGTATTTCAATTTCGTTTTCCATAGCCAATTGCAGGATGGTCTGTCCCTTGTATCCTAATACTTCTATTCCGTCTATATTAACTCTTAGTTTTGACATGCCGTTGCCTCCTTTTCACGACTATTCAATCTTTACTGCATTAAACAGACATATTTTCAGGCAGTTGTCGCATTTTACACTCCTTTTGTACGTATTTAAAGTTAAATCTTAAAATTGTACTCTTCAACAAAAGCTATGGAATTCCTCCTACAAAATAGACGGGACTGAAAATATACCGGAAACCGGGACTATTTTCAGTCCTGTTATAGGACTCGAAAACTTAGCAATTACTGCAGACGGCTCTTCCTAATATTTTAACACGCAGTTAACATAAAATAAACTACAATATGAAACAAAATGAAACAAAAAACCTCTTTTCCTACAGTTGAAACAAGGGGGATTTAATCCGGATGCGTCGCAGGATAATTGGTCTAAGGTCTATTTGCTAGGGATTAGTTCGTCGTTCCTTATAAAGGGCATCCCATGGTCTAAAGCCGTGTAATGGTCAGTAATGGGGCTTCCTTCTACTAGCAGGAACACTTCCTCTAGTCCTAATTCCGACAGCGTATTTACCACCGAAAACACCTGAAACAGTTTCTCCCTGCCGTTGTGACCCTTATCAATAAACACCTCAGACAAATCGACAGTGGCGGTGGTGCCGTGTATTTTTACCGACAGTACCTCCGTGTCCCGGTCTATCATAGATTTTAGCATCTCATTGGAAGGGCCTTTAATAAGCTCCTCCAGTACCAATTCGACCATTTCCTCCAGCTCTGTTTCCTCTACTGCCGTTATTTTTCTAAATTCCGGTAGCAGAAAGTTGTTGTCCCTGTCGGGGTAGAGCAAAAGTATTTCCTTTTCCACAAGAACCGGGGGCTGTTCCTTTGGCTGCTCCTGTATCGGGTCCGGGTCCGGCTGGGATTCATCCTTCTTACAGCCGACTGGTAAAGCGACTATCAATATAATAAGCAAAAATAATGCAATATATTTTTTCATTTGTTTACCTCCTTCAAAGTTTTAAAACCAATGACACCATTATAACATATACTGTACTAACTGAATAATCCGGCAATACAAAGAAAAAAACCCAAAACAAGTATAGGGACAACTAAACGGTTAATAATAATAGATAGAAATACCATTCGGGGGTGTTGTTATGGAAAAGGCCCTAGTATCCTATTGGGGAAAACTGACCGACTGGGTGGGAGGAGTTTTTCATGGTTCTTATGAGGACTCGGTCAGTCAGGAGAACCAGGAATTGATTAGCTGTGTGAAACATGCTATGGAGGAATGGAACCAGGCTGAAAAATTCTTTGAAAGCGTATCCGAGCCCGATTTGATTGACTATGCCATATTCAGGATTGAGGCATCAAAGAAGAGGTATATGTATCTTTTGAAAAAGGCAAAGGAGAAGGGTGTAAAGGTAGACTGCTGCTGATCGCCCGGGTATAAAAGCCCCGCCGCCAAAAACTATGAATAATATGTGTAAAGGTGTAATATATGTATATTGACCGGACTTGCTGTTAACGGGGTGGGGAAATGGGTATTAGCATTGATTTTAGTGTTGTACTGGCCTATGCCTTTGGCCTTTTGCTTCTTTACATAGTAGGGTGGCTTTTGGTTATGCCGCTTAAATTTATATTGCGGCTTTTATATAATGGAATAATAGGCGGGCTGATGTTATGGATTCTTAACCTAGCGGGAGGTTTTTTCAATGTTCAGGTGGCGATAAATCCTGTTACCGCTCTAATTGCCGGATTTTTGGGTATTCCCGGAGTCTTGCTTATACTGTTCTCCAGCATATTCTGTAGCCGAATATCCCTACGGGACAGCGGATTAAAATGCCGCTGTTTTTTTGCTCCCAAAATGCCGATATATACTATATATATGATTTGGCGGATTTTCAACATACAATATATAGTATTTTTCCATTTTTACGATTTAAGCATAATAAGGAAGAAAATTAGGGAATAATGGCAGGCAAACCGTCTATTTCGTTTTTTATGTGAATTTATTAGTCTGTCCATATAGGATACAATAAATTTAACAAATGGAATAGGTTCAAAGGGGGTAGCATAGTTGTTAAATAAAATACAGAAGCGTAACGGAGAGATTGTAAACTTTGATATTACCAAGATTGAGAACGCAATATTTGCTGCGGTACAGGCAGTAGGAGGAGATGACAAGGATGAAGCTATACGCCTTGCATCAATAGTGTCCGACATAGTAGCTGAAACCCATGGGTCTGGGATACCTACGGTGGAGGATATCCAGGATATAGTTGAAAGGGTATTGATAGAGGAGGGCCATGCTACCATTGCCAAGGCTTATATACTGTACAGGAAAAAGCAGGAGGAACTAAGAGATGTAAAAAATCTCCTAATGGATGCAGAGAGTATGATTGACAAGTATGTATCCCTGGAGGACTGGCGGGTTAACGAAAACGCCAACATGGGATTTTCTCTACAGGGGCTTAACAACCACATAGTTGAAAGCATTTCAAAGAAATACTGGTTGAACAAAATATACAGAAAAGAACTTCGGGACTCCCACGTAAACGGCGACATACATATACACGACCTGGGGATCCTGGCTCCTTATTGTTGCGGATGGGACCTGGAGGCTTTTTTAAGAAGCGGGTTCAAAGGAGCAAAGGGCAAGGTGGAGTCCAATCCTCCCAAACACCTCGAGTCCGCCTTGGGACAGCTTGTGAATCTCTTGTATACACTCCAGGGGGAAGCAGCGGGTGCCCAGGCTGTATCAAGCTTTGATACATACTTCGCTCCTTTTATATACTATGACGGTCTTACCTATGAGGAGACCAAGAAGTCCATTGAAAGGTTTATATTTAACCTAAACATACCCACTCGGGTTGGATTCCAGACTCCCTTTACAAATATTACCCTTGATATTACGCCGCATACGCTGATAAAGAACATGCCGGCCATTATAGGCGGCAAAAATGCGGATAAATGTTACGGTGAGTTTCAAAAGGAAATGGATATGATAAACAGGGCTTTTTGCGAGGTGATGATGGAAGGGGATGGAGGTGGAAGGACCTTCAGTTTCCCGATACCCACCGTAAATATCACCGAGGACTTCCCGTGGGAATCTGAAACCGTAGAGCTGATAATGGAAATGACCGGCAAGTTCGGAATACCCTATTTCGCTAATTTTGTGAATTCGGATATGTCCCCCGAAGATGTAAGGTCCATGTGCTGCAGGTTAAGGATAGACAATCGGGAACTAAGAAAAAGGGGCGGGGGCCTGTTCGGTGCAAATCCTCTGACCGGTTCCATAAATGTTGTTACCCTCAATATGAGCAGGATTGGGTACCTGGCCAATTCCAGGGAGGACTTTAAAAGGCGCACCCGTACTCTTATGGAGTATGCCAAGGAGGTATGCGAGACAAAGAGAAGGGTCCTCGAAAAGTACATGGAAGCGGGGCTTTACCCTTATTCCCGCTACTATCTTAAGGGAGTTAAAGAAGAAACCGGGGAATACTTTAAAAATCATTTTTCCACAATCGGTCTTAATGGAATGAACGAAGCCTGTATAAATTTGCTGGGCAAGGACATTGCCACCGAGGAGGGCAGAGAATTCGCGCTGGATATTATGGAGTTTATGAACAGGGTGATACAGATTTATCAGGAGGAGACCGGAAGCCTTTGGAACCTGGAGGCCTCCCCCGCCGAGGGAGCTACCTATCGGTTTGCAAGACTTGATAAGAAGATGTATCCCAAGATATTCACCCAGGGAAACGGAGAGCCCTATTATACAAACTCTACTCAGTTGCCGGTCAACCATACCGAGGATATATTCGAGGCGGTGGAACTGCAGGAGAAACTTCAGACCCAGTATACCGGCGGTACTGTACTGCATGGTTTTATAGGGGAGGAAATAGACAGCCCGGAGGTGTGCAAGCTGCTTATCAAGCGAATATTTGAAAACAGCCCCATACCGTACATTACAATAACCCCCACCTTCTCTATATGCCCAGAGCACGGGTATATTAAGGGAGAGCACTTCACATGTCCGGAATGCGGCAGCGAGGCTGAGGTCTGGACTAGGGTAGTAGGCTTCCACAGGCCGGTGCAGTCCTGGAACAAGGGGAAAAAGGAAGAATATAAAGACAGGCTGGAATTTGCGGTAAGCTAGACGATTTGGTGGTTTTTAATGGTAGCCCACCCTAAAGGATGGGCTACTATCAATTAGGGACATTTGTTTGAGAAGTGGGATGTGAGATGAGGGAAGTGTGAGTTCCAGTAATACTAACAAGCAATACATAAATCCCATATCTGACCTCCCACATTCCAGTTAGTGAGGTGAAGGCAATGGAATTTTTAGGTCAGGTTAAGTCGTCCTTTATAGACTATCCGGACAGGATTTGTGTCGTATACTTTACCGGAGGATGCAATTTCAGGTGTCCTTACTGTCATAATTCCCCGCTGCTGGCGGGTAAGGGGGAGATCATAGGAGAGGACCAGGTATTTCAACACCTGGAAAAGAGGCGAAACATGCTGGACGGGGTATGCGTTTCGGGAGGGGAACCCACCCTTCAGGCCGATCTGGAACCTTTTTTGGAAGAGGTAAAGCGTAGGGGTTTCCTCGTCAAGCTGGACACAAACGGGACTCTTCCGGAAGTGCTGGGAAGACTTATAAAAAACCGGACGGTTGACTATATAGCGATGGATATCAAGGCACCCTTTGGGAAATATAATAGTGTTGCAGGAAGAGCGGTTGATATTGAGGCGGTGGAGCAAAGCATTTCGTTAATAAGGAATGCTCCGATAGAGTACGAATTCAGGACCACTGTCTGCAGGGAACTGCTAAATTCCGAGGACGTAAGGGAGATCGCGGAGCATATAAAGGGAAGCCAAAGGTACATAGTGCAAAACTTCAGGGATTGTAGCAGCGTGCTGGCCGGTGAAGGCAAATTGACTCCCTATGCTGCCGCGGAGCTTAGGCGGGTTAAGGAAGAACTGTCCGGGTTATTTGCCGATTTCAGAATACGCTAGCCCATATTGTACAACTGTATACAATCCATTGACAGGCAGTAAAGCTTCTGTTATACTTATTTATATCATCTGTTACACAGGCAGGATCTTTATAGATGTTGGGTTAACATAACTGTTATACATACGACGAATATCTATAGCATAACAGTTATAATCATGAAATGTTGTTATATAACAGCAGATGGGTCAAATGAAAGGAGGAAACAAAAAAATGGACAAAACCGTTGAAATTCGCTGGCACGGCCGGGGAGGCCAGGGGGCAAAAACTGCATCCCTTTTGCTGGCAGAGGCTGCATTCAATACAGGTAAGTACATTCAGGGTTTTCCCGAGTACGGACCTGAGAGGATGGGCGCGCCTATCACAGCATACAACAGAATAGCGGACAGCAAGATAAGGATTCACAGCAACATCTATGAGCCGGACTATGTAGTGGTTGTGGACGAGTCCCTTATAAAGGACGTGGACGTGGCCGCTGGCCTCAAGAAGGATGGAGCAATCCTGATCAATACCCAGAAGGAGCCCGCGGAAATCAAAAAACAACTTAAGGGTTTTGAAGGCAGGGTATACACCGTCGATGCACAGACCATATCTATTGAAACCATCGGTAGGTACTTTCCCAACACTCCGATGCTGGGGGCAATAGTCATGGTAAGTGGAATAATGGAAAAGGAAGTCTTCATAAGCAGCATGGAAGAATCCTTCAAGCACAAGTTTGCTTCCAAGCCGGAAGTAATTGATGGCAACATGAAGGCTATCAAGAAAGCTCTTCAGGAGGTGAAGGGGATATGAAAGAAAGACGCAGGGTAATCGAGCCGGATGTTAAATGGAGAGAGATAACAAGGGGCGGAATAATATACGACGCGGGTAACGCGGAGGACTTCGAAACCGGCTCCTGGAGGTCAATGAAACCGGTTTTTCACCCGGAAAAATGCAAGCAGTGTATGGTTTGTTTCTTTATGTGTCCCGATTCGTCCATAGAGACGAAGGATGGAAAAGTAATTGGTATTGACTATGACCACTGCAAAGGTTGCGGGGTCTGCGTGGATTCCTGCCCCTTTGACGTTTACGACTTTATTAAAGATGAGTAAGGAGGGAGATATAATGGCTATTCGTGAAAGATTAAGCGGTAATGAAGCGGTTGCTACCGCAATGAAACAAATCAACCCCGATGTAGTTGCTGCATTCCCCATAACACCGTCCACAGAAGTACCCCAGTATTTTTCCCAGTTTGTGGCGGACGGGGAAGTTGATACAGAATTTGTAGCAGTTGAATCCGAACATAGCGCAATGAGTGCCTGCGTGGGAGCCAGTGCCGCCGGTGCAAGGGCAATGACGGCAACCTCGGCTAACGGCCTGGCATTGATGTGGGAGATACTCTACATAGCCGCATCCAACAGATTGCCTATAGTAATGCCGCTTGTAAACAGGGCACTGTCCGGGCCTATAAACATACACAATGACCACAGCGATTCGATGGGAGCCAGGGATTCCGGATGGATACAGCTTTACTCGGAGGACAATCAGGAGGCCTACGATAATATAATCCAGGCGGTAAGGATAGCAGAGCACAAGGACGTTCTGCTTCCGGTTATGGTATGCATGGACGGTTTTATAGTAAGCCACTCGGTAGAGAATATTGAACTTCAGGAGACCGAAAAGGTAAGAGAATTCATCGGAACCTACGAGCCGGATGAATACCTTCTAAACGCAAAGCACCCGATAGCCATGGGTCCTTTGGACCTGCCGCCGCACTATTTCGAACATAAGAGACTGCAGGCGGAGGCTATGCGGAATGCAAAGGAAGTAATATTGCAAGTTGCTGAGGAATACGAAAAACTTACAGGCAAGAAGTATGGCCTGTTTGAAGAATACAGGATGGAAGACGCAGAAGTCGGAATAGTTATCCTTAATTCTTCCGCAGGTACCGCCAAAGAGGTTGTTGATATGCTGAGGGATGAGGGCGTTAAGGCGGGACTGGTCAAGATAAGGGTGTTCAGGCCCTTCCCCGTTTATGAGATTGCGAAGGCTTTATCCGGGCTTAAGGCCCTTGCCGTAATGGATAAGGCGGACAGTTTTTCTGCAGCCGGGGGTCCGGTGTTCACAGAGGTAAGGAGTGCCCTTTACGGAGTAAAACCCGAAACTGATGTGATAAGCTATATCTACGGTCTGGGCGGAAGGGACGTTACTACGGACGATATAGAAACGGTGTACAGAAACCTTATTGATATAGCTAAAACGGGTAAAGTATCCGAGACGTATAATTACGTTGGAGTAAGGGAATAGGAGGTGTGAAAATTGGCATATAAACTTAAGGAAGTTGTCAAAAAGCCCGACAGGTTGACCGGTGGACACAGGATGTGTGCCGGTTGCGGTGCGCCCACCGTTGTAAGGGGAGTACTAAGGGCTTTAAAAACAGAGGATAAGGCAGTTATTGGCTCGGCAACGGGATGCCTTGAAGTGGCGACCACCATTTATCCTTATACTGCATGGAAGGATTCCTTTATTCACAATGCCTTTGAAAATGCAGGTGCAACCGTAAGCGGCGTAGAGGCTGCCTATAATGCACTTAAGAGAAAAGGAAAGGTAACCGAGAACTATAAATTTATAGCCTTCGGCGGTGACGGCGGTACCTATGATATTGGCATACAATCCCTTTCGGGAGCAATGGAGAGGGGCCATGACATGGTGTACGTTTGCTATGACAACGGTGCCTATATGAATACCGGGATACAGAGGTCATCAGCCACACCGAAGTATGCGAATACAACCACTTCACCGGCGGGGAAGGTTTTGCCGGGTAAGATGCAATACAGGAAGGACCTGACTGGGGTAATGGCTGCCCATGAGATACCCTACGTTGCACAGAGTGCTATAACACAGAACATGAAGGACCTTTACGAGAAGGCGGAGAAAGCCATATACACTCCTGGACCCGCATTCCTAAATGTTTTGGCACCCTGCCCGAGGGGCTGGAGATACGACACACCGAAGCTTCTGGAGATATCCAAGCTTGCGGTGGACACCTGTGTATGGCCTTTGTACGAAGTAGTAAACGGCGAATGGAAGCTTACCTACAAACCAAAAGAAAAGCTTCCGGTGGAAGAATGGTTGAAACCTCAGGGCAGGTTCAAGCACCTGTTCGAAAAGAATAATGCCCATCTTCTGGAGGATCTTCAGAAGGAAGTGGACGTAAGATGGGAAAAACTACTTAAGCTTTGCGGTGAAGCTTAAAGATAGTATTGAGGTAAACAAGTTGTTTTTTAAAGGGGAAGCGGCCAAAGGGTAGCTTCCTCTTTTTAGATGTATAACTATTGGATAAAACGGTTCAAAAGAAGTACAATAGTGTTAGAGTTGATAGAAGGTTAATTTTTAGGTATAATAGCTTATGTGTTAACAAAAAAAGGAGGAAAATGCAATGAGTGATACAAAACTGGCGGTCTTGGATCGTGAGGCAAAGGGCACCGGGGGAGCCAAAAGAACCAGGAATGAGGGTTTTGTCCCCGGAGTTTTGTATGGCAGGGATAATCAGGGTCAACCTGTGAAGATTGAAGCATCGGCTTTAAGAAAAATAATAAGCAGGATGGGGAGCAGTGCCATATTTGATGCGGAATATGACGGCGAGCCCAAGCTGATTATGCTGAAGGAGGTCCAGAACGAGCCGGTAAGCGGAGAAGTGCTGCACGTGGACCTGTTCGAAATAAGTGCCGACGAGGCAATTATCACCACTGTACCTCTTGTGGCGGTTGGTGTGGACGGGATTACCGGAGGGGGAATGCTGCAGCAGATGATGAGTGAACTGCAGATAAGCTGTCTGCCAAAGTTTGTACCAAACTCGATAGAGTTCGATGTTTCCGGTATACAAATCGGGCAGGCGTTGTATGTTTCAGACCTTAAATTTGAGGGCGATATTGAGGTTTTGAATTCGCCGGAAGAAATGGTTGCAAACGTGATTGAGCCCAAAGGAATAGACGAAGAAACCGAAGAGGAAGAAGAAGAAGAGGAAGGGGCAGAAACCGCCGAAGCAGCGGAAGAAGCCACTGAAGAAGAATAGTACTGTTTATAATGTCTCCTATAACAGGAGGCATTATTTTCCCGAGGGGGGTTTTGAATGCTGGGATGGGAAGGACTGGAGAACCTTTGCATCAACTGCAAAAAGTGTCGGTTGCATGAAAAACGTAACAAGGTGGTCTTTGGCAAGGGGAGTAGGACCGCCGGCCTGATGTTTGTAGGTGAAGGCCCGGGCCGCGATGAGGATGTCTCCGGTGTTCCATTTGTGGGAAAAGCCGGACAGCTTCTGGACAGAATACTGGAAGCGGCGGGAATCGATCAAAAAGATATTTATATAGGAAACATAGTAAAATGCAGACCTCCCGGCAACCGAATCCCGACCCCCGATGAAGCAAGGGCCTGCCTGCCCTATCTAAGGAACCAGGTTTATATTATTAAGCCTAAAATAATTGTATGTCTTGGTGCAACGGCAGCAAAATATATTATTGACGACAGAATAAGAATAACAAGAGACAGGGGACGGTGGCACGAAAGGAAAGGCTACTGGCTTATGGCCACCTATCATCCCGCCGCCCTGCTTAGGGACGAGACAAAAAAACGGCCTGCATGGGAGGACTTTAAGAGTATAGCCGCAAAACTTGGGGAACTCAAAGCCCATTGATGGAAGGTGATGTAATGTCACAAGAATCGCTTGAAAGCATTTGCAAACTCAAAGAAAAGCATGCTGACCTTTTAGAGGAGTATAGCCCTGTGGTTTTGGGGGAAGGTAAAAAGGGAGCGGCGATTTTTATGATTGGAGAAGCTCCGGGAAAAAGGGAAGTGGAAAGGGGACGGCCCTTTGTGGGCGTAGCAGGCAAAAATCTGGACGAATTCCTGGAATTTTTGGAATTGGAAAGGGAAGAAATCTATATCACAAACTCAGTTAAGTTCCGTCCGGTCAAAGAAAACCCGGACACCGGAAGGCTTTCAAACAGGGCTCCCAGCACAAAGGAAATAGAGCTTTTCCGTCCGCTGCTTATGGATGAAATAAGCGCGGTAAAGCCTTCTATAATAATAACGCTGGGTAACATACCTCTTTTATCCCTTACCGGGAAGAAACTGAAGATAGGCGATGTCCATGGAAGGCCGGCAGAATTTGAGGGCAAGGTTTTGTATCCGCTCTATCATCCCGCCTCAATTATATATAGAAAAGAACTAAAAGAAATTTACAGACAGGATTTGGAACGACTTAAACCTCTGCTTCAAAACAAATAATTGGCCTGTTCATAAGGACCTTTTGGTTTATTAAACCTTTCGGATGGAAATAATATTACCGTCTGCGAGGTTTTTTATTTCAATAGGGGGTATTAATACAAGGAGAGATTGTTTTGGAACAGACTTTTCTAAACGGGCAATTTCGGAATGATACCGGCAAGGGTCCGGCAAACAGGTTAAGAAGCAAGGGAAGGGTTCCGGGGATAATATATGGTCAAGGTTCTGAAAATACCCCGGTGGAGATTGACGGCAAAGAATTAAACAGGCTTTTGAGGCATTATGGTGAGAGTTCATTGGTAGGACTTGATATCGACGGTGGTGTAAAAACGGTTCTTATAAAAGAAGTGCAGAGGGACCCGGTTTCCCGCCAGGTACTCCATGTGGATTTTCAGGAAACCAGATTTGATCAGAGGATTAAAACGGTTGTTCCTGTGGTATTGGTGGGCAGGGAAAGAATTGAAAAGGAAGGGCTGGTACTGCAGCATCAGCTCAGGGAACTGGAGATTGAGTGTTTGCCGCGCGACATACCAAAGAATTTACAGGTGGATGTAACCAGTATG
>Ga0265294_10009747_pt1 | contig 11024 bp, 15 predicted proteins | sample MunlanPumphouse3_FD_192504 | JGI IMG/M metagenome (GOLD analysis project Ga0265294, IMG submission 192504) | Groundwater microbial communities from a municipal landfill in Southern Ontario, Canada - Pumphouse #3 | ecosystem: Environmental > Aquatic > Deep subsurface > Groundwater | place...
TTTATTCAAGGATGCGTAAATGTATCAAAATAGGTCACCCAACACAAATATGAAACATAGGTTAGATACAATTATGAATGATGGTGTAAAAATAATGACCAAAGAAAAATATTTGAAAAATCCATGGGCGAAATTGTCCATTCCATATTGAAAATGCCTATCAATTTGCATAAAAATGGTAAAAATACCGAAATATTAAAAAGCGATAAAAGGATAATTAATAGACATCGTTTAAGAAAATAACTTGACTTTATCACAACTAGGGATAATAAGAAATACTACATTCAACGAGCATTTGAAAGGGCATCAATAGGTGTTATAAAATGGAAGATAAAAACCATACAAGACGGAAACGATATAGTGGATCATACCCTAAAAAGTTTAGTGAGAAATATAAAGAACAAAACCCCGATAAATATATCGACACGATTGAAAAGGTAATGAGGAAAGGCAACACCCCAGCAGGAATGCATCGGCCGATTATGGTAGAAGAAATTTTATCTTTTTTTGATATTAAACCCCATGAAATTGGCATAGATTTAACAATAGGCTTTGGTGGACATAGTAAAGAAATGCTAGAAAAGCTGAATCATACTGGTCATTTGCATGGGATTGACCAAGACCCTTTAGAATTACCTAAAACCAAAGAAAGATTGGAATCATATGGATTTACTGCTAGTGACTTTACACTACATCAAATAAACTTTAAGGATTTAGATCAAGTAAATGAAAAGGGCTTTGATTTTATCCTAGCCGATTTAGGGGTATCTTCGATGCAACTTGATGATCCCCAAAGAGGATTTACATTTAGAGAAGAAGGTCCACTTGATTTAAGGATGAATCCGAATGTAGGTATTCCTGCCCATATTGTACTGCTTCAGCTCAGCGAATTTAAAATTGAACAGATGCTTGTTGAAAACGCTGATGAGGTTTATGCAAAACAAATCGCCCATGAAATCACAAAAGAAAAGCAACAAGGTCATTTTATTCAAACAACGCAAGAACTTTATAAAGTGATAACAAGCGCTTTAAAGCAGTTACCCAAAGCAATATTGAGTGAGGAACTGAAAAAGTCAGCAAGTCGAACTTTTCAAGCACTCAGGATTGAAGTCAACAAAGAATATGAAGTTTTATATGAGTTACTTGAGAAATTGCCAAACCATTTAAATCCTGGTGGTAGGGTTGCCATCCTATCCTTTCATTCAGGAGAAGATAGGCTTGTTAAAAAAGCATTCAAACAATCCATCAATGAAGGAATATTTAAGTCAATTGATGGTCCTATCATTCCATCAAAGGATGAGGTATATCATAACCCAAGGGCAAGATCAGCAAAACTGAGAACAGCTATAAAAGCGTAATTAAATTTTTATAGGGCAATAAATGGATAACAAAAGGTTATGCTTTATTGTTCATAATGTTGCTTTGATACTGATTTGGATTAAAAATAGAAGCTTAGTGAATGATGACTTCGAATTTATCTATCTAAAAGGAGGTAAGGTATGAATAAATTAATCATTGAATGGAAACACCTTGATATCGATGGTGATACATGCAATCGCTGCTATGATACGGGAGAAAATGTATATAATGAAGTAAAAAGATTAAATAGGTCTTTGCAAGAAAAAAAGATTCAAGTAGAATTTCTTGATACCAAATTGGATGCTACACAAGTAAAGCAATCTAATATCATACTTTTTAATGGTGTTCCAATTGAAGAGATCATAGACATCAAAATTCTTGATGATTACTGTGAAACATGTTCAGATTTAATTGGGAAAGAGACTTACTGTAGAGCTGTTGTTTTTGATGGAAATCATTATGAAGATGTTCCAGCAAAAGCAATTCGTCAAGCTGCTTATACTGTTTTGGGGATCAAAGAAAAAAATATAGATCAAAAATCTTCATCATCTTGTTGCCATAAAAAAGGATGTTGTTAAGAATCGTTCTAAGCGTAGTGAGGATAGGATAAAAAAAGACTAGATTCCTAGGAAATGGTGGTTTCATTTGAATTTAGTTTTTTTATTTACTTATCATTATGACGTGAAGATGTTGATTCATGGTATAATAAAGGTATTCAAGCAGCTAAGTTGCTATTCAGAGAAAAAATATGAAAAAAACGGATAATCAAAACATACCATCCATCATTCATGATTGGTATATAGCAAATGCAAGAGATCTTCCTTGGCGAAATAGTAGCGATCCATATGCCATATGGGTTTCTGAAATGATGCTCCAACAAACAAGAGTTGAGACGGTGATTACTTACTTCCATCGTTTTATGAAGCGGCTTCCTACGATATTTGATCTGGCAACGATAGATGATGAAGAATTATATAAACTATGGCAGGGACTTGGATATTATGGCAGAGCTAAGAATCTGAAAAAAGCAGCAAGGATGGTGGTAGAACAATATGAAGGGGTACTTCCGAATACAGCAGTAGAATTAATGAATCTTCCTGGAATCGGGCCTTATACGGCAGGAGCCATTGCTTCCATTGCTTATAACAAACAAATTCCAGCAGTTGATGGCAATGTAATGAGAGTGATATCAAGAATCTACGGAAGCAAACTCGATATTACTACACAAAAGGCCAAGAAAGAAATGACGAAACGAATTGAAGCACTACTACCAGTAAGCAATATTAGCATATTTAATCAAGCTTTGATGGAGTTAGGGGCAACGATTTGTGTTCCCCTTGGAAAACCCAAGTGTGAATGTTGTCCAGTGAGCGCCTATTGCATCGCTTATCATAACAACGAAACGGCTAGCATACCTGTAAAAAGCAAGAAAAAAGAACGTTTCATTCAACCAATAGCTGTCTTGCTGGTGAAGCTCAATCATGGATGGTTATTGCATAAACGACCAAGGGAAGGATTGCTTGCTGACTTATGGGAATTTCCTAATTTAACTGGAACGCCATCAACTCAAGAGATTTTACATCATTTAACCACACACCACATTCAAGGATATCATATTGAACTAGTAGCAAAGGCGAAACATATCTTTTCCCATATGGAATGGCATATGAATATTTATCTAGTCGAAGGTGAATTGACTGGCGAATTAGAAGAAACCGATACAATTGCTACTCAGATACAAATAGAGGACCAATACGCCCTTCCTACTGCGTTTTCTCATTGTATTCGCATCATTAGTAGTCATTCATAAAACACTACTAGAAGTGATTTGTATAGGGATGGTATTGTTCAAATAAAACGATTATGATATAATGACTCCAATCTATAAAAAATATTTTGTTAGGAGATAACCATGAAAAATTTTTATCATGAACTTCCCTTAGGTTATAAAGCATTTAAGGTGATTGATGCAAAGGATAAAAAAACAATACTTTTCTTTAATTTTGCTGCGATATTGATGATGGCTTTGGCAGCTTTTCCATTTATTGTTTTAAAACCAGTCGATCTAAGTACTGACTTGCTTTTGCCATTTATTTTGGTTTTGGTAACAGGAATGATTTCATATATTCTTTTCCATGAATTAACACATGGACTCGTTTATAAATTTTATACAAAACAAAAATTAACCTTTGGATTGACTTTAACAGTGGCATTTTGTGGGGTACCACATGTCTATGTCAGTAAAAAGGTATCATTGATAGCGGTTCTTGCCCCATTTGTCATATATTCTGTTGTGTTAATTCCCATATTACTCTTCATGCCAGCAAATTCAATTTATTTGGCGTTTATATTTATTTTCGCAATGCATTTCGGTGGTTGTGTTGGTGATTTATATGTAGCATTGGTACTATTACGATGTAAAGGGAATCTATTAGTGAACGATACTGGCCCGAAGCAAACATTTTATCGTTTTGAAGACCATTATGATCGAACATCATTATCCTCAACGATGGAAATATGACTATTTACGAATTCTCGAGTTTCTTGCTAAAGAAAAAGTTCCTTTTACAATAGAAATGGCACCAGCACTCGATTTGTTAGGAAGTCATTTAGTGAAAGGAAAACTGACGAGAGGACCTCGACTCTCAGGATTGATTCATTTTCCTATTGAACAAGAACGCTTCGGAAGATTTAATACCTTAAGAGCATATATTGTCTTAAAATGGTACAAACCAGAGTTATATTATGAACTGATAAATCAAACATTTATATAAGAAAATAAAAAGGCAAAAATGCCTTTTTATTTTAGTAATTCCATATAAATCTTCTCGTTAAACCCCTTCAATTTGGGAAATTTTGTTTTTTTGCGATGTGTTTCTTTAAAACCAGCTTTTTCGTATATTCGAATCGCACGTTTATTGGTATCTACAACTTCGAGAAGATAATGTTTCATTGGTAGGTCTGTTAGTACATAGTGAAGCAAAGCGGTTGCGACTCCTTTTCCTCTTGCTGAAGGTAAGGTAGCAACACATTCGATATAGCCAACTTCATTGGGATAGGGTAGGTCTTTCTTAAATTCTTCTTTAAGAAATAAGTAGAATAAAAATCCTTTAAAGAAACCTAAACTTTTTTGAAATGTCGATTTGTTGATGAGCAATGCTCTTTTTTTATTTGTTGTACAAGCAAGAATGCCAACGATTTTTTGATGATATTCGGCAACGTAAAAGAATTCTTTTTGAATGGCGGTACGAAAGGCTTGTTCTAGTTTATCCTTGGATTTAGATATCGTTTTTAGTTCATCATAGTATGCCATAACAAAGATGCTTGTAACTTCTTTGCTAATATCATGGCAATAATCTACCATTGGTTTTATTTGAATACAATCTGGATTCATCGTTTTTTCCTTTTCGTTGCCTTCCCATTTTTCTTTATCATAATAGAAAATGTTTTCTTTGTCAATGAAAATAAATTTGTATGGTATCAATTGACTAATTTCGAAAAAAGTGATAAATTAATCATAGATTTATCAAATAATGAAACAGTAATTATGGTTAATAATTACTATTTTTTTGCTTGTGATTAATCCGTTCCAAGGAGAACTTTATGGATGCTTTATTAGCTTTTTCACCAATATTACTAACTATTTTGTTAATGACTGTTTTTAATTTTTCAGCAAAGAAAGCTTTACCAATTGCATGGCTCCTTTCCTTTGTCATTGGCTTTGTGTTTTGGGAAATGTCATTTAAAACATTAATCGCTTGTACATTATATGGGTTTTTAAGTTCTCTTGATGTCATTGTGATTATTTTTGGTGCTATCATCCTCATGAATACCTTACGAAAATCAGGAGGCATGAATACCATCAACAAGGGTTTTATGTCAATTAGCAAGGATAGCAGAATTCAAGCTTTGATTATTGGCTTTTTATTTGTTTCATTTTTGGAAGCAGCTGCTGGTTTTGGTTCCCCAGCGGCTCTAGCTGCTCCTATGCTCATTAGTTTGGGATTTCCTGCTGTGGCAGCTGCGGCGATAACCTTGATTTTTGATTCTGTCGCCGTTTCATGTGGTGCGGTAGGAACACCAATCATTATGTCGCTATCGCTATTAAATGGTGCTATTGATGCCAATAGTCTTGCCTCATGGACTGTTTTTTCTAATGCCATTGCTGGTCTTTTGGTACCTTTTATTGGTATTGCAATCCTCACAAAAGTATTTGGGAAAGAAAAATCCTTAAAACCAGCATTTGCAGCATTTCCTTTTGCTTTATTTACAGGAATATGCTTTTCAACATGTTATGTAATTATAAACATGTTGATTGGGTTTGAATTTGCTTCCTTATTGGGTTCCTTGATTAGTTTGCCAATTGTCATCTTTGCAGCAAAGAAAGGATTTTTAGTTCCCAAAAAATTGTGGACGTTTCAAGAAGGAGAAATTGATAAAAAAGATGCAGTCATCACTTCATCTCCAATTGAAGATCATCCTATCGGATTTATCAAAGCATGGTTCCCATATATTATCATCGCCATTATATTGCTGGTTACAAGAATTGATGCTTTGGGACTCAAAGAACTGCTCCAAAAGAGTATTTTTGTGATTAAATTTGATAGTTTATTTGGCTATCCAGAATTATCGTACCATTTTCGTTGGGCATATTTACCAGGAACTGTTTTTATTCTTGTAGCTCTTATCACTCATTTGTTGCATAAAATGAATCATCACCAGATTAAGGAAGCTTGGACGGTAACAATCAAACAAGTCGGAAGTGCCACGATTGCTTTGCTATTTGGAGTTGCTTTTGTTCAAATTATGCGTTATTCAAGCCTCAATGAAGGAGGAATGCCAAGTATGCTAATGAGTATGGCAAATACTCTTGCAAAAGTTGGTCGTATTGCCTATATTGTTATTTCACCGTTTATTGGTGTCTTGGGTTCATTTATATCAGGGTCAAATACCATTTCCAATGTTTTGTTTACTACCTTGCAATATGAAGTAGCCACGCAAATTGATCTTTTCCCTGCTGCTATTGTTTCAATGCAAATCAATGGAGGCGCGATTGGGAATATGGTTTGTATCAATAATGCTGTTGCTGTTTGTGCAACGTTAGGGATCGTCGGTAAAGAAGGAAAATTGATTAAAACCAATGTCATTCCTATGATTCTTTATACATTATTATTAATTATTGCCGTCGGTATCGGGATGATCCTATTTACTTAGTAAAGGCAACTATGAGGTGCTTTTTTGTTGCCAAGAAAGGAGGTTGATATTTTGAAATATGATGTTTGTGAAAGGAAAAAACAAGGAAATGGCAGGTATTACGTTTGATGAAAATCTCAGAAGGTTTCGCATCAAGCAACACCTAACTCAAAAGGAAGTTGCTAATATTTTGAAAATATCGCGACAATCGATTTCAAAATGGGAAACTAATCAAGCATTGCCAACACTTGATTTATTGGTTCCTTTAACTACAGTTTTAAACGGTACTTTGGATGATTTATTACAAGTACATCATGAAAAGATGTAGTATGTGTTCAAGATTACATGGCAATAGTGTAGAAGGTGAATAGGAGATATTAGTACTCATATTCACTTTTTTATTTAAAAAAATATGGTATAATAGTAGTAGTTTTAGAAAATAGTTTATAAAGAGGTAGAAGATGAAAAAAGTCATTTATTTAGCTGGAGGTTGTTTTTGGGGAGTAGAAGCCTATTACCAAAAACTAAAAGGTATTTTGGATACGGAAGTAGGATATGCAAATGGTAATTTCGCAAATCCAAGTTATGAAGATTTAAAAGCCCATAAAGCAACTCATGTTGAGGCGGTAAAAATTTATTATGAGGATCAAACCATCCGTCTAACGCAAATAATCGAGCACTTATTTCGTATTATCAACCCCTTTACTGTTGATCATCAAGGTGGTGATTATGGGCATCAATATCGTACTGGAATTTATTATGATGAGGAGAGCGATTATCAAACAGTTCAAGAATTCATCAATATGGAACAAAAAAAACATACCCAAAAGATCAGGGTAGAGGTAGAACCACTTGCTCATTTTTATTGTGCTGAAGACTATCATCAAGATTATTTAGATAAAAACCCCTTTGGTTATTGTCATGTGAATTTCAATGTTATCAAAGCAGAAGAAAGAAAAAAATAATGCATCATTTACAAATCAATATACAATAATAGTATAATAAACTTAAATAATAAGGAGGCATCAGATGATTGAAAAAATTTATACCTATTCATTAAGCGATGAACTAAAAATCGAAAAAATTATTTTTGATGAGAATATTAATTATATTCACATGGTATTTCCTAAAGATGAGGGCTTACCAGAACACAATGCCAACAGCAATTTATATATCAGTGTTATCCGGGGGCATTTATCTATCACATTAGGAACTCAAGAAACACACGTTTACCCGAGAGGAACGGTTGTTCGTCTTCCCGAAGGAACAAGAATGAAAATTAGTAATCATCACAATGAAGTTTTAGAGCTGATTGTTGTGAAAGCACCAGCTCCAAAAAAATAGAATTTAAGAAAGGAGAAATGACATGGAAAAATACGTTTGCACCGTTTGTGGATACATTTATGATCCTGAAGATGGCGATCCAGATAGTGGTATCGCTCCAGGAACTGCTTTTGAAGATATTCCTGATGATTGGACATGCCCTGTTTGTGGCGTAACAAAAGACCAATTTGAAAAAATGTAATTGGGTTTTTGAGAAGGGAAAAGGGAAGCTTTTGTATGAAAAAATATGATTTGATTATTATTGGAACTGGGGCTGGTCTCATGGTTTTAGAAGCAGCACTAGCCCAAGGCTTACATTGCGCGATTGTAGAAAAAAATAAGTTTGGTGGAACTTGTCTCACCAAAGGCTGCATTCCTTCAAAGATGTTAGTTTACCCTGCTGATTTACTCCGTGAAACTGCAGAAGCAAAACGAATTGGTTTGGCCTATCAGCCACCTAAAATCGACTGGGATAAGATTTCACGTCGTTTATGGAAACAAATTGATTATAGTGAAAAAATAGAGAAAGAATTTTCTCAAGTGGAAAACCTCGATATCTATAAGGGAATCGCCGAGTTTATTAGCGATTATCATATCAATATTGAAGATTATGCAGGAAATCACATTGAAGAAATTACTGGTGATAAAATTGTCATTGCTGCTGGAGCAAGAACCTTTATTCCGCCAATTACAGGCTTAGCAGAAGCAGGTTTTATCACGCCTGAGACTTTTTTTGGTGAGCAATATCCAAAGAAAGTATGGAAAAGTCTAATTATCATTGGTGGTGGAGCGATTGGAGCTGAATTCTCTCATATTTTTTCAGCCTATGGTAGCAAGGTGACCTTATTAGAAATGCGTCCAAGAATTATTGCGACAGAAGAAGAAACAATCAGTGATCTCGTCCAACAAAGTTTTGTTAAGAATGGAATAGATGTCTTTACAAACCATCGTATTTTATCGGTATCTGTTGAGAATAATCTCAAAAAGATTGTGATAGAAGATCATAACACGGGTCAACAAAAAGTTGTTAGTGGAGAAGAAATCTTTGTTGCCTCAGGAATTCGTTCCAATGGTGATTTATTGAAGCTTACTAGCACCAATATTGCGACAGATCAACGGGGGTGGATTATCACAAATCAATTTTTGGAAACTTCCGTTGCCAATGTTTGGGCGATAGGTGATATCAATGGTAAATATCAATTTAGACACAAAGCCAATTACGAAGCAGAGGTTTTAATCAACAATCTTTTTGGTGAAGATAAAAAAGAAGTATCTTATTCAGCAGTCCCTTGGGCGATATTCACGTATCCTCAAGTTGCTCATGTTGGCTTGACAGAAAGTCAAGTAAAAGCCATGAATGTAACCTATTGGACAGGTACGAATTATTACCATGAAGTTGTCGGTGGCATTGCCATGGGCTATTCCCGTCACAATGACAGTGGGTTTGTGAAAATCGTTGTTGGTGAAGAAAAGAAAATTTTAGGGGTTCATATTGTCGGACCTAATGCTGCTTTATTGGTACAACCATTTGTGTATTTGATGAATGCCAGCCATAAATGCAGTGAAAATCAAATGAAGCGTAAAATGAAATCATTTGATGATTTACGTGTCCTTTGTCCACCACTGGGAACATATATGCCCATTAACGATTCCATGGTGATTCATCCTTCACTGAATGAATTAACCGCTTGGGTTATGGATAAAATTAATTGGGAAAAACCCAATCAATAAAATAAAGCAGGCTATAAAGCTTGCTTTTCTTTCATATAATGTAATAAAATTATAAAAAAGCACTATAAATACTTTTTTTTTGATATAATAGAACTATATTCAAAGGAGGTACATGATGAAAATATATAAAAATATGACCGAACTAATCGGAAACACACCATTATTGGAATTGATAAATATTGCAAAGAAATATCAATTGAAAAGCCATATCCTGGCAAAACTTGAATATTTTAATCCGTCAGGAAGTGTGAAGGATCGTATCGCTCGCGAAATGATTGAAGATGCTGAACGAAAAGGAATACTAAATTCTAATTCGGTGATTATCGAACCGACAAGCGGAAATACGGGGATTGGGTTAGCAGCAATCGCAGCCGCCAAAGGATATAAAGCCATCATCATCATGCCGGAAACAATGAGTATTGAACGACGTAAATTAATATCAGCTTATGGTGCGGAGTTAATTTTAACTGGTAGCTCTTTGGGGATGAAGGGAGCAATCACCAAAGCAGAAGAATTGGCTTTCACAATTCCCAACAGTTTTATCCCTGGGCAATTTGTAAATCAAGCAAATCCTCATGCACATATGAAAACCACAGGACCAGAAATATGGGAAGATACGGATGGCCAAGTGGATATATTCGTATCTGGTGTTGGCACAGGGGGAACAATTACTGGTACTGGAGCTTTCTTGAAAGAAAAAAATCCCAATATTAAAATAATCGCTGTTGAGCCAGTAAAATCAGCAGTCCTATCATCGGGAATCCCAGGTCGTCATGGTATTCAAGGCATTGGTGCAGGATTTATTCCCGAAGTTTTGAATACAAATATTTATGACACCGTAATAACTGTAAAAGATGAAGATGCAATTGCAACAGCCAAAGAAATATCTGCTTTAGAAGGTGTTCTCGTTGGGATATCTTCTGGTGCTGCTTTATGGGCAGCAATCAGTATTGCGAAAAAGCCAGAAAACGAAGGTAAAAACATTGTAGTTATATTGCCTGATACTGGTGAACGCTATTTAACAACCTCTTTATTTAGTAAAGAGGAGTAGAAATTGGAGAAGAAAATGATCAAAGATGAAAAAAGAGTAATCCAAAAGACGGTTGAAAAAATAATTGCAAATTGTCAAGAAACCACAATTCCTATGTTTTGTGGGGAAAATAGCTTACCTAATCGTGATGTGATTATTGATATCATTAAAGAAATTCGCATGGCTCTTTTCCCAGGCTATTTTGATGTAGAGATTTCTAATCAAGCAATTCCTGAATACGTTATCGGCAATCATCTTACTAATATTTTTGATAAATTAAAAGGGCAAATTAAACTAGCCCTATTGAATAAGTATAGCCAGTGTCTGGATAAAGATAAAATTGAAAGTGAATCGTTAAACCATTGTAATGAATTTTTTGAGCGGATTC
>Ga0265294_10009748_pt1 | contig 11023 bp, 9 predicted proteins | sample MunlanPumphouse3_FD_192504 | JGI IMG/M metagenome (GOLD analysis project Ga0265294, IMG submission 192504) | Groundwater microbial communities from a municipal landfill in Southern Ontario, Canada - Pumphouse #3 | ecosystem: Environmental > Aquatic > Deep subsurface > Groundwater | place...
ATGCAGGGCCATGGCGGCGAGGGACCCGGTCTGCGGGATGCCGGTGGACCCGGCAACGGCGGCCTACTCGGTGGAGGTCCGCGGCGGGACCTACTACTTCTCAAGCGAACTCTGCAGGGATACGTTCGTCGAGGGCGAGAAGATCGCTTACTTCTCCATGGAGATCGGCCTTGAGAGCGATATACCGACCTACAGCGGCGGCCTCGGGGTGCTTGCCGGGGACGTCATCCGTTCGAGCGCCGACCTCCTCATACCGATGGTCGCGGTGACGCTCGTCAACCGGAAAGGTTACGTGCGGCAGCGCCTGACCCCGGACGGCGACCAGATCGATCTCCCGGACGAGTGGGACCCTAGAGAGCACATGCGGGAACTCTCCCGGCGGGTGACCGTGCGGATCGGGGATGCGAACGTCGCGATCCGGGCCTGGCTCTACGATTACTGGAGTCCTGTCGGCGGCCTCGTGCCGGTGCTCTTCCTCGATACCGACCTCCCTGAGAACGCACCCAAGGATCGGGGGATAACCGACCACCTCTACGGCGGCGACCAGGAGTACCGGCTGAAACAGGCGATTGTGCTCGGGATCGGCGGGGCCCGGATGCTCGCCGCCCTGGGCATCAGGGTCGGCAAGTACCATATCAACGAGAGCCACTCAAGCCTCCTCACCCTTGAACTCCTCAAACGTCGGGGAATGGATGAGGAGAAGGTGCAGACGCACTGCATCTTCACCACCCACACCCCGGTGGCGGTGGCGTTCGAGACGTTCCCACGAGATATGGTGGTCCGCTTGCTGGCGGGCGAGATCCCGCCGACCCTGCTTGGGGAGTACATCGGTGAGGAGGGGCTTGCGCTCGCAACCCTCGCGTTCCGCCTGAGCAGGTACGTCAACGGTGTGACGACGGCACACATGAACTTCTCACGGCGGCTCTTCCCGGGGTTCCATATCAGGGCGGTAACGAACGGCGTCCACCCGCACACCTGGACGTCAGGGCCGTTCCGGGATCTCTACGACCGCTACATCGCAGGTTGGGCGCAGGAGCCTGAACTGCTCGTCAGGGTCGATGAGATCCCGCACGAGGATATCAGGCACGCCCACCAGCAGGAGAAGCAGGTCCTGGTCGACTATGTCAGGGAGAAGAACGGTGTGGCCCTGGACCTCCGGGCCCTCACGATCGGGTTTGCCAGGCGGGCAACGGCCTACAAGCGGGCAACCCTGATCTTCTCGGACCTTGAAAAACTGCGGGAGGCCGGCAGGCGGGGGGCGATCCAGCTCGTCTTTTCCGGGAAGGCCCATCCGGCAGACGCGGTCGGCAAGCAGGAGATCCGCGAGGTTCACAACGCCATGCGCGACCTGGAGGGGGAGGTGACGGCCGTCTACCTCGAGAACTACACGATGGATCTTGCGAGCCTGATGACCGCAGGGGTTGACGTCTGGCTGAACACGCCCCTGCCGCCCTACGAGGCAAGCGGCACGAGCGGCATGAAGGCCGCCCTCAACGGGGTGGTCAACTTCAGCGTCCTTGACGGTTGGTGGATCGAGGGCTGGCTCGAGGGGACGACAGGGTGGGCGATCGGCCCCGGGCCCGGTGCGCCGGCGAGCGAGGCCGAACGGCGGGCCCGGGAACTCCAGGACCTCTACAGCAAACTTGAGTACCTGATCATCCCCACCTACTACCACCGGAGGGACGAGTGGACGACGATCATGCGAAGTTCAATCGCAAAGATCGCCTACTACTTCAACACCCACCGGATGATGCGGCGCTACGCGACGGAGGCGTATCTGTGAACTACCCCCCGCTTGCGCGAGCGGGCTTCCCAGCTATCATCCCCCTCCCCACCGGGAGCGAGTCCACAGGCTCGACGGCGCTGATCCGTCGCCTTGCAAGTGCGAAGTGTTTGATATTGGTCGCGGCGTTCAGGTCCCGGTCGTGGGTCGTCCCGCAGTCCGGGCACGTCCACTCCCGATCCTTCAGCCACGGCAACTCCGCTTTGAGCGCCGGAAGCTGGTTCATGAAGTCGTATCTAGACAGGCTGATCCTTTCGTCGTGATACGCCTGATTCTTGCGGGCAAGCGCCCAGTTGTACACAAACCGGCAGCACCCAAGGTGCTGGGCGATCAGGGGTTCCTGATCCTTCGTCGGATACAGCCGGTACCTCCGCAGCATGCGATAAGATCATGTTGACCCTCCGCCGGCATAAAGAAGGGCCGTGCGGCGTGAACGTGAAGAAGGGGCGCCGCTCTCACCTCCCCCCTCGCTAAGGGACCCCTCTCGCTCGATGCCCGCCCTCGAGCCCCGCAGAGGTAGAAGATCCGGTCCTGCGCTAGAGGAGCTCGTTCCTCCTCAAAAACTCCCGGATCTCGCGTGACGCAATCCAGCCCTTATCGAGCTGCCGGACGATACTATTGATCCGTTCCACCTGCTCCCGGATCCTCTCTGACGCTTCGTCCTCATCGATCAGGTCGGCCGTACCGAGGATCACCTGTAGGGGCAGGCGGATATGGTCGGCAAGGATCGCGAACTGCTCGATGTTCTGCTCGATCTGGGTGAAAGCCTGCTGTCGCTGGTCTTCCATCCGCACGCGGTCCGTGACATCCTGGATCTGCACCAGGATGCCCTTGAGGACCCCAGTCTTGCGGTCGTGCACCGGGCTTGCGTGGACATCAACGTAGATCGTCCCGGTGCGGGTCGTTGGGTAGGTGCCGTCTCGCCGAGCAAGATCCAGGTCGACAGGGATAGTGTAGTGCGCCTCATCCCCGCGCCTGAACCGCTCCCAGGCCCACGCGGGGGTGCTCGGGTCCTCAAAGAGATTATACCCAATTACATCGCGTCTACCTGGTATTCCGAATATTGCCAGGCTCGCCCGGTTGATATGGAGCAGCCTTCCCTCGGGGTTGTAATACTCGATCCCGATGGGAGACTGGTTGAAGAGCCTCCGGAACCGCTCCCCGTTTCGCCGCAACGCCGCTTCATACCGTTTCCTCCGGGAGATATCGCGCATGGTGACCTGCACCATTTTCTTGCCGCTATAGGCCACCGGAGAGGTAGCCGATTCGACAGGCACAGCGCTTCCGTCAAGCCGGAGGATCTGCACCTCCTGAGGCAGGGGGATCTCTCCACTGATGACCTCCGACATCCGTGCCCGGATCTGGTCGCGGTTGTCGGGATGCACACGGTCGATGAAATTCATCCCCACCAGGTCTTCCGGTCGTTCGGCACCGAAGAGGGCCCCGGCAGCGGGGTTTGCGTAGAGGAACGTCTTGGTGTCGTGGACAATGATGGCATCCCGGGCCGTCTCAACGAGCATCCGGTACTTCTCCTCGCTCTCCCGCAGAGCCTCTTCGGTCTTCTTCTGTACGGTGATGTCATTGACAATAAGAGCGAGCTGGTTGCACTGCGGCCGGTAAGCCCGCACCTCGTAGTATCCGTCGAGCTTTTGGCAGTGTGCCTCACCGTGTTCGGGTGTTCCGGTCTTTGCGACCCGGCAGAGCATGGCCCGGAGTTCAGGGGAGGTGCCGGGGAAGAACTCAAAGAAGGTCTTCCCGATGACCTCGTCTCTCCCGTATCCGATCTCCTCCTCAGCCCGGCTGTTGATCGCGATACACCGGTAATCAACGGGCTCTCCGAAGTTGTCGCGGACGGTCTCCATCAGGATAATAGATTCCAGTATCTGGTCAGAGAGGAGACGATGCTGTCTTTCAAGTGACTTAAGCGCTGCTTTCGTCTCCTCTCGTCCGATAACATTCCCGATCATCACGGCGACCGTATGCACGAAATTGCGCTCCTGCGGCTTGAAGAGGTCCCGGGTGCCCCGCGGCAGGGGACCCTGGTACTCGACCTCAAGGTAGCCTGCGACCCCCCTCTCGGCGGGGAGTGCGGCAACGATCCTCCGGTGATTGTCGTCACCGGTCATGAAGACAGCCCCGCCGATTATGATCCGTGCAGATATCAACTCTGGATGCCGGAACCCGTCGGGCATCCAGGCGACCACCTGCCGGCAGATCTCCTGCAGGTTCCCCTCCCCCTGCGCGATAACCCCGGAGATCCTGGAGAGGGTCTCCATCCTCCGTGCCTGTCTCTCCCTCCCCGGGGCACGCGGTTGCAGTTTTTGTTGACCATCGAGGTTGACCCCGGCCCAGAGGAGGACCTCCCCTTCATCGTTCCTGATAGGCATGCCCCGGCTTTGAATAGTATGGTACTCCCCATCGGTGCCAAGAACCCTAAACTCGCGATTCCAGCATTCACCGGAAGCGATGCAGCGTGCGCGGTCGGCCAGCACCGCCCCCATATCTTCGGGATGGAGGAGGCGTAGCCACTCAGGCTGCCGGCACTCGTCAATCGTCATCCCGATGAGGTCAAGGAACGAGTCAGAGATGTGGAGGATGTCACCCTCGGGCCCGGCTATCCAGATGCCATAAGGAATCGATTCGTTGACTGCCGGGGGGATAGCCCCCGTTTCGTCCGGATCGCGGGGAGCGGGAGTCTTGGTGTGAGGGGATTCTTTTATGGTATCCATCGGCGGGTCTCTCCAGCCGGCCAGGGAGCCCCACGCGGTCTCTTCGGGGTAGACGGTCTCGATGGATCGGCAACCGGGCGTTCTAACGCTTCAGGGTTTGCCGGGGAGTTCCATCTTCAATACTAGAGAGATTCTCCGTGACTATAAGGGTTACCGATGCCGGATGGGACAACAGAGCAGTCTGGCGGGGAGAGAATAGGTGAATAATAGGGAGGGAGAGTTTTGAGGCTGGTAGGGTTACCACGCCTCAGGGTATGCCATATTCGTGTAGATGTCCTCGAGCCGGGCCTTATGCCCCTTCTCCATGTTTGCAAGCTGCTCAAAGACCATCTTCTGTTCCATACTGGTGCTGGCACCGGCAAGCCGGGTGTACATCTGCGCGGCGTGTAGCTCTTTCTTGATGGCCAGGAGCAGGCCCTCGAGCGGCTTCATATCAACCGAGAGCTCGGGCTCTTCGATGGCATCGGTGACCTTGTAGTCCTTGACCGCCTTAAACTGCATCTTCTCGACGTTGCCGAGCAGCACGTTCTGGAGGTACTCCCGGTGGTGCTTCTCGTCCTCTGCGAGGTCAAGGAAGATGGTCTTCAGGTTTCCATCCTTTACTCTCTCAGCCACCGACTTGTAGAAGGTGTATGATTCCACTTCGCTGTCGATTGCGTTTGCAATGATCTTCTGAAAATCTTCGGATCTCATGGTTGGTAACTCCTTATTCTGTGTTCTCCGGGTCTTTCGGGCCGGTTGCACATTGTTCGTATTGTTCGTATATTTGCGAACATAATATGATATGGAGACAAAAGATTTATGGTTTTCGTTTTGATTCTGGCAGGAAACCTGGTGCACGAGTTCCCCGCCCGCCGGGAGAAAGGCGCGTTGCGGTGAGTATCCGCCCGGGGAACAAAAGAGCGCCGGTGCCTGTTCCCCACCCCCCGGGACGGGGGCAGGTATAAGAATGGCCCTGGCACGGGCCTTCCCCGGGTTTGTCCCCGGACAGTGGACCGTGGTGGCTATCGCCCGGGGGGGAGGGGCTGACGGGGAGGGGGGCTTGACCCTCTCCCCTATCTCACCGGGTAGCGAGACTCGTAACCCCACCCCCCCGGGGCGGGGGCAGCGCTTCGCAATACCCGGTGGGAAGCCGCACCCGCCGTTCTGACGCCCGGATTGGCTCAACTCTCCGTAAACGTCCGTAAGAGTGCTCTAAACCATGTAGACCTTCAATCGCCGGACACCTGGGAGACGATCTCTGCAGTATTGGGATCTTTCAGGAGGACCTCCCCGGGTCAGACTTTTTGTTTTTCCGGGCCAACGGGTATACACGAGAGGGGTTGATGGTGCAGGACAGGAACATGGGTGCTCCCCGACGGGTTGTCGAGGTTGTGCAGGACAGGCATGGGAATCTGATCGAGATATTTGACCCTCCTTTCTACCGGAAGGAGTTTGAGGACGCATACCGTTTCATCATCGACGATTATCTGGTGGCACCGAAGGAGATCGGTCTCTTCCTGCCCTGTGCCGTGCGGAAACCCTACAGCCAGAGCCCGAGCCACAAACTCTTCCGCGGGATCATCGATGGCGTCCTTGACCCGAAGGACTACCATATCGTCATATTCGGCACCTGCGGGACCGTCCCTGCGGAGCTTGAGTGCATGTACCCTTTCCGGAACTACCACTACATGCTCGGCAAGACCACAGATGGGCGGATCCGGCGGGACTTCCACCGGATCGAGGTCTACCGGCTGAAAGGCTACCTCGAAAAGACCCAAGACGCCTACCGGCACCGGCTCGCCTACTGCATAGGGCCGTTTCGGAAGGCGATGGTTGAGGCGTCAGAGGAGACCGGGATCGTCGTCGACCTGCTGCCTTCCGACCCGATGATCGAGCGGCTCTACGATATTGACTGCCCGTTTCCCGAGGGCAGCCTCTCGATGCAGGGGTATATCGACGAGTTCCGGGAGGGGCTCGTGAGGCTGTCGCGGTCGCTTGCGGGGAGCAGTCGGACCTGATCCGGCGCGCGGCAAAAAACAGTTATTTGGGTTTATAGTAGCCCCACTTCTCAAGGGCTTCCCTGAGTTCGGGAGCCTTCTTCGTCTTCTCCTCGAGGGTCTCGCCCTCGCTCCAGGCCTCAATTGCCTGCATGGTGGCCATGGCGCCGGCCCGCGTGCCCTTCGGGTGGCCGTGGATGCCGCCGCTCACCAGGAGGACGAGGTCGCTGCCGTAGATATCAAGGACGTCCGGCACGAGCCCGGGGTGGAGCCCGCCCGACGAGACCGGGAACGCACTCTTGATTGCGCCCCAGTCCTGGTCGAGGGCCATGTGATCCACTGCGTTCGTATGCTTCTCCCGGACCATATCGGCAAGCACCGTAGCCTCCGCCTTCGTGCCGACCAGTTTCCCGACGGCGGTCCCGGTGTGGATCTGCGCAACACCGATGAGCCGCATGATCTTCGCCAGGAACTGCATCGTGATCCCGTGCTTCTCATCCCGGTCGAAGGCTGCGTGCATCGCCCGGTGGGCGTGGATCGCAAGCCCGAGGTCGGAGCAGTGGTCCCGGAGGGTCGCGACCGCGGCGGTCCCGGTCACCACAACATCGATCATGGCGTAGTTCCAGCCGTAGTCTGCGAGCATCTCCGCCCGCTTCTTCATCGTCTCCGTATCGGCCGTGATGTTGATGAACGCGGACTTCACGTCACCGGTCTCCTGCTCAGCCCGGTCACGCATCGTTGTCATGGCCCGGACACGGTCCTCGAACCGGTTGAACGAGAGAGATGTCAGGTTCTCGTCGTCCTTCACGAAGTCAAACCCGCCCATCCAGGTCTCATAACCAACCTCAGCGTGCTCCTCTGCGGTGAACCCCACCTTCGGCTTCGGCACCGCCCCTGTGAGCGGCCGGCCATGGACCTTCATCATATCCCGGATCCCCTCCATGCCGAAGTGCGGCCCCTTGAAGTGCCGGAGGTAGTCGGCCGGGAGCGAGGCGTCGATCAGCCGCAGGCTCTCGAGCGCCTTCATCCCAAAGACGTTCCCGGCGATGCCGCTCAGGAGCTGGGGAGCGTTGCCCTCCTCCCAGAGGGCGAGGGGGTATGCGATCTTCACATAGTTCCCTTCGATCTCAAACGCCTTCGCCTGGAGGTCCCGCATCCGGGGGGGCATGGTAAAGAGCGTTGTCCAGGTCCCGGTCGAGCTCTCGGATGCGATTCTCCCGACCGCCTCCTCCTTGCTGATCCCGGCCGCGGGTTCGAAGTAGTAGAGGGCTACGAGCTCATCCGGACCGGGAGTGTGGTCTGTGTCAACAAATTCTTCATACCAGTCAATCGCCATATCATCGCCTCATGAAGGAAGGGGCGCGGTGATAGAAATATCTTCCATTTGAGGTAGTGGGCTATTGCATCTCATATTCCGCACCTCCTTCACGAAGTCCGTGGGGCTGTTGACGAGCCGCCTCACGCCTAGTGCAGCGATGACCGATCGGTTTTCGCCCGATCTTGATACTTGCGCGTCCCGGCGCCACACCCGGGCATCACCACGCACTGCCTTGCTCCGGGGACGGGGGTTTTGTGGGTCGTGCCTCGTGCGGGGGGGGCTCGCCCCATTGGCGCGAACGTTCGGTATGGAGACTCGTGAGGATACCGTCCAATTCAGGAGACGAACGTCGGTTTCGGGCACTATTGACCGGTCTGCGGTCAAGAGTCCACCTCCTCGGAAAACGGTCGTGATCCTTGTCGGGGGGCACTCGGTGAGCGCCCGACCGGTTCGCTCCGGGGTTTCATCGTGCCCGGGCAGGGTGGGGGGTTCGCGGTACCGCCGCATGCGGTGAGGGGGCGAGCCCCCTCCCCTGCCCCCCACCCCCGGGGGTGATATCCACCACGGTCCCCTGCCCGGAGAGCGTAGTCTCATGGTTGTTGCATGGGCACCATTGCCTCACGCGAGCGGTTGGTGATCCGCACCAGAACCCACAAAATAAGATGATATGGTCCACTACAGTATTATTTCATCTAATATTGTCCATGCAATACCATCTCACGCGTGGCTTTCCGTGTGCGGTGGCGATCGCTCACCCCGCATCAGGACCCGCAACATAAGGTGAAATAGTCCACTAGAACCCTCAAAATTTAATACAGTGGCGCGGGCCCACACCATGCCCCCGGAGAGCAGGCGGGATGGCCCCGGGTAATTGTTACAATTTTTACTGCAGATCATAATAGGTAAAATTATTATATACTAAGTTCATACTATTATGTGGCCAGGTAATGCTCGTGGTGGAACCCTGCCTGTGCCTCATCAGCATCTGTCCTCAGAGTGGGCTACTGCACGTCCTTCCATACACCCCTCACAAACTTTTTTCGGTCCGCATCACTCGGAAACCTCAGCGAGGATCTTCTCTATCCGGTCCACCTTCGCCTCAATCCGCTCCATCGACTGCTGCAGCGCCTGCAGTTCGACGTCCTTCCGGTCCGCACCACCCCCCACCTGCGCTTCTACCCACTCCTTGAGCCGCACGACAATGATGAGGAGGAGCGTAAGGACGGCAAGCAGCGTTATGACGTGGACGGACCCGGCGAGCATGGTATTCCAGAACTTTGAGCCGGCAATTGCGCCGACCAGGCTGATCAACAGCAGTGCAATCACGGCGCCCCACAGCACCTTCAGGTAGAGTTTCCATCTATCCTGTTTCATCTTCTGACCTCGGTAGTGACACGATCAGATCCAGGTTCAGCACCAGCTCGAACGGCACCGCCCGGTAGTACCTCCGGAGGTACGGCGGCTCATCCGACGTCCTGCTCTTCCCCTCCGCAAGACCGAGTTTCTCGAGTTGCTTGAGGTAGATCGCGACCAGAGGCCGCGATATGCCGAGCTCCCCGGCGATCTCACGGGCATACTTCTCCTCAGCCGAGATCGCCTGGAGTATCGCGAGCCGCTGCTCGTTTCCAAGCAGGGATAGCAGCCGTGCCAGTTCAGGGAGGATGCTGAAAGATAATGTCAACATGTGTTTATTATTTTTTACACATATGAATATTACGATACCACACCGCATGCACGGCTCAGGTCCGGGGGCAGGACAACAATCGCTCTCCCATTTGCATGAGAGAGGCTGCACGGGTGAAAAAAAAGTATTTTCCCGGCCAGTGGACCGTAGTGGTTATCACCCCGAGAGTGGCGGCAGGGGAGGGGCTCGCCCCATTGGCGCGAACGTTCGGTATGGAGACTCGTGAGGATACCGTCCAATTCAGGAGACGAACGTCGGTTTCGGGCACCATTGGCCGGTCTACGGGCAATCGTCCACCTCCTCGGAAAACGGTCGTGATCCCGGTCAGGGAGCATGCGATGAGAGCCCGACCGGTTCGCTCCGGGAGGTTATCATGCCCCGGGTATCGCCACACACTGCCCCCACCCCCCAGGGCGATGCCCACCACGGTCCACTGCCCGGGGAGAGCCCGGGGATACTCCGCATTCCCCACCCACGCTGAGGTGGGTGGGGACGATCACCAGAACCGGTACAGGGGTTCAACCGAGCTTGCACCTCGCCGATAGCCAACCCGGAACGCAGTGCACCCATAGGGAAAGTTCGCGCCAATGGCGGTCTCCCCTCCACAAGGAAGCCATGCCCGGGGCACAATGCTACAGAGCCATGATCCCCCCGCTCGCCAAACCGGAGAGGTATTCATGGAAACGAGATCGACCGGGAGAGGTCACGTGCTGAAGGTGCAGCGCAGGGCGACCTCGTGGATCGTCTTGCGGCCACAGGCCCGCCGGCGCATCGTGCTGAGGAAGAGTGCGGGAAGAACTCCCCGGGGATGTGCTGCCCCGAGGAACCGTTCTGGTGGGTCAGGAAAGGTGGGTTGTAGGAGAGCCACTCAAGGGGGAGGGGTGCCACCCTCCCCGCGATGTCTCATTCTCCCCGCTGGTATCACCGGTTCGGGCAGGCCCCGCAAGACCCGTCCCGGAGGTGTATCCGGTCGCGGTCACAGTCTCCGGCGGGTTCATCCGGCTGGCCTCCGCTGTTCTGGTGCTGGTAGTGCCCGCACCCGGGGCAATCGCCGGTGGGTTCATCTGCCTGTGGAGCACCCCATGGACCTGCTGCACTTGCCGGCAGCGCGACGGCCATGAGGAGGAGAAGAACCGCTCCGATCCCGAATGCTGTTCTTCGCTTCATGCTGTTCTATCTCCTGCGGTGCGGAGGGATCCGCACCAGCAGACAGAACTTGCGCCCGGGCCGGGATATATTCCTACAGTGCCCCCGGTGGGATCGTTGAACCGACCGGTTCAACGCATCCGGCCAGATCCCTGATGCGCTCAAGCGCGAGCACCGCGTCTTTGCGTTTCTGGTCGACGGCGTGCTCCCCGGAAAACGCCGCAAACCGGGCAAGAACCCCGGGGTCTACCCTTCCTTCCGCCGCCTCGACGACCGCATCGTAGGTCCGCTCCGGGAAGTAGAGCCCCCGGGCGGCGTCGAGGAGCGCCCCGGCCGCGGCGGCATCGATCACCCCGTACTCCAGCGCCTGCTGCAGGGTCGCCC
>Ga0265294_10009749_pt1 | contig 11022 bp, 8 predicted proteins | sample MunlanPumphouse3_FD_192504 | JGI IMG/M metagenome (GOLD analysis project Ga0265294, IMG submission 192504) | Groundwater microbial communities from a municipal landfill in Southern Ontario, Canada - Pumphouse #3 | ecosystem: Environmental > Aquatic > Deep subsurface > Groundwater | place...
CTCAGGGCCTTCTTGATATTCCTCGCTATGGATGCTTGAATCTTCACGGCTCTCTTCTTCCTAAATATCGAGGAGCGGCTCCCATTCAACGCGCGATCATGGCCGGGGAGAAAAAAACCGGTATTACCTTGATGGAAATGATTGATAAAATGGATGCTGGCAAAATGTTTGCGAAAGCTTCGATATTAATCGAAGATGATGATAATTTCTCTTCTTTATCTCGCAAACTTGCCGAGGTTGCCGCTCAGCTAGTTCTTGACGAATTACCATTATATTTAGACGGAAAATTGCCTGGCGAAGCACAAGATGAGAGCCTTGTTACTTTCGCCAATAAAATCAAGCCCGAAGATGAAAAAATCGACATCAATCTTTCAGCCGAAAATATGATTAATTATATTAGGGGCTTAAGCGACACACCAGGTGCTCATCTTTTATTGAACGGTCAAAAGTTTAAGATTTATAAGGCAAAAAAGCATTCATGCGAAATGACGGGTCAACTCGGCGAAATTATATCACTTAAAGGAGGCGTTATTATTCAATTAAGTGATGGCCAGATTGCCTTGTTAGATGTTCAGTTAGAAGGACGTAAGCGCCTTAATTATAAAGACTTTATTAATGGTCAAAAAAACCTGATTGGGTCCATTTTAAAATAATATGGATAAACGGCTGAAGCTCTCCGTTCATCAACTAGTTGATTTTGTTTTGAGAACCGGCGATATCGACAATCGTGTTTTTAATCGCAGTTCCATGAACGAAGGAACGCGCATTCACGCTTTTTATCAAAGCAAGCAATCAAGTAATTACTTATCGGAATATTTACTGGGAGCGACATTTTATGTCGATGACTTTACTATCTTCTTAGAAGGGCGCGCAGACGGCATTATCGTCAATGATGATTTAGCGATTGTCGATGAAATAAAATCAACAGTTGTCGAACTTGAAGACTATCATCGCGAACAAGAAGCTTGGCACGTCGGTCAGGCAAAATGCTATGCCTTGATGTACGCCCTAGAAAAAAATTTAGAAACTGTCGGCATTCGTCTTACTTATATTCATCAAACCAAAGATGACAAAATGGTCAAAAACTATGTTTTTAGCAAAGAAGAACTTAACCGTGATGTCTATAATTATCTACATTCTTATCTCGCGTTCCATTTAACGATTTTAAAACGGTTAGCAAAGCGTAATGAGACGGCAAGTCAATTGAACTTCCCTTTTCTTAATTTTCGAAAAGGTCAACGTGAGTTAGCAAAATATGCTTATGGTATTGCCAAAAATGGCGGATCACTATTTGTCGAAGCCCCGACCGGAATTGGCAAGACAATTTCCACTTTGTATCCTTTTGTTCGCTCTTTTAGCGAAGGCATAAACGAAAAGATATTTTATCTTACAGCTAAAAATTCAGGAAAAGAGGCGGCTCTACAAGCTGTTGAGTTAATGAAGGAAAAAGGTGTAAAACTGAGCGAAGTTATTGTGACAGCCAAGGACAAAATATGCTTTTGTGTCGGCAAAGCCTGCAATCCTGATGAATGCCCTTTTGCCAAAGATTACTATACTAAGATTCGTGACGTGCTTACTAAGTCGCTCGCTCGTTATGATGCATTTGATCCCAGCAGAATCTCACGAATTGCTGCAGCCCATCATATATGTCCATTTGAACTACAACTTGATTTGTCACTTTTTGTCGATGTCATTATTTGTGATTATAACTATTTATTTGATCCGCTTGTTTACTTTCGTCGTTATTTTGATAACGATGCCTCGCGAATGCTCGTCCTTGTTGATGAAGCTCATAATCTTGTCGATCGTGGTCGCGATATGTATAGCGCCTCACTTGATTCGCTGGCTTTTGAACGGGCTCGTATAGCGATTCGCCGACTCGAGCATAAAAAGATTAAAAACGCTAGTAAACGCATCGCAAAACTATTTAAAGAGATAAGAGATGAAAGCGATGGACAAGAAAAGATAATCGATAGTCTAGATTCAAAAACGATTCGAGCCTTAGAAGCTTATTTATTAGCGGCCCAAGACATTAATCGCAATCATCACCAATATGTCAATGAGCACTTTCGTCAATTTTTCTTAGATGTAAATCGTTTTTTAAAAATTGCTGAGTTTGTCGACGTTAGTTTTACTATCTATGTAACAAAAAGCGGTGATGATATCGCAAGAATCAGTATTTTTTGTCTTGATCCTAGTCGCCATCTTCATAAGAGTTTGGCCCAAGTAAGAGGAAGAATACTATTTTCTGCCACCCTTTCACCTCATGAATATTACGTCGATGTCATCGGCGGCAATCAAGAAGATCCAGTTTTGCTTTTGCCTTCGCCTTTTGAGGCTAGTAATTTACTGTTAATGATCGCACCGACCGTTTCCGTGAAGTACAAAAATCGCGCTGACACTTATAAACTTGTCGCTCAATATATTGAATCGTTCGTCTCACACAAGATGGGCAATTATTTAATTTACGCCCCGAGCCACGCTTATCTAAATGAATTAGTAAATGTCCTATACTTTAATCAAGATTACGATATTTACATTCAAAACCGTGAAATGAGCGACACGGACAAGGATAAGTTTTTAGCTAAATTTACAAGTAATCCGACAAAAACAACAATCGGTATCGTCGTGGTCGGAGGTGTTTTTGGCGAGGGTATCGATTTAATCGATGATCGCTTAATCGGAGTAGCTGTCATTGGCGTCGGCCTTCCCCAAATCGGTTTTGAACGCGATTTAATACGCGACTATTTTGATAAATTGGGACAACACGGCTATGAGTATGCCTATGTTAATCCCGGTATGAACCGCGTCATGCAGGCAGTAGGGCGGGTTATTCGCAGCGAAAAGGATCGAGGAATGGCCCTCTTGATTGATGATCGCTTTTTAAACACGCGTTATCGCGATTTATTCAAGCATGAGTGGTCGCACTATGATGTGGTTATTTCTCCCGAAGACATGCTTTTGAGCATTGAATCTTTTTGGAAAAAAGCATGAAGTTTTGTAACTTCTTGCTATAATATCACGGAAGAGAAATTATGCCTTACAATCAAAGAAACATTCGCAACTTCTCAATCATCGCTCATATCGACCACGGAAAATCAACATTGGCCGATCGTATTTTAGAATTAACGAAAACAATCGAAAAAAGGCAAATGAAAGAGCAACTGCTCGATAACATGGATCTTGAACGCGAACGAGGCATAACAATTAAATTGAATGCTGTTTCCTTAAAATATACAGCTAAAGATGGTGTGACTTACGACTTTAATTTAATCGACACTCCAGGACATGTCGACTTTACATACGAAGTATCGCGTTCATTAGCGGCTTGCGAAGGATGCCTATTGGTTGTTGATGCCACGCAAGGCGTTGAAGCGCAAACCTTAGCTAATGTCTATCTCGCTGTCGACAATGATTTAACGATTGTCCCCGTTGTAAATAAAATTGATTTACCTAGTGCGATGCCGGACGTCGCTCTCGACGAAATTAGAAATCGCATCGGCATTCCCGTCAAAGACGCTTTACTGATCTCGGCCAAGACAGGTTTAGGGGTTGAAGACGTCCTGGAAGCAATTGTCAAATACATTCCCGCTCCTTTAGGAGATAACGACGCTCCTCTTCAAGCTCTCATTTTTGATTCATATTATGATTCATATCGGGGTGTCATCGCGCTTGTGCGTGTTAAAAACGGACAGGTTAAAGTCGGCGACCGAATTCGTTTAATGGCTAATGAGAAAGAATATCTTGTTACCGAGGTAGGCATTCACGCTCCTCACGAAGTGAAAACCGATCTATTAAAAACAGGACAAGTCGGATACATAGCCGCCCAAATCAAAGATATAAAGGATATTTTTCCTGGCGATACGATTACGACAGTTGATAAACCTGCTAAAGAAGCATTACCTGGCTATCGGCGTATAAATCCGATGGTCTATTGCGGACTTTACCCTGTCGATAGCAAAATGTATCTCGATTTAAAAGATGCGTTAGAAAAATTAAGTCTTAATGATTCATCATTAATATTTGAACCAGAAACTTCTCAGGCTTTAGGTTTTGGTTTTCGTTGTGGCTTCTTAGGATTACTTCATATGGATGTGATACAAGAACGACTGGAACGCGAATATGGTCTAAATCTAATTTTAACGGCCCCTAGCGTCGTTTATCACATTAACATGACCGATGGCTCGACCATCACCCTTGATAACCCCTCAAAGCTTCCGGAACCAACCTTAATCGCTTCGATTGAAGAACCGTATGTCAAAGCAGCGATTATGACTCCTAAAGAGTATATTGGACCAATCATGGAACTATGTCAGGAAAAACGTGGCATTTATGTCGACTTAGAATACTTTGATGACACGAGAATGATTTTAAACTACGAGCTACCGTTATTGGAAATTATATATAATTTCTTTGATAAATTAAAAAGTTTTACTAAGGGTTACGCTTCATTTGATTACACGTTGAGCGATTATAAAGAATCTAAGCTTGTCAAAATGGATATTTTGCTGAATGGGAATGTCGTCGACGCTTTGTCGAGCATTATTCATCGTAGTTCGGCCTATAGTCGCGGTAATTCAATCGTCAGAAAACTAAAAAGCATTATTCCTCGCCAACAATTTGAAATTCCCATTCAAGCCACAATCAATGGTAAAGTAATTGCCCGCGCGGACGTTAAAGCAGTTCGCAAAGACGTCTTAGCTAAATGCTATGGCGGTGATATCAGTCGAAAAAGAAAACTTCTTGATAAGCAAAAAGAAGGTAAGAAAAGAATGAAGACAATCGGCAATGTCGAGGTACCTCAACAAGCATTTATGACAATATTATCTATAGATGATGAATAATTTAGCACAAGTTTAGTAGATATTTAGTTAATTTACTTGACCGCTTTTTGTTCATTTAATATCATGTAAGCGAGGACTTTATCATGGCAAATCAAGATTTATCTATTCGCTTTACTGATGAAGCGTATGCGACTCGCACCGATGTAATGCGCGCTTTGAACACCAGCTTAATCGATTCCATCTGGCGCAATATCGAAGAATATCGAAACCGCTTCAGTCGCATTTTATCGCTCCGCGACATCGCAAAACGTCCACTTCGCGTGACTTTTACACCTAATATCACTGACAAAATTACTAGTCTCGAACGCAAATTAGCAAGAGCGATGAGCCAGTTTAGCCAATTAGAAAAAGATGCTCCTGAACGGAAGGTAATTTTAAAGGATAGTTATCTTAAGATTTTATCTTACCTTGCGCAGAAAAATAATTTAGTGGCGACCGATATTGATTTAAACGCCATTGTAACTGGTCAAAATTTTAATTCGGCCCACGAAAGCCTTTCGCATTACTATAAGGCGTTAAAACATTTTGAAGAGTTCCATCATGATCCAATTGATGAAAACTTTCTCGCTGATTTTTTGGCCCGCATCAAAGGCGAGAGAGAATTAGTGAGTTTCTATCGCGAAAAAGACTACAGTCGTCCCTATCAAACAGTAATCGGCCGCGAATACGATTTTGCTCCTGCAACAACAATAGAATTCTTGATGAATGACTTACTCGATTTTGTTAATAATAGCGAGATAAGTTTTGTCGTAAAAATAGTGGCTGCTTACTATTTTATTGAATACATCAAACCTTTTGAAACACAAAACGAAGAAATGGCACTTATACTTTGTAAGAGCATTCTTTCACATAGTGATATTGGTGAGGTTAGTGCCTTTTTACCGATGGAAGCTCTTCTTGTCATGCGCAATGAAAACTTTCGCAAAATCTTTTTAGAAGTTCAAAAAACCAACGACTTAACTTATGCATTATTGGCAATTATTGATGTCGTTATGAACGAAGTGCAGTCGTTCCTCGATTTAATCACTCAAGTGAAAATGAAAGCCGTTAAGAAAGAATACCGGTCTCTTGAAAGCGATCTTCCGGAAACGAGATCGGTGACTAGTGAAAAGCCAATCGAAAAAGCACTTGAGAAAAAGAAAGAACAAATTGTCAAAGCAAAGCCGGTTATTCAAGAAGTAAAACCTGAATTAGTCGCCATTCCTCAAACTTCTCCGTTTCCAAAGGAAGAAGATATCAAAAGCGTTGTCAAAAATCTCCTTGAATCAAATCCTTTATTGCGTCCTAAGCAAGCTGAGTTTTATGCTCGCCATCGCACATTAGGTAAATACTATACGATTGCCATGTTTAAAAAAGAGATGGATGTCGTTTACGAAACGGCGAGAACTTCGATGGACAATTTAGCCCAACTCGGTTATTATCGTCGTGAGAATGTCAAAAACAAATTCGTTTACACCCCCATTAAAAAATAAAGAGGCTCAACCATGAACACATTAACAATCAACTTAGCAAGCACAGGCTGGGAGACTCCAGTCATTCTCTTTTCGTTACTCGCCTTTTTCGGATTAGTTGTCCTCGGTGTGATCTTTGCTAAGAAACACATTAAGAGTTTGCAAAGCAAAGATGATGAACCCATCAACGAAGAAAAGGCTATTGAAGAAGAACTAAATCGTGTTCTTGAGCCAATTGAAGATGAGAAGATTAAAGAAGAAATGCTCAAAACTACAAATGAAAAAACACCTGAGTCCAATCAGGACGAAAGCAAAAAATAACGCCTTATACGTTCATATTCCTTTCTGCCATCATCTTTGTCATTACTGCGATTTCACCAAAATGCTATATGACGAGAAAATGGCTTTTTCTTATATTGATAATTTGCTTAATGAAATTGATTCGTATCATATTGACAAAGTTGACACTATCTATGTCGGCGGCGGAACTCCGAGTTCTTTAAGTATCGCGCTCTTGAAGAAGCTCTTAGATAAAATCAGCCCCTTGATAAATCAAAGTGGTGAATTCACTTTTGAAATAAATGTTGAAAACATCGATTTTGAAAAACTAATCTTATTAAAAAAGTATGGTGTTAACCGACTTTCGATTGGCGTGCAATCCACCGACGACGAAATCTTAAAGAGTCTAAATCGGCAACACAGTTTTCGCGATGTCGAAAGAGTAGTAAATCAAGCGCGACAAATTGGTTTTGATAATCTCAATCTCGATCTTATTTATGGTGTGCCTTCGCAAAGCGAAATGATTTTAATGAAGGATTTAAAAAGAATTATTAATCTTTATCCAGAACATATTTCCATTTACTCATTAACAATTCATCCCGGAACCGTTTTCTATCTAAAAAATGTAACAGAGCAAAACGAAGATGATTCGCGCACCCATTATGATTTAATTTTAAAATTTCTAAGAAGCGCGGGTTATGAACGATACGAGGTATCCAATTTTGCAAAGCCAGGCTTTTTTTCTCGACACAATCTTACTTATTGGCGCAATCATGAATATTTCGGTGTCGGCCTCGGTGCAGCGGGTTATGTAGAGGGAATTCGTTACGAAAACACGCGCAACATGAACAAATATTTAAAAGGTGGCCGCCGTCAGAGTGAAGAATTTATCACACTTGATGAAGAAGAAAAATACTATTGGCTCTTAAATCTACGTTTAGAACAAGGTTTTGTTATCGATGATTATCAGTATCAATATGGTCAGGAATTATTAGATAAACGTCTTGCTATTTTGCATGATGCGATAAACGATAAGCTTGTGCTAAAATCAAATGGAAGAATTAGATTGTCGGATGAAGGTATAATGATTCTTGATCGCATTCTTCTCAAAATTATATAAATATGGAAATCGCCCGCTACGAAAAACGAATTATTGCTTACTTAATCGATCTTTTAGTTGCTTTTATTCCGCCTCTCGTCTTAGGAATAATAATCTACTTTCAAATCCCCTTTAATACTAATATTCCAATCTATTTCTATTTTTTGGCTGTTGAATTAGCGACTTATCTTTTGTTTATCATATTTACCTTTCTCTTTTTAATTATTTCAAAAGGTTTTACGTTAGGCTCGTTAATCATGGGTCTTAAAATTATGCACCCTAATCGCGTACCGCTTACTGGTCGCGAAGCTTTTTTACGAGGTGTGACAATTGGCGTTTTGCCAATGGTTCTTGTTAATGCCGTTTATATGATCAGCGTTCATACCGAACGTACCATTTTTGATCGCATAACCGAAACAGTTGTCGTCGATTATCGACATAGATAACGTAGTTTGATATTAAGTAACCACTTTAGTGGTTTTTTTATTTTTTTAACAATTATTGTCAATTTTAGCACTTCATACTTGACAGTGCCAAGAGACTCTATATAATATAGTTAGCACTCAAGCAATACGGGTGCTAAAAAGGGCAAGAAAATGAATCGTCGCGATAAAATTTTAAAACTAATTGTCGATCACTTTATTAAGACCGCTCAACCGGTTGGAAGTCAAACATTACTCGATGAATACCATCTCGAGTACTCTTCAGCGACTATTCGTAGCGAGATGAATGCCTTGGAAGGTGATGGCTTATTAGAAAAAACGCACACATCAAGTGGCCGCGTTCCTTCAAGCCAAGGTTATCGCTATTATGTCGATAATCTTCGCGAGAAATCCCTCGATGAGGAAATTAAACACCGCATACAAACTGTCTTAAATCAAAAAGTTCAATCAGCTGATGAAGTAATTAAAGAGTCTTGCCAGATACTCTCACACATGACCAATCTCGTCAGTGTTGTCTTAGGACCTAACGCCAACGAGGAAAAGTTAGTTAATCTACAAATTATTCCCATTAGTGAAAAATCAGCGACCGCCGTCTTTGTTACCGATACCGGTTATGTTGAAAACAAAACATTTAGCATCGGCGAAAAGATTAAAATCAATGATGTACAATCGTGCGTTAAGCTATTAAATGATCGTCTCTCTGGAACACCGATCTCTGAATTAGTTATTAAAATGCAGGCGATCAAGCCGCTAATTAGCGACTTGATCGTCGGACATGATATTTTATATCAAGCGATGTTAGAGACCTTCCTGCGCTTTGCTTCTGATCGACTAAGCCTCTATGGTCGTGAACGACTTCTAGATCAACCTGAGTATTCGACAGATATTCATAAATTGAAAAAAATCTTGCAAATGCTCAATTCACCAGATCTCTTAAGGGACATTACTAAGGAGGGGGATAACGAATTAACAATTCGCATCGGTGAGGATGATAACGACTACGAAGATGTCGCTGTCGTCTCAGCCAAACTAAAAGTTCCGGGCCAAAAAGAAGGTAGTATTGCTATCGTCGGCCCGCGCCGCATGGACTATTCAAAGGTTATTAATTATCTAGAATATGTCGTCGAATCAATTGAAAAACATTTTGAAACGGTCGATGAAGACCAAGAAGAACAATCAACAAAGGAGGATGAAAACGGATGGAAAAAGAACTAAAATCCGAAGTAAAAAAAGAAGAGCAACTCGAACATGAAGAAGGTAAAGAAAAAGAAAAACGTTCTTTCCGCCACAAGTTAGAAGCCAAGGAAGCAGAAATCGAAAAGTGGAAAGCGGATGCCAACCACTGGAAAAACGAATATTTCAAAGCCTATGCCGACACGCAAAATCTACGTAAAAGTGTGGAACGCGAACTAAACGAGGGGATGAAATATCGCGCCGAAGGTTTTATTAGCGACTTACTTCCCATTCTTGATGGTTTCTATTTCGCTTTATCGATGGAACCAGCTAATTCAGAATTAAAGAACTATTTAATCGGATTTCAATATATCTATCAAAATATGCTCGCTGTCCTTGATAAAGAAGGCGTTAAAGAAATCGCCCCCAAAGAAGGTGAGCGCTTCGATGTTAGAACGATGCATGCGGTGGAAGCCGAAGAAAAAGATGGGGAAGCAAACCTCGTCATTCGCGTCCTTAATAAAGGATACAAATTAAAAGATCGCCTTATCCGTCCGGCGAATGTCATTGTTAGCAAAGCTAAAAGCTCAGCTGCAGTGACTGAAAATAAAGACGAAGAACAAAAAAAGGATACATGCGTCAATAAAGACGCTTAATCATAGGAGGTTAAATTATTATGGCAAAAGAAGTTATTCTCGGTATCGACTTAGGTACCACCAACTCGGTTGTTAGCTATTTACAAGCTGATGGGAAAGTGAAAGTTATTCCTAATCCCGAAGGCACTAACACAACACCATCCGTAGTCGCTTTTAAATCAAGTGGCGAGGAAATTGTCGGTAATGCGGCTAAAAGACAAGCCGTTACCAATCCCGACACCGTTTTATCAATTAAACGGAAAATGGGCACATCGGAAAAAATTCATATCAAGTGTGTCAAAAAGGACTTTACTCCTCAGGAAATTAGCGCAAAAGTGCTAGCTTACATGAAAAAATATGCTGAGGACAATGTTGGACAACCAATTAAAAAAGCAGTTATTACTGTACCGGCTTATTTTAATGATGCTCAACGGCAAGCAACCAAAGATGCTGGCGTTATTGCTGGCCTTGAAGTCGTTCGCATTATTAACGAACCGACCGCTGCAGCTTTAGCCTATGGTTTAGAAAGCAAAAAAGCCGGTAAGATCCTCGTTTATGACTTAGGTGGAGGCACTTTTGACGTTTCGATTCTCGATATCGGTGACGGCACCTTTGAAGTTGTTTCGACCTCGGGCGATAATCGCTTAGGTGGAGATGACTGGGATAAAGTTCTTGCTGACTGGATCAAAGCCCAAATTAAAATCGCTCACAATGTTGATCTAACTGACAAAATGGCCGAACAAAGATTTTTAGAAGCGGCCGAAAAAGCTAAGATTGAATTGTCTGGCTCCTTAGAGACGACGATATCCTTACCCTTTATTGGTATGTCAAGCGCTGGTCCAATTAACTTTGAGACAAAGCTGAGCCGTGCCAAGTTTCAAGATCTTACTAAGCACCTTCTCGCTCGTACCGAAGGACCACTTAAAAGAGCATTATCAGATGCGAAATTAACGGCTAAAGATATTGACGAAGTTCTCTTAATCGGTGGTTCAATTAGAATGCCAGCCGTTCAAGAATTAGTTAAAAAACTTACAGGAAAATCACCAAACCTATCAATTAATCCAGACGAAGCCGTCTCGGTTGGTGCCGCCATTCTAG
>Ga0265294_10009750_pt1 | contig 11020 bp, 7 predicted proteins | sample MunlanPumphouse3_FD_192504 | JGI IMG/M metagenome (GOLD analysis project Ga0265294, IMG submission 192504) | Groundwater microbial communities from a municipal landfill in Southern Ontario, Canada - Pumphouse #3 | ecosystem: Environmental > Aquatic > Deep subsurface > Groundwater | place...
AGTTTAAACAGGCTCTAAATCAAATAAGTGCCCTGATTTTAGGCACTAATATCGTCAATTGGAAAAATAAGAAACGCTCGCAATTAATCGAAGAAACGGTCGATTTAATAGAATTCTAGTAACCGTACCTCGATTATTAGAAAACGACACCTTACTAAAGAGAGTTAATAGATATTAAAATTAGTAATTAAAGAGCTTCTCGATATTCGTATTGCAACTGATAGAGATTGAAATATAGTCCTTTTTTCTTTAAGAGTTGTTGGTGGGTGCCCGCTTCGATAATTTCTCCTTTTTGCATAACGAGAATTTTGTTGCAATGTTGGATTGTTGAAAGACGATGAGCGACGATAATCATCGTCGAAATGTTCATCATTTTAGCAAGTGAGTTTTGAATAACCGCTTCGGTCTCTGAATCGATATTAGCGGTCGCTTCATCAAGAGTCATCACCGTCGGTTTATATACAACAGCGCGTGCGAAGGAAATCAATTGTCGTTCACCGCTTGAGAAGTTATTGCCTCGTTCGCGAACTTCGTGATTCAAACCTTCGGGTAGTTTGTTTAAGACGTGATCAAGTCCGACATAGTCGGAAGCTTTGACTATCTCTTCTTGCAAAATTGCTTCATTGTTTAAAGTGATATTGTCACGGATTGTGCCGGAGAACAAGAAGACATCCTGAAGCATTTGGCCGACAAAGGAACGCAGCGACGAGCGCTTTATTCGTTTGATATCAATTCCATCAATTAAAATTTGCCCTTTTTGAATATCGTAGTTGCGAACAATCAGTTGTAAGATTGTCGTCTTGCCACTTCCTGTTGCTCCGACAAGAGCGACCGTTTCATTAGGTGAGACATTGAAAGATACGCCTTTTAAAACCCATTCACCAGGGACATAACTGAACCATACGTCCTTAAACTCAATCGACCCGCTGAACTTAGTGAGTTCCAAAGCATCTTCTTGATCGTTAATGTCGGGTTTGGTATCTAAGACATCAAAGATCTTTTCGGCACTGGCAAAGCCATTTTGCAAAGAATTAAATTGCTCAGCAATTTGTTGAACTGGTTCAAAAAACTGTCCAACGTAGACGTAAAATGAAACAAACAAGCCAATTGATAGTGGCCCGCTGAAGACTGATTGAACACCGAAATAGATGGTGATTATCGTTGCGGCCATAGCTAATAAGTAGATAATCGGTCGGTAAATTCCAAAAACGTATATTTCTTTGAAATAACTATTTTTCAATTTTTGATTAATAGCGGTGAACTCATTAATCTTTTTTTCCTCTTGATTAAAGACTTGCGTGATTTTAATTCCGGAGAGGTTTTCAGATAGGAAAGCGTTAACTTCTGAGACATTGTTGCGCACGCTTCGATAAGCGCTTCGCGAGTACCGACGAAAGAAGATGGTTGCTAAAACAATTAAAGGAACAACGACCATTGTTATTAAGGCCATGCGCCATTCAATAATAAACATGATAATCGCAATGATAACCATCATTAAAATACTGCGAATAAGATTAACAATTGTATTAGTAAACATCTCGGAAATATTGCCGGGATCATTAGTGGCCCTTGTCACGAGTTTTCCAACGGGGAGCTGATTAATTTGGCCAATCGATAACGATTCGATGTGATTAAAAACATCAACACGTAATTGGTCGGTAATCTTCTGTCCAATTTTCTGGAGCATGAGGTTTTGATAAAAGCTGATTAATATTGATAAAGCTGTCACTAATAGCAAAATAAGAGCCCCGATAATAACAATCCACGTTTTTTGTTCAATACTATAAAAGGAATCGGCCATCAAATCGATAGCTAAGCCAGAAGCAAGGGGCAAAATCATATTCGTAAAAGTTGTGATTATCATCAAAACAAAGGCCCAAATAAACTTGCCAGTATACGGTTTAAAGTAACGAAGTAGACGAACGAGGAGTTTTATATCCCGATGCGCTTCGTGGTTTTCAACAAAATCACGCATGTTCTTTCTCCTCTCCAACTAATTCTTCGAGTTTTTGTAGGTTGTACATCTCTTTATAAAGAGAGTTATTTTTAAGCAGTTCTTGATGAGTGCCAAAGCCGGCGAGTCTACCTTGATCAATTAACACAATTTTATCGAGATTTCTCACCGTCGAAATACGATGAGCAATCATCAAAGTCGTCTTTCCTTTACGAATATGTCGAAGGTTAGTGATGATGTCTTCTTCTGTTTTCGTATCAACAGCTGAAACCGAATCATCGAGGATTAGAATCGTTGGCTCTTTAGCTAAAGCTCGCGCAATTGAGACTCGTTGCTTTTGACCTCCTGATATCGTCACTCCTCTTTCGCCAAGAATCGTTTCGTATTGGTCCTTAAAAGACATAATATCTTCGTGAATGTCTGATAGTTTTCCAACCTCAAGCAATTTTTGCTCATCGATGTTTTGAAAGGCGAAACCGATATTGTTGCGAATAGAGGTTGAAAACAAGAAGTTATCTTGGGGCACATAGCCGATGCTGTTTCTTAAAGTTTTAATTGATAACTTTGCATGGTCATAAGCTCCGAAAGCAATCATTCCTTCTTCGACGTTATAAATGTGGAGCAGTAGTTCGACAAGTGTCGATTTACCGCTTCCTGTTTTACCTAAGATGCCAATCATTTCTCCTGCGCTTATTGCAAAACTTATATCGTTAAGAATAGGTTCATCGGCATCAGGATAGGCAAATGTCAAATGATTGAAGCGAATCGAACCATCGATTTGCGCATCAACAATTACATCTTTGTGTTCGGCGACGATTGGCTTGGCATCTAAAAAGGAAAATATTCTTTTGGCCGAAGCTTGAGCTTGGCCATTAATGTTTAAAAACCAAGAGATAGCAAACACTGGCCACAATAGTGTGAAAAAATATGCGATATACTCCGTTAGTTCGCCACTTGATAATTCGCCTTTGGCAATCATAATTGAACCAAAAGCAATAATGGCGATGATGACGATGCTAATCATAGCATCAATGATGATATTAACAACAATGGCGTAGCGCATGTGATCCATCGATTTTTGATAGACATCATGCGATTTCTTTTTAAAACCAAGAGCTTCAGCCGCTTCGCGAACGTAGGCTTTAATTACCGTGATACCCGTAAAGGATTCTTGGGCAAAGTCGCTTGCTTTTTCAAAAGCTTCCTGACGTAACTTAAATTTTTGCTCCATTTTAAGTTCAAGAAAGAAGACGAGGACACCCATTAAAGCAATAGGAATAAATGAATAAAGTGTCATCACCCAATCAAGAGAAAACATGCGAATCAGCACAAAAATTCCGAGGACAAAGCCATCGACGAGCATTAGAAGACCAAAGCCGTATAGTTCACGGACAGCGTTTAAATCATTAATAAAATACGACATTAAACCACCGATCTTTTCTCGTGAGTAAAAGTTTTGATCTAGCTTGGTGGCATGTTCAAACATCGCTTGGCGAATATCGCTTTCAATCCTGCGTCCATTTCCAAAAAGAAGAAGACGCCATAAAAAACGTCCGATCGTAATTCCTGCCACAATCAGGGTCACGATTAGCAATGATTCTAGTATTTGAGAAACGTTAGTAATCGTTTGATTTTCGACACCGTCAATAATTGTTTTGACAATGCGAGGAATTTCTAATTGATACCAATCAATCACGACTAAAATAGCGATGCCAAGAAGGAATGACAAGCCGTATTTAAGGTAATAATGGCGAAAATGTTTAAGCAGTATCATATAAACTCCAACGCCTCTATTCTACCGACTTGTCATGAAAAAATAATTATTTTTTTATATCTTTCATCATGAAAGCGTTTAAAAAATGTAATTGCTGGTCATTTATCGTGTTTGCTTATGGCGAGCGTTAATTTTATAATTAACATATATGGGGCAAATTAAAGAATTATCGCACAATTTTATTCGTAAGATGTTGGAGGAAAATGAAGTCCTTTATCCTTACACCAAAGAAAAGTTGCAGTACTTTTGTGAGCACATTAGCGGCGGTTATCGCGAATATAAACGCAATCGAAGTACAGCCGCAGGTCATAAATCACTTGAGGAATTCGCTAAGGAAATCATTCAAGCCCATAATGTCAAAATAAAAGGCGAAATTTTAGACTTAAAAAAGAATTATTACAAACAGCCATCGTATATTAAAAAAATCATCAAGGATAAGTGCACATCATTAATTAGCAAAAATGACCCTGACCATATTTTTACATATGTAAATCCCAAAGATGATTCTCGAATTGACCGTCTAAAGGAAATTATTAATGGCTATTTTTCGCTAATAAAAAATGATAATGATGGCGCTCTCAATAAACAATTAATCAAACGAATTATTGATCAGATGGTTTCTGGCATTCGTCTCATGTCGGTCAAACATTACGCTGATGCCTTTATCATTTGGCGGTCACTTCTAGAAAATGTCTCATACTTGAAAGTTGTTAATAAGGGTGGAACAAAAACGGCGAACTTATTTGTCGCTCGCAAAAGAGAAACGAAGAAAATTCTCGGTCTTTCCGCCTCATCAAGAGCGGAACTAGATAGTATTAATGCACAAGTCGACAACCGTTTAAAACGTCGTTCAGCGACATGGTGGGAAAAGCAACGCTTTGCGTGGGCAAAAGGTGTATTAAGTTCGAAAGAAGAATTATCAGCTAAGGTTCTCCAAGAAAAGATGGGATTAGAAAAATATTATCCTCACTATCAAGTGGCATCGATTTTTACTCATGAACACATGCTTAATGAAGATGATTTTGTGGTCATTAGTTTGCTTGATTATTTGATTAATTTGTATTGGCGGGTATTTGAGGAAATTCGGTTGGAAATTATCGTAATCTTTGCTATTAAAGAAGAGCAGTTACAATCGATAAAAAATCATGAAGAGAGCATTCGCGTATTATTAAAAAGTAGCCGCGAAAACTTTGAGACTTTCGCAAATATGATTAGTTAATTTATATTTATTTATATGCGATTTGATTGCAAGTTTTTTGCTTGGCATCATACAAAAGATAATTGGCTTCTTCAATGATTTCTCCATAGGTTTTTGTAATTGCTACTTTTCAATATCTCTTTTAGGACATCAAAAAAGCGTCGAAAAATTAGCGATATGAGAATGTTAGGTGCATTCGAGTTTCGTTTTTGTCGATGCATATATAGTTTTAGAACAGCCTCTTTACATATAATGAATAAATGAACCTAGAAACATTTGATGTAAATCCATGTTACTTGCCATCTTCTTTTATTGACACGTTTATCGTGGATTGTAATAATTGCATTAACTCAGTGATAAGAAAGACCCTTATTTAAGCTTTAAGCGAACCGGAGATGGTGCGAGCCGGAAAGTAACAATAAGAACGTTAACATCTTGGAGTGAAAGAAGAAAATAGTAGACCTTTCCGGTTCTCACCGTTATCGAGAATAAAGTGCTGAAGTAAAATTCAGAATTAAGGTGGCACCGCGAACAATCGTCCTTTTGATAGGGACTTTTTTATTTCTTAGGAGGAATAATCATGTATCGAAGCAAACTCAATTTAATGGATACCGAACTGGCTATCAAGCTTATCAAGGATAAATTCGAAAGAAAGTTAGCTAAATCCTTGCATCTGATTCGTGTCTCATCACCGATGATTGTTTCAAAAACAAGCGGCATCAATGATTACTTAAATGGTTTTGAAAAACCAGTTTCTTTTACTTATGAAGATGAGCAATTGGAAATCGTTCAATCGCTCGCTAAGTGGAAGCGAATGGCTCTTAAAAGATATGGCCTAAATAATGGTCACGGACTATACGCTGACATGAATGCCATTCGCAAGGACGAACAAGTTGATGCTTGGCATTCGATATATGTCGATCAATGGGATTGGGAAAAAACGATTGACCGCTCGCAAAGAACAAAAGAATACCTTTTTGCTGTGGTTAATAACATCTTTGATGTTTTAAGAAAAATGGAAAGAACAATTAATCGCAAATATCCCTCTTTGACGAGTAAACTCCCTAAAAAGATAAAAATTATCGATAGTCAAGATTTGGAAGATATATATCCTAATAGAGACGCAAAACAACGAGAATATCTCATCACAAAAGAACACAAGGCTGTTTTCATTTTTCGGATTGGGGGCTTATTACGTTCTGGCACAATTCATGATGGACGTTCACCTGATTATGATGATTGGAATCTAAATGGCGATATTTTGCTTTATGACATCGTAAACGACGCCGTGCTTGAGGTCTCATCAATGGGGATCCGTGTTGATGAATCGTCTTTAATGACTCAACTAAAAGAGCGTAACGCTCTTGAACGATTAAAGTTTTCTTATCATCAAGCCATTATAAATAGTAAACTGCCTTTGACTATCGGTGGTGGTATTGGTCAATCGCGCATTTGCCAATTCTTTTTGGAAAAGAAACATATTGGTGAAGTGCAAGCTAGCTATTGGCCCGAAGACTATCTCCGAGAACTCGAAAAAGATAATGTTTTCGTTTTATAAACTGTTCCAATCTTTGCTTATCACATTGATGGCTTTGCATCTTTTATGCTTGCTATAATTTGCTTAGAGAAGCGATATGGAAAAAGTGATTAGTTTTAATGAGACTATTTATGAACTTAGTAAAAGACACCCCGACATTGTCGAAGTTTTACACGCTCTTGGTTTTAATGAAATAGTTAAACCCGGAATGATAAATAGTGTCGGGCGCTTTGTCACGCTTAAACAAGGTGCTTCGTTAAGAAAGATTGACTTAAATAAATTAGTCGCAACACTTAAACAAAAGGGCTTCACCTTTAAGGAGGAAGAAAAATGAGCGAATTCATTAACAATCAAGCAGTCAGACAGGAAAAATTACGTAAGTTAATTCGTAGCTTGCACGAGGGAAAGCCCCTTGAGCAAGCCAAGAAAGAATTTAAAGAAGAATTCGCAACGATTACAACCGAAGAAATTACCAAGATGGAACAGGGTTTAATTCAAGAAGGAATGCAGGTCAGCGAAATTCAAAAACTTTGTGATGTTCACGCCGCCGTTTTTGAAGGTTCAATTTCTGATATTCACGCTCCTAAAACGGATGTCGATTTTATTCCTGGTCATCCGGTTAATGTGTTCATAGAGGAAAACAAACTTATAGAAAAAGTGATAAGCGAGGAAATTGAACCATACTTATCACAAAGTGGTAAAACAGCGATCCTCATGTTGAGAGTCGGATTTGATCGCTTAAAGGAAATTGATAAACACTATGCCCGAAAAGAATATCTCTTTTTTCCTCATTTAGAAAAAAGGGGAATCACGGCACCTCCCAAGGTAATGTGGGGCGTCGATGATGAAATAAGGTCTGATCTTAAAAGCGCAATTTCCGCATTGTCATCAGTTAATATTGATGAAGTTTTTACTTATGAATTGATTCGCAAGACGATAACTAAAATCAGGGATATGATTTCCAAAGAAAATAATATTTTAATACCACTTCTCAAAGAAAACCTTAATCTCTTTAGTTGGATCAGCGTCGAACTCGCCACACCAGAAATGGGCTGGTTTTTAGAAAAGCCAAAAGTCGCATGGAAAGACAAGCAATCCGAAATAGAAGAAGAAAAACCAGTTTTAAATAAGAATGAAAAACCACAAACGAATGATATGGTTAATTTCGATGTCGGCTCATTAAGTGTCGAACAAGTTAACGCCATCCTAAATTCTTTGCCTTTTGATATGACCTTTGTGGATCACGAGGGTCACGTTCGTTACTTTACTCAAGGTAAGGAACGCATTTTTGTGAGGCCAGCCACCATTATTGGTCGCCATGTTTCGATGTGTCATCCGCCGGCTTCAGTCCACATTGTTGAAGAAATTATCGATTCTTTTAAAAAAGGCAAAAAAGATCATGAGGATTTTTGGATTCGCATGAAAAATATGTTCGTCTATATTCGTTACTTTGCAGTAAGAGATAATGAGGGCCGCTACTTAGGAACACTCGAAATTACGCAAAACATCAAACCAATTGTGGAATTAAAGGGTGAGAAACGGCTCGTTAGCAAATAGAATATTGCTCATTTACAAAGCGCGTTGCCTTACAATGCGCATTTTTGTTTGAAATATATTTCAAAAAAATCCGATAATAGTGATAAAACGCTCATAAAAATGATAAAGTTATTATGAACTATTAGTGGCGAGGTAAGTTATGAACCGGATTTCGAAAACTACATTTCTAAAATATCTTCGCTGTCCAAGGGCTGCAGCTTTTGAAAGTGAGGCTTCTTCACTTGTTCGTGATTATAAATCACAACTTAACAAAATCGATGATTTAGAGAAAACAGAGTTACTTTTAAATGACACGAAAGAAAAGCTTCGTCAATTATTTTCCGATATGATTATACCTTCCGAAGGTGGAGAAGGTGGCGACGACGAAATAATAACCAATGATTTTGATGTCCTTTTAAAAGATGATCAAACTTTGAAGATGATGATGGATACATATTTTCAGATTGAGGAGTTATCTAGCGCAAAAGCAGAAAAAATATTTGGTGGGCAGGTCATTGCTGGGGTTCGGCAAGAAGAGCAAGTTATAGGCCAAAGACTTATAAGTCTTAATCGAGATGGATTCATTTTTTACTCTTTTGTCGACACGTACCAAGAAGATGACAAAACGATTCGCATTATTGAATCTAAGTCAACGACCTCGCGAAAATTTATCACTCTTGGCCCTACAATAAATAAAGAGTTCCAACCTCTTTTCGAAATGTCACCAAGTGGCATTTTATATTTAAAAGAAGAAATAACTGGCTTCGTTCCTTTTGAAAAGTATTACGAGATTCGTAGCAAATTATTTGATAGAGTCGGCGATTTAGGGCGCTATGTCTATGACTTAGCATGGCAAAGATATGTCATCGAAAACTCAACTAATTCCGATAAGGAACGTAAATATTATTTGTCGGTCCTCAACACTGATTATATCTATGATGGTCAAAAGGATAATGACGGAAACAATATTTATAATTACGACGCCGCGGTTGTTTACATTGATTTAACGCGAATTACCGAGGAAATGATGACGATGCTTGATCAAGACTTTCGCAATGTCATCGAGCGTATCGAAAAGCCAGACCTTCAGCGCGTTGCTTTGGAGCAGAAGAAGTGTTTAATGGGCAAAGGTTATCGCGAATGTCCATGGCTATCAATTTGTAAAAAAGATTATAGAATTCCCGAGAAAAATTCTGTGTATATTTATCTTGGCGGTCACAATGGATTTGGCCCTTCCGATTGGAAAAAGGATGAGAAATATAAACGCGAAGAACTAGTGGAAAACGGTATCGTTAACGCCCTCGATATCAATTATGATTGGCTTTCTGATACGCAGAAGATTCAGTACCGAGTGTTGCAAAGCAAAAACATTTTTGTTGAAAAACCATTTATGGCAGCGATGTTGAAAAACCTTCAATATCCTCTTTTTCATCTCGATTTTGAGACGATGAACTATCCATTACCGATGTTTATAGGCGAAAAACCATATCAACAATCGGTTTTCCAATACTCACTACATATCGAGAGTAAACCAGGAATTTGCGATAAGGAGGAAGACAACATATCTTTTCTTTCAAAAGGCAAAGATGATGATCGTGAAAAATTAGTCGTCTCGTTAATCACCAACATTCCTGAGCACCTTAAAGGAACGGTTATCGTCTATAATCAGAGCTTTGAAAAAGCTCGCCTTAAAGAATTAGCGTCAATGTTTCCAAAGTATCGCGAGGCTTTGATATCGATTCACGATCGCGTCTTTGACTTAATGCACTTTTTAAAGCCCAACGATAAACTTCGCAAACAATATGCTGTTTTGAAAAATGATCCGGGCAATATTGCTTTTTATAGCGAAGACTTACAACGCTCTTACTCGATTAAGAAAGTATTGCCAATTTTTGCCCCGCATTTAAATTACGCAAATCTTGATGAAGTTCATAATGGCATCGAAGCACAAGTCGCTTTTATGCGCTTAAAAAATTTAAGGGGCGACATGTTTCAAAAAACGTACAGCAATATGATAGAATACTGCAAGCAAGACACGTGGGCAATGTACGAGGTCTTGCAAGGGCTAAGGAAATTAATTTATGAAAAATAAGCGTTACATCTTTCTTTTATTGACTTTTATTATGTCGTCTTGTACGCCAGGTGGCGATTCTGGTTCGAATTTTAATTCGAATAATTCAGAATCAACCTCCGCATCAGAAGATTCGTCAAATTCTGATACATCAAGTCAGCCCAGACCTACGACTGGCACAGAGATAGTCGACTTTTATGCGATTAATGATTTTCATGGTGCGATTAGTTTTAATGCTAATTTCGAGGAGCCGGGATTATCTCGTGTAGCTACATATTTAAAAGAAAAAAAGGAAGCCGCATTGGACAATAGCGTTATTTTGAGTTCTGGCGATATGTGGCAAGGTTCTTACGAGTCTTATCATAATCGTGGGGCTGTTGTTACTGAGGCCATGAATGATATTGGTTTTGATGCGATGACAATTGGCAATCATGAGTTTGATTGGGGCACTGGCGATATCTTTGATAATCAAGATATTGCTGATTTTCCACTTTTAGGCGCGAATGTTATGGAGTATCCAAACACCAATGTTAAATCGTCAATTGGCGAAAGATTCGCTATTATTGAACGCGGGTTTTTAAAAATCGGTGTTATCGGTGTTATTGGCCAAGATCAAATTACCTCAATAAGCAGTCGTATCATGCAAGACTTATATTTTGCCGATCCGACACCGATAGTGAAAAGTATTAGTCAAGAACTACGGAATGAACATAATGTCGATATCGTCGTGCTGTCCATTCACGCTGGTCAAGAAGAAGTGCATTATTCAATCCCTCAAGGAAAATATGCTGATGCCGTTTTTTGTTCGCATACGCATCAAGTTGAAACGCAAGTCTTGTATGGCGTACCTTTCATTCAAGGTGGTTTTAATGGTAAACACGTTTCTAACATCAGACTCTCCTACAATTACGAAAACGGAAAAGTAACGCATATCTCATCACAAAACACCA
>Ga0265294_10009751_pt1 | contig 11020 bp, 8 predicted proteins | sample MunlanPumphouse3_FD_192504 | JGI IMG/M metagenome (GOLD analysis project Ga0265294, IMG submission 192504) | Groundwater microbial communities from a municipal landfill in Southern Ontario, Canada - Pumphouse #3 | ecosystem: Environmental > Aquatic > Deep subsurface > Groundwater | place...
TAAAACCTTTCATTGATAATCAACGTCTAGAAACTGCAAAACTTCTTTTAAAGTTTTCTGATTTAACGGTATCTCAAATATCAGATCAAATGGGATTTGAAAATATTTACGCTTTTTCTAACTTTTTTAAACGTATTACATTCCAGAACCCAACAGATTTTCGTAAAAAATATCAAAATGAAAACTATGATTAATTTTTATAGTTCTAATAAAAAAATAAGTTTAAAATTTAAAATTCAAGAGGAAGATGTAGATATTATTTGAGAGGAAATGAATTTTTATGGGTAGAATTATTATTGTGACCATATTTAAAACTGTATGAAGAAGAAATTAAGTTTAGAATACCATTAAATAGTTTTTCTGCTTGGTTTTTATTGAATAACTTACGTTGATTTTGAGAATTTTTGTAATAGAGAAATTAAAGATAGTTGGTTTTTTTTAAGAGATATAATATTAGAGGTGATTTAATTTATAAATAATAACGAAAAGTATTTTTTGTGTTTTTTGCCAGTTTTTGGGTAATGGTGTGTGAACTTTTGGTTATAAAAAGAAAGTTGAAAGTATTAGACAAAAAGTGATAAAATTTGTAGAGAAATATTTTAAGGAAGAAAAATATGTACAAAAATAAAACATTTTCAATTTTAGGAGATTCCATTTCAACATTTAAGGGTTATATACCTGATAATTTTGAATCTTTTTTCCCTTTTGAAGGTTATGAAGTAAATTCAGTTGAAATGACTTGGTGGAAACTTTTGGAAAAAAAATTGGAACTAAATCTGTTAGTAAATGGATCTTATTCGGGAAGTAGGATAAGTAGAACTGGATTTAAACATCCTCAAAGTTCAGCCTTTATTTCAGAAGGTAGACAATCAATTTTAGGTGGAGATATAATTATTGTTTTTGGCGGTACTAATGACTTTGGACAGGCTGAAGACCAAGCAACTTTTGATACTTTTACAAAAGCTTATAATCTTTTAGTTTTTCAATTAATTGAAAAATTTCCCCTAAGTGAAATATATTTTTGTACACCATTACAGAGAACAGATTTTGAATTAAATCAAAAAAATACCAAAGGGTGGACTCAATTAGATATGGCTAAGGCTATTAGGACTTGCGTTAAAGGTAAAAGTAATAAAGCAAAACTGATAGACTTATTTTCCTATAATATCCAAAAAGAAGATGGAACTCTCCAAGACAATATACACCCAACTTGTAAAGGAATGAAAATAATTTATTCCATTGTCAAGGATGCTCTTGGAAAATAATTTTTATAGGTATTTTTCATTTGGAAAAGAAATTTAACCTAACCTTTAAAAAATTTTAACCTTTGGTTTGGTTACTAAAAAATAAGAAAGAAAATACGAAATTAATTGATACATAATCCCTTTCACGTATTACTTAAATCGATAGCAATGTGTATGTGATGTTATGTTTTGATAATTTTCTTTTTTAAGTAAACTAAACTTATTTCTTAAGGAGGAGATATTTTAGAATGTTATTAATCTGTTTTTCGGATTTGTAAATTATGTTTTTTACAACTGAATTTTTTTCCACTTCTCAGGCTCCTTTGCTTCATTATTCATTTTTTCAATTTCTTCTAAACGATAACCCAAGCCAGGCCCAGAGATTGAAGTCAAATCAAGTTTTCCATCCTTTCTTGAAAATAAGCCTGGATGTACTCTCTGTTCCTGCCAAGAAGCCTCAGGATAGAATTGCATTGCATTTGATTCTACCCCCATAATAGTACCTGCATAAGCAGCTAGTTGAACATGAGGAATTTGTGCAAGCATTGGGTTTGTAAGATCTTGAACCATAAGAGTCATTCCGTATTGTTTTGCCCAACACATTGAAAGAATAGCTCCAGTAAGAGTTTTGCAGGTTTTAAGAGCAACTGAACTCCAACCAAGTTTTCTTCCTAGCTTTATATGTTGCCAATCATGAGCACTTTCATCCATGAAAAGCGGCTTTCTTGCACTTACGCTGTGTACATCAATTGAATATTTTCTAAGTTCATAAGGAAAAGGTTGCTCAACATATAAAATCATTCCATAAATACGAGGGTTTTCTAATAATAATTTATCAAGTATTTTACAAACATAAGAAGGATCTTTAACCGTACAGTTAAAATCAACACTAAGCCAATTAGCACCAGTCTCAATTCCAAGTTTTCCAACGGAAATTATTCTATTGTAATCCCAACTTTCATTATTTCCGGTAAGTTTTATTTTAAGACATTTTAGGCCATCTTTTTTTATCCAATCAACTAAAGTCAAAGGATATCCATCATGAATCTCATCTCCTTTTAGTTCATCAGAAAAAATAGCATCTTTTGCACCAACTAAATGCCATACTGGTAGAGACTTAGGTAATTCTTTGTTAGCAAAGAAATCTTCAGGATATTTATTTTTGAAAACCGGAGCATCTTCTTCAGTGTAAAACCAACTCAAATCATGGTTCATATAATTACTATTAAAAGTTTTCCATGTATCAATTTTATTAAGATTTCCATAAGCATCGTGCAATGCCAAATCAAAAGTACTGTTACAAACAAGAGCAGCAAGCCAAGGCATTTTTTCATTTTCTTCATACTTAGCATTTTCTTCTTCAAAAAGTTTTCTTAAATAAGTATTTATGAATACATGTCCAATCTCAAATGAATGTCCTGTTTCTTTCACATTGGACCAAACTGCTGCTAATTTTGAGCAAAAATCTCTAAGGCGATCAGCTCGTTTGAAAAAGGATAAATCTTTATTGGGCCAAACCCAAGCAACACTCAAGGGAGTTTCTCCTACACCTTTTGCATGCCTTCCATCCATGGAAGAAACATTGATAATTGCCCTTGCACAGTAAACAAAAGTTGTTATTTCTGGCCCAAATTTAAGTGGAACCCTAGTTTTGATAGGGCACTCATAAACTTGGCAACTATCTATTGTAAGATCATTTTTGTTCATAATCTTCTCCTTTGTTATTGAAGTATATCATACAATTCTATTTTGTCAACTTACTGAACTAAATATTTTTCTACTTCATTTTTCCTTATTTGAATAAATAATAAATAAAAAAGAGGACAAAAAGGAATTTTTGCTTTAAACTTTGGCAAAAGGAGAAATAATATGTGTGGGATTGTGGGGTTTGTAGGAAAAGAAAAAAATGCTTCCAAAATATTATTAGATTGTCTCGTACAACTTGAATACCGTGGTTATGATTCTGCTGGAATTGCAGTTCTTGATGAAAAAGGAGAAGTTCAAGTCAGAAAGTGCAAGGGGAGACTTACAAATCTTATAAAGAAAGTTGAAGAATTTCCCGTAGTTGGTTCTTGCGGTATAGGTCATACTCGTTGGGCTACACATGGTGAACCAAACGATGTAAATTCTCACCCTCACATTAACGTCTCCGGAGATATTGCAATTGTTCATAATGGAATTGTTGAAAACTACCAAGACCTACATCTATGGCTTGAAAAAAAGGGAATTGTATTTAGAAGTCAGACAGATAGTGAATGTATTGCCCATTTAGTCTCCTATTATTACAAAGGTGATTTACTTGAAGCCGTAAGAAAAACGACAAAACAAATAGTAGGGTCCTTTGCTCTAGCAGTTGTTTGTAAAAATCAAAATCAAAAGATAGTGGTGGCTCGAAAAGATGTACCTCTTGTGATTGGAAGAGGACAAGGACTTAATTTAATAGCAAGCGATGTAACACCGCTTCTTGCTTATACAAGAGAAGTTCAATATTTAGAAAATAATCAAATAGCTGAAATAACAGATAATGAAGTAAAAATTTATCTTGATGACGAAGAAGTAAACCTAGAGATTAAGCACGTAGATTGGGATTATAAATCTGCTCAAAAGAACGGATATGAACATTTTATGCTTAAAGAAATCTTTGAGCAGCCTTTTGCACTTGATCAAACCTATAAAGCACGAGTCTATGGAGGAAAGTTAGACCTTGGGGAAATAAAAGAACTTGCTGACAAATGTGAAAGAATAATAATAATAGGTTGTGGTTCTGCTTACCACGTAGGAATGATTGGAAAATACGCAATAGAACATTTTGCAAGAATTCCAGTAATAGTTGATATTGCAAGTGAATTTAGATATCGAAATCCAATATTAAAACCAACTGATTTATGTTTGGTAATATCTCAAAGTGGAGAAACTTCTGATACTCTTCAAGGCTTGAGATTAATGAAAGAAAAAGGATTAAAAACAGTAGCAATAACCAACGTTATAGGCTCTACTATTTCTCGTGAAGCCGACATAGTAATGTACACCTATGCTGGACCTGAAATTGCAGTAGCGACTACAAAAGCTCTCACTACCCAAATAATGTGTCTTTATCAAATTTGTATTTCTCTTATCAAAGATTCAAATCAATTAAAAATGTTACTTAAAGAACTTTCGAAACTGGGAAGTCTTGCCTCAAAAGTGCTTGAAGAACAAATAAAACCAATTCAAAAATTTGCATCAAGACAGTACAATAAATCTAAGGTGTTTTATTTAGGCCGGCAAATTGATTATGCAGTAAGCTTAGAATCTGCATTAAAACTAAAAGAAATAAACTATACACACTCAGAGGCTTTCCCAGGTGGAGAATTAAAACATGGGCCAATAGCCCTTGTTGATGAAGATACTTTAGTTATAGCAACCTGCTGCCAGAGCGAACTCTATGATAAGATGGACTCAAACATCAAAGAGGTAAAGGCTAGGGGAGCGGTATGTCTTGTAATTACTTTTGAGGGAAACCATCGATTTGATAATATTGTAGAACAGGTATTTAGAGTTCCCAAAACAAACCCTTATTTCTCACCAGTTCTTACCGTAATCATAACCCAAACCTATGCTTATTATTGTTCAATTTTAAGAGGTTTAGATCCTGACAAGCCAAGAAACTTGGCCAAAAGTGTAACTGTAGAATAAGGGATTAGAAACAAATCTTATTTTTTTTCTAATTTCTTTGTTTCTTCTATTTGCTTTGCTTCATCTTTGCATTGCTGATCGATATCAATTGCATCCCAGGGATACTTAATCCAAATGTCTGGAATTTCTCTTGCAGGGAAGTACTTTTGAATTTCAACTGGGAAATCAGCATCTTTTTTCTTCAATTTATTATGAAGTATAAGTACAGCTATTTCTTTAGGGTTATACTTTAAAAGTTCCTGAGTACAATAAGACAAGGTAGCCCTTGTATCATCAACTTCATCAATAAGCAAAATGTTCTTACCTTTTAAAGCTTGCTGTACCTCATCAATCCACTGGATTTTTGTAGGATGATCACAATGCTTGTTATCAATACCGTAATAGGATATTCCAACTGCAAAAATGGGGCGGTTTATAAAAGTTTTAAGAATCCTTGCAGGAATAAAACCACCGGATCCAATTGCTACAATAACATCGGGGTCGAAGCCGGAAGCAAGTACTTTACTAGATAATTGTTTTACTAACTTATGAACCGTTTCATAACTAACAAAAAGTTTTTTTATTTCTGGGGATACAGGTTTTTTATCGCAACTCATAACATTCATCTAATTCTCCTTGAATATGTCTTTCAGAATACGAATCATAAATAATCAAGTCAACTATTATTCTAAAAATTTTTTTATAAACAACAAATTGCAACACAAAATTAGAGAGCTAGTTTTACGCTACCACTTATAACAATAAAATAAAGAGCTACTCGAAAAATTCTTGTGGTACTCGCTAAAGCGACCTTTTCAAATTTTAAATTAAGCATACCTGAAATCCAGCAAACTGTTGAAAATGGAATTGGTGTTAAAGCAGCAATTACAACCGCCCAAGCTCCATAATGCTGAATCATGTCTTGACCTTTTTCAGAGAAACTACTAGTTAAAGCTTTTATAATTTTTGTCTTCCCAAGAAGTCTTCCAATCCAATATCCAAAGCATCCACCAAGAGTACTTGCTAGACTCATGCAAAGGATTAAACTTACTAAATTCCAGTCTTGAACAAAAGGAAAAACTATGTCCATAGAAGCTGGAACAATGAAAGTATCAATAAATAAAGTTAGAAAACTAACACCCCAAAGACCAAAATGTTTAATGAAGACTTCAACATCTTTTGTGAGGTCATTTACTTTTAAATATTTAAGAACAAAAAAATAGGCAACAAAACAAATAAGAAGAATTAAGGCCATTTTGATTAAAAGGTTTAACCAGTTGACTTTGCCGTTTTCTTTTATGAGGTTTTCATTGGAAAATGGATTATTGAATTTTTTTTTCATTATTTATTTTTAAAAAAGCTCCTAAAGTTATCACAAAAAACATTAACATTCTGAACATCCAATATACCCTGAAAAACAGGAAAACGTCCACCACCTTTAGCTGAGGAAGGGAGTAGAACTTCCTTCTTAAAATTATCCATCTTCAAAGAAAAATTTGAAGATACATGAATAAGCCATTCTAGATGATTCTGTTTGTTTGTAATTATACAAACAGTCTTATCTTGATTTTTCAAAACTTCATTAAAACACTTTAAAGGAATTACGCTATATTTTTCATCTAAAGTAACAATATTAATTTCATTTTTAGCCATTTTTTCTATTAATAGTTCAGCTAAAAGAATCCAAGAATTATTATTTTGTTGACGTTCTTGTAAAAGATTATTTTGTAGATTAGAAACAATTTTTTCCAATTCAAAAGATTGAGCACTTAAAGCGGAACAAAGATTTGCTATTAGCTTGCTATTTTCATGAATTGACCATATTGCATCATCAGCTATGCTCCATATAGTTCTAATATGAGAGCGAATCTTTTCTTGCCCAACATAAACAATCAATTTAATTTCTGAAGTTGAACTTGTATGAAGTCCACCACAAGCAATTAAATCACAATCCTCAATTTTGACAATTCTAACCGGCCCAGAAACTTTGATACTTCTTCTAAGGTCAAGTTCTTCTGCCTCAGAATGCTCAAGCTCCTGATAAGTAATTTTCTTATTAGAACGAATAATATTATTAGCCATATTTTCAATTTTATAACAATCTTCAAGATCTATATTTTTTGTATCTAGTTCAATAGTAACCAAATCTTTTCCAAGATGAGTCCCTACAGTTGCAAAATTTAAGGTGTTATTAAAAAGTGAAGAAAGAACATGCTGGGCAGCATGTTTTTGCATATAGGAATATCTAAAATCCCAATCCAGTTCAATTTTAACATCATCTTTTTCTTTTAGAAGCTTTTTTGGATCTTCTACAAAATGGATAACATGTTCTTTGTTTTGATCTTTTTGAGTATCAATAATAGAAAAGTTTTCCCCTTTAAAAGTAATTTTTCCACGATCTCCAGGTTGTCCACCGGCTTCAGGGTAAAAAATGGTTTTATCAAACCTAACAAGTCTAAGATCTTTTGACTTGTTACTCTCACAAATGTTTATAATTTTTGCTTCTATTTCACGACAATAGGGCTTTAAATAATAATATTTTTCCATGAAATTAATATACTTTATTTTTTAGACTTGTCCAACAGTCTGAGATTGGGTATTTTATTAGTATAAGCATGGGAGGCTGATATGGGAAAAATTAAAACTGCTTTAGAACTTGCTATGGAAGAATTGGATAATATTGAAGTTGATTACGATAAAATAAATCAAGAAAAAATGAAAAAAGAAGGGAAAAAACTTGCAGGTAAGTATTTTCATGAAGATTCTGAAATTGAAGATTTAAAAAAAGATTTAGATCTTTATAAGGGAAAAGACCGTAAAATGGTTTCAGCTGCTTTAAAAGAAACAGTCTTACAGAATATTGGTCTTCCAATAGACAATACTTTTGAAATTAGATTTAGTCGTTGTGCTTTGATAATTTCTCTGTTGTCTGGAAATGACAGCAACGTTGATAAAATAATGCAACAGATTATTGGACTATGCAAACAATATTCTACCTCTGTGGATTCACTCTTGCAAAGTCTTAAGGATAAATACAGTGAAGTTGCTGAATCAAGAGGAATAAATCTTGAAGAAGATAAAGATTTTATTGAGTTATATCAAAATAATCTAAAACAACTAAAAAGCCAATATCAAGAAACTTTGGATAAGGGAAAAGAGAGTTTAAGAAAAATTTTATTCAAATAGAGAAAGAGCCTTTTCTACTATTTGGAAAACTCTTGGGATGTAGTTTTTTTCAAGATTTTTACTAAAAGGAACTGGAGTAGGTTTTCCTCCCAATCTTATTATGGGAGTTTTAAGTGTTTTAAAAGTTTCTTTGTTTTCGGAAATAAGAGCAACTACTTCACTTGAAATAGAAGTCGACAAAGGTGGGTCTTGAACAATTAAAATTCTTCCAGTAGCTTTAGCTGCTTCAAGAATGGCTTCTTCATCCAAAGGACAAATAGTTCTTAAGTCTAAAAGAGTTACTTCTTTTTTGTAACGTTTTTTTAATATTTCTACTGCTTTTTTACAAGTTGAAATTGCATGAGAATAAGAAATTAATGTTAAATCTTTACCTTCATAAATTAATTTTGCTTTTCCTAAAATAGCTTCTGAACTTTTTTCGATTTCTCCTTTTTCGGAGTAAAGAAGTTTATGTTCAAAAAATAGAACTGGATTATTATTTTTTATTGATTCTCTCAATAAATAATAAGCATCATTTGGTGAAGAAGGCGCTACAATAAAAAGTCCTGGAGTATTTGCAAAACCTGCCTCTGGACTTTGTGTATGCTGAGGTCCATGCCCCGTACCGGATCCTTCAGGACAACGTACGACTAAGGGGCAAGGAAATTGACCGCCAGTCATGAAATATAATTGACTTGCGTGGTTTATTATTTGGTCACTAATCAAGGTACAAAAATCAGCATACATTATTTCTGTTACTGGATGAAAACCTGAAAGAGTGGAACCAATGCAAATTCCAACAAAACTTTCTTCTGAAACTGGAGTTTCAATAATTTGGTTTGGAAATTTTTTATAAAGGTCTCCCGTTACATTAAAGCAACCACCGTAAAGTCCAATATCTTCTCCAAGCAGAAATGCTTTAGCGTTTTCAGTAAATTCATCTTCAAGAGCTTTTCTTATTGCCTCACGGTAAGTCAAAGAATTTTTATTGCTAGTAAAATTTAAGATACCAGTTTTTGGACTATCAGAAAAAACAAATTTATTTGCTTCTTCTTGAGTAAGAAATTTTCCTGGCCTTAAAAAAATTTGATTTGAGGCTTCCTTAATTAACTCAAGTTGTTGATCTTTAATTGATTTTATTTCTTCTTCTTCGGCCAAATTATTTTCAAGAAGATAGTTTTCGAGCATTAAAATTGGATCTTTTTTAGCCCACGAAAATTCTTCTTTTTTTTCTCTATAAAGGCATTTATCATTTTTTGAATGACCTTTTTGTCTATAGGTAAGAAGTTCAATAAAGTAGGGGCGCCTTTCTTCTAAAATATATTTTCTAGCTTTTTTAACTTCTTCAAACACTTTAATAAAATTATTTCCATCAATGGTACTATGTTTAATATTGTACCCATCGCAACGAGAAGCAATTGAAGATGTTGAAATCATTTTATCAGCAGAAGAGCTCATCCCATAAAGATTGTTTTCACAAAAGAAGAGCAGAGGAAGGTCCCAAATTGAAGCCATGTTCAAACATTCATGAAGAGCTCCACGACTGCTTGCTCCATCGCCAAAAATGGATACACTTATGTTTTGGCAGTTATTTCCAAATTTCTTTTTTAACCCAAAAGCAATACCAGTAGCTATTGGAATACCACTAGCTACTATTGCACTAGAACCTGCATTGTAATTTTGAAGGTCCGTAAAATGCATCGAACCACCTAAACCTTTACAAAGTCCAATTTTATATCCGGCTAATTCAGCAAACATTTTTAAAGGGTTACTATCTTTTGCAATAGCATAGCCATGACAGCGGTGGGTGGAAAGAATCCAATCCTTTTTATCTAAAGCCTCACAAAGTCCCACCTGGCAAGCTTCTTGGCCTGTAGCCAAATGGGTAGTTCCATGAATCAAGCCTTTTGTTATGAGCTTTTCAGTTTCATTTTCAAAAGCCCTTGAAAGGCACATCTTCCTAAGGGCATTTAATAATTGTTCTTTATTTTTCATGACACTCCTTAGAGTCCTTTATATTAGATCTAAATCAATCTCACCGGCAATTGTAGGCATAGAAATTCCCCAATTTTCAAGGACAGCTGGATTAATTTCCCCAAAGCATCCAACTACTTTTTCATTTATGCAGATATTAGCACATCTTCCTAGGATAAATCTATTGTCTTCATTCAATGGTTCAAGCTTATATTCTTTTTTTAGGAAATACAACAGTGTATTTACCATACTGTAAGCCTCATTAAAACCAATTTCATTATTAGAAACCAGGAATCCAAGACTGTTTTCAGTTATTGTTCCACTGTTATCCTCAGGTTCTAAGAAGGCTATTTTTCCAACCTCGAAAATTTTATGAGGATATACTGCATGGCCTGAAATACTTTCACTTTCTAAAAGGTTTGGAATTATTGAAGGACGTACAATTTCATAGTTTTCACTCATAGGATTCATGATATGGATTGCTTTATTATCTTCAATATTCATATTTTCAATGTATTGTTTTTTTGAACCAAGATAATTATAAATCATTTCTTGGAAACCTAAACCAACCATAATATCTTTGACTTTTCTTGCAAGTTCTTCTGCAGAGGTAAGTCTTCCTATGGTAAAATCTCCAGGCATAATTGGTTCAAAATTATTAAGTCCATAACCAATCATTACATCTTCAACAATATCAACACCATGCATAAAGTCATTTCTATACTCTGGTACAGTAATATAAACCTTATTATCACTGCAAAGGCCATAAATTCCCATTCTTTTTAGTGATTCAATAATCTGGTTTTCAGAAAAATTTTCTCCCAAAGTTTTTCTTATGAAATCTAGGTCACAACTAGCACTTGATTGAAAATAGTAAGGTACAGTAATTTCAGTTCCAAACTCAGTAGCTTCTGGGAATTTTACTTTTACTGGAAGAATTTCAAAACCAAAATCAGAAATATCACAAGCAATTATTGCAGCGC
>Ga0265294_10009753_pt1 | contig 11018 bp, 10 predicted proteins | sample MunlanPumphouse3_FD_192504 | JGI IMG/M metagenome (GOLD analysis project Ga0265294, IMG submission 192504) | Groundwater microbial communities from a municipal landfill in Southern Ontario, Canada - Pumphouse #3 | ecosystem: Environmental > Aquatic > Deep subsurface > Groundwater | place...
CGACCAGCGATACCACGTCGCCGACCGTAACAAGTTTTGAACCTTTGTCGAGTTTGATTATTTCTTCTTCTTTGAAATCGCGTCCGATCGGTTTTTTGAACAGATCCCGTTTATTGTCGGGAAGTGTTCTGTCCCGGAATTCCATCAGACCCTGACCTTAAGGGCGTACCGGCCGTTGGCCTTGATGCCCATGCGTTCCGCGATTTCCGATTTGGTGTAGTCCGTTATCGCGAGGTATCCCTGCCATTCCCTGGTGGTTGCGGTGCCGCAACGGGGACAGGAATCCTCTTCGGATATGAAGCTGCATTCTTTGCAGGCTTTTAGTACTGATGCCATCAGGCTTCCTCCTTCTTGGCGTTGTCTTCTTCGATCCACTGGAGTTTGCCGAGACCGGGTTGACGCATCGTGAGTCCTATCTTGCTGTCCTGAGGGTTTTTGTCGTTCAGATCGATGCTGACGATTCTTGCCCTTACCCTGTCGCCGACTGAAAGGGATCTTCCGGATTCCTTGCCGACGAGTCTCTGGTTGTTCTCGTCTATGTCCACACGGTCGTCAAGTACCTGACTTATGTGCAACAATCCGTCCAAAGGTCCGAATCTTACGAAAGCGCCGAACTTGAGAATCTCAACCACTACGCCTTCCACCACTTCGTTGTCTTTGAGTTTGAAAACGAGCTGGTTGAACCTGACGGTCTGATATACTGCGCCGTCGCCGTGGACAATGCGTCCCGGACCTACCGGCTCCACGTCTTTGATGAGAACGGTCAATGACTTATCCTCGTTGAATCTGCCTTCGTAAGTGTCCCAAGTGAGATTGTCGATTGCCTCACTGATGTCTTCCCCCAGATCTTTCGGGGGGATGCGGACCTTCCTCTCGGCTTCTGCCATTATATACATACGATAGAACTCCTGGATGTTGGATTAGACACCTCTTATATAAAACTGATTCGTACACGCGGTGATACGGCCCCGCTGCGATAAAGAGCGGGGTTATCCGAAACAGGGTTTTTGAAAATATATATCTCCGATATCGTCGATTGAACCCCTTTTATGTGCCAGATATGATTTTGACACAGAAAGAAAACTGTCAGAATCTATATATTTTACCTATTTTGCGTAATTCTTTACCAGGAGTACTATAAATATAAGGAGTTACTAACGAAAGCAAAGCTCAGAGGTTAACTCATGATAGACTTACTAACAACAGACAATCTGCTTTTCATGATTCCTGTTGCCGTTGTCATCGCCCTGATCTTCGCAGTGTATTTCCTGCTTGATATACGGAAAAAAGATTCGGGAACCCCCGAAATGCAGAAGATTTCAGACGCGATTGAGACCGGTGCCATGGCGTACTTGCAACGCCAATACAAAACAATCGGAATCATAAGTGTGATCGTGGCTGTGCTGATTGCCTTGGCAGGCATCCCCGACGCCACGAGCAAATATCTCGGATACCCGGTGGCCATTGCGTTCCTCATCGGTGCAGGATTTTCCATTCTTTCCGGATTCATCGGAATGAAGGTCTCCGTCAGCACCAACATCAAAACCGCAAGCGCCGCCCGCGGATCGCTCAACGATGCGTTCAAAACCGCATTCCGCGGAGGTGCCGTTTCAGGCATCATCGTATCCACCCTCAGCATTCTCGGACTCTTTGCCGTATTCCTTGCTTACAATGCGGTTTACGGAACCGGAGATACCGAAGGAATGACTCAGACACTCCACTATGTGATCGGTTACGCATTCGGTGCGTCCTTCGCTGCTCTTTTCGCCCAGCTCGGCGGCGGTATTTACACCAAAGCCGCGGATGTGGGTGCCGACCTTGTCGGTAAAGTCGAAGAAGGCATCCCCGAAGACGACCCCAGAAACCCCGCCGTCATCGCCGACCTTGTCGGTGACAACGTGGGCGACTGCGCCGGAAGAGGAGCCGACATATTCGAATCGACCGCCGCCGAAATCATCGGATCCATGGTCATCGGTCTTGCCGTGCTCAAGGTTTCCACAAGCACAGACCTGTCCGTGAACTGGATTCTTCTGCCCATCGTCGTGATGGCTTTCGGACTGATCGCTTCGGTTCTCGGAATAATGACTGTAAGGCTCAAAGACACCGACAAAGAAGTGTTCTCCGCTCTTAACCGCGGTTACTACGTGACCATGATTCTTATTCTGATTACGTCGGTGTTCGCCGTGTATTGGATGCTCAAAGACGAGACCGGCGCCAGCTGGACTTACTACGCAGGATGCGCGGTTGTCGGAATTGTGCTTGCTCTTACGATTGTGTATATCACACAGTATTACACGGGAGACCACAAACCCGTCAGAAGCATCGCGGAAGCCTCTGAGACCGGACCCGCGACCAACATCATCAAGGGACTTTCCGTAGGTATGGAATCCACTTTGATGCCTGTGATATGCATCGTAATCGCAATCATATCCACATTCGTTCTCGGATACTACGGAGCGCCTGAAGGCGTCAACGCCACCGTCTTCGGAATCTACGGTACCGCAATCGGTACCGTCGCCATGTTGGCATCTTCCGCGTTCATTCTCGCAGAAGATACCTACGGACCGATTACCGACAACGCGGGCGGTATCGTTGAAATGAGCAACGAACCCGACGAAGTCAGGGACAGGACCGATCTTTTGGACGCTTCCGGAAACACCACCAAAGCGCTTACCAAGGGATACGCCATGGCATCTGCCGCATTGGCGTCCTTCCTGCTGTTCGCCGCATTCTTCGAAATCGTCGCGGACATCAGGGGCGGAAGCCTTGTGGACAACATGGTCATCAACTTCGGCAACCCGCTGATTTTCGTCGGCGGACTGGTCGGAGGCGTGTTGGTGTTCTACTTCACGTCTCTCGCCATCAGCGCAGTCGGAAAGGCTGCCGGAGAAATGATCGAAGAAGTCCGCAGACAGTTCAGGGAAGACCCCGGCATCATGGAAGGAACTTCCGATCCGGACTACGCCAAGTGTGTTGATATCGCAACCCGCGGTGCACTCAGACAGATGGTGCTCCCCGCATTGTTGCCCATCATCGTGCCGATAGTCTTCGGTCTCCTGTTCAGATACGTCTTGCCCCTCGAATTCGCCATGGAAGCACCCGGTGCAATGGGAGCTCTCATGGTGGTCGCGACCATTGTCGGTCTTCTTATGGCAAACTTCCTCAACAACGGAGGAGGTGCCTGGGATAACGCCAAGAAGTTCATCGAATCCGGTTCGAACGGAGGAAAGGGTTCACCCGCTCACGACGCGGCTGTCGTCGGTGACACCGTCGGCGATCCGTTCAAGGACACCGCAGGACCTTCGATTCACGTATTGATCAAGCTGTTGCCCACAATCTGTATGGTGACGGCGGTTCTCTACGTAATCTGAACGTAAAAACCAATTACGGGGGATTTTCCCCCGTTCATTATCTTTTTTAAATTACGGATTTCCGTCGTTTTCGATATTGAGTTTCAAACCCGGTTTGGGTCGTTTTCAATTAACGCATAAATGTCACACAAAGGGTGAAATCTTCAGACCTTCGTCTTCCGCGGCTTCGTCGGCGGGCGTCTCTTCGGAGAAATCACAGGAATCCGACACCACAATCGGAACTCCGTCCTCATCGAGATATCCGACTCCGATGGTTTCCAAAGGATTGAAAATATCGATTCCGGACACCGACGCTATTGATGAAGCGCCCAATGGACAGGTTAAAGCCAAAATCACGTCGGAAGCGTCAATCTTCGACTGCGTCAGTTTGTTGCGGATCTTTTCCGCTATGCATGCGGCAGAAACATCGATGACTTCCGTCACCTCGATCCCGTCACCGATTAATTTCTCCGAGAGATCTTCCGCCGCTTTCCGGCCTCCGATGTTTCCGCACAGTCTCACGCAGGTGTTGCATGTGATTATCAAAACCTTCTTGGCCCTGAGCGACTCGGCCACTTCCTTGTAATCCCTGTTTCTGCCGGCTATGATCACGAATCCCGTTCATGCTGTAGCAATTTATCATCGTTGCGATTGGAGACTTTCCAAAATCCTTTTATGAACGTCAGAATTTAAGAGGGACACTCAAGGTGTTTTTAATGACGGAATTGGAATTCATCCCCGTAGAAGATATCAAGGTCAAAAAAGGAATGACCGTAAACGATTTGTTGATTACAATGAAAGATGCGGGGGGCTTTACCGCCCGCAAACTTGCCGAAGCCACGGATATCGCGGAAACCATGATTTCCGAAAAAGGCTGCCTCAGAGTTCTTTCTTTCCCCGCCTGCATCATGGCGACGGGGACCAGGGGGGTCATCGTAGACATGGTGAGAAACGGAATGGTGGATTTGATCATAACCACCTGCGGAACTCTCGATCACGACATATCCAGGACTTACGCTTCGTATTACAAAGGGGACTTCATGATGGACGATGCCGACCTCAGAGCCCATGAAGTGAGCAGATTGGGAAACATTCTGGTTCCGGATTCCTGTTACGGCATCGTTCTCGAAGACAATCTTCTTCCCATGTTCGATGAAATCTTTGCCGAAAGCAAAGACATGACCACTCATAAAATCATAGACGAGGTGGGAAAAAGAATGGTTCACGAAGACAGTCTGCTTCACCAATGCCATCTTAAGAACGTTCCCATCGTCGTTCCCGGAATAACCGACGGTTCTTTCGGATCCCAGCTCTGGACTTACTACCAAATGCACAGGGAATTGAGAATAGACCTTTTCGGAGACGAACAGATGTTGGCCGAAATGACCATGGAAGCGGAAAAAATGGGCGCAATCATCATCGGCGGAGGGATTTCGAAACACCACGTCATCTGGTGGAGTCAGTTCCGTGAGGGCTTGGACTACTGCGTTTATCTCACCACCGCACAGGAATTCGACGGTTCTCTGTCCGGAGCCCCCATTCGGGAGGCGGTGTCCTGGGGCAAAGTGAAAAGCGACGCGAGCAAAATGACCGTGGAAGGCGACGCTACGATTACGTTGCCGCTGATATACGCCGGACTCGCGGACAGACTGCTCTGAGTTTTTTTCAAAATGCGCAAACACGGGGTACTTCGAAGTATCCCGTTTCCCCATTTTTTTCTTTTCATTTCGGATGCGGCATCCGGTTTCCTGGGGAACGGTTATTATCTTACGATTCGTTTGTTCCCAACGGGTATCACATATGAAAGACGCCGGGCACAGAGCGGCCGTGGAAGCCGCATTGAATTTCGAAACAATAGACAGAACCCCCGTGAACAATTTTGCCGTAGTTACGGCAGCGCACAGCGCGGGGTACACCGTAACACAGGCAAGGGAAGACCCTTTGCTTTCCGCAAGAGTGTCCGTCGATTATGCCATGAAAACCAAATCGGACTTCGTGAAACCCGTTCTTGATTCGCAAATACCTTTCACGGACATGGGCGGTAACGTACGTTATCCCGAAGACAATTACGGAATGGTTCCGGAACCCATTGTAAACAGCCACGAAGAATTGGATGAATTGGCGATATTCGATCCGTTCAAAGCGTCGGAATGCCCCCGTTTCACAAAGGTTTTCATAGAAAGTCTTGAAGAGACGGCAAGAATCATCCCTGAAGACCTGCACATCTGCGGTCTTTCCTGGGGCCCATTGACCATGGCGGGATATCTGATGGGGGCGGAAAACATGATGTTCAATGTTCTGACGGATCCCGATTACGTCAGGGATGCCGTGAATAAAGTCACCGAACTCATCACAAGAATGGAACAGAGAATGATCGAAGCCGGCGCGACGGTGCTGTGGATGGCCGACCCCACTTCGTCGGAGGATCTGATTTCCAAAGACATGTTCATGGAATATTCCGCAGATGCCATCAAAGGCATCATAAAAGACGTGAAGGCGTACAGAGACGTTCCCGCGTTCATTCATATCTGCGGCGACACTCTGAACACCATGTCCACCCTCAAAGCCATCGGAACCGATTGTTTCAGTTTCGATCATGCCGTGGACCCCGCCGCCGCCAGAAAGAGCGCCGGAAACATGGCAATCATGGGCAACGTCGATCCGGTAAAAACCATGATGATGGCCACCCCGGAAGACGTTAAGCGGGAATCCTACGGAGTCATCGAAGCCGCGGGCATCGACGGCGGCCTGATACTTGCGCCGGGATGCGAAATGCCTTTGACCACCCCCGACGCCAACGCGATAATGATGGGCGAGGCGGGGCGTACGTATTGGCAATAATCGATTTTTAAAAAACAAAAACCTCCGGACAGTCTGAAGTCCGGAGGCGGCGGCGAAGCAACGGAATATGCTTCGCCGCAAAGAAACGGTTTGATTTGACCAATTTCAGCCGAGCATCTTCTTCATGTCTTCATCCACGTCTCCGACGGGGGAGATGTTGAAGTTCTCAACAAGGTAATTGAGAACGTTGGGCGAAACGAAGGCGGGAAGCGTGGGCCCGAGATAGATGTTCTGTATGCCGAGGTGGAGCAACGTGAGCAACACCGCAACGGCCTTCTGCTCGTACCAGGAAAGCACGATGGACAGGGGAAGCTCGTTGACCGTGCAACCGAACGCTTCCGCAAGGGCCAAAGCCACAACAACGGCGCCGTAGGCATCGTTGCACTGACCCACATCGAGGATTCTGGGTATTCCGCCGATGTCCCCGATGTCAAGATCGTTGAATCTGTACTTTCCGCAGGCAAGCGTCAGTATGAGGGTGTCTTTGGGAGCCTTTTTGACAAAGTCCGTGAAGTAATTCCTTCCGGCCTTTGCGCCGTCGCATCCCCCGACCAGGAAGATGTGTTTGATGGCTCCGGCGTTCACGCCCTCAATCACTTTGTCGGCGACGGAAAGAATCGTGCCCGAAGAGTATCCGGTGGTAACGGTTTTTCCGCCGTTCACACCGGTCATCTGGACGGCTTCGGGGTATCCTCCGAGTTCCAACGCCTTTTCGATGACGGGAGTGAAGTCCTTGTCCTCCCCGATGTGCAAAGTGTCGGGATACGCAACGGGTCCCGTGGTGAATATCCTGTCGGAATAACTGTCCCTGGGTTTCATGAGACAGTTTGTGGTGTACAGTATGGGTGCGGGAACGTTGTCGAACTCTTTCTGCTGGTTTTGCCAGGCGGTGCCGAAATGTCCTTTGAAATTGTCGTACTTTCTGAGTTCGGGATATCCGTGAGCGGGGAGCATTTCACCGTGGGTGTAAACCGCAACGCCTTTTCCCTGAGTCTGTTCCAAAAGGATTTTCAGATCCAGCAGGTCGTGACCGGTGACCACAATGAAGGGTCCCTTTTCAATTTTCATGGATACGGTGTTGGGTTCGGGCACTCCGTAGGTTTCCGTGTTGGCCTGATCCAAAATCTTCATGCATTTGAGATTGGCTTCGCCGGTGGCCATGACCACAGGAAGAAGTCCGTCCATTCCCATATCGGATCCTATGGCCCTCAGGGCTTCATACATGAATCCGTAAACTTCGGGGTCTTCGTAACCCAGAGCCTTTGCGTGATATGCGTAAGCGGCAATTCCTTTGAGGCCGAAAAGTATCAAAGACTTCAGAGATCTGATGTCTTCGTCCCCGGTCCACACGTCGGAGAGTTTGAATCTGGCTCCATCGAATCCGTATCTCTCGGCTTCCTTTGCGGCAATGTCGATATGGGATTTGACGGATTCCGCACTGAAGTCCACGTTGGTGATTGTCCTGAACAGAGCATCGGAGACTATGTCGTCCGTTTTTCCGTCGGATTTTCCTTTGGCCGCAAAGGCCAAATCCACCAATGCCGAAATCAGTTCGTCCTGTAAATTGGCTACTTCAGAAGATTTCGCACATACTCCCGCCTTTCCGGTGCACCCGGTGCCTTTGGCCGTCTGCTCACACTGGAAGCAGAACATTTCAGGCATAACTTTCAATTCTGTCATTGTTTTTTACTCCTGCATCAATTTGATATCGAGTATTATAAAGATACTTGTTTATATATGGCAGGTATCTTATCGGAAAGTATGGACAACAACTGCACCGTCTACAAAACCATGGGCTTCCTTTCCAAAAAATGGACACTCGTCATCATACTCGAACTGTACAGGGGCGGATGTCAGTGGAAAAGATTCTCGGAAATAAAAAAATCCGTGAAAGGCATAACCCCTAAGGTGCTTTCCGACAGACTGAAAGAGATGCTGGAAGAAGGCGTCGTAGAAAACAGAATAGATTCTTCCTCCATGCCCATGCGGAGCGAGTACCATCTGACGGAAATGGGGGTGGACCTTGTTTCCGTTGCCAAGGAAGTAAAAAGATGGGCGTTGGACTGGAAGGTTAATAACCCTGTATGCGAATCCCGCGACTGCATTGTCTGCGAGCTTTGAGATGGACATGAAGAATAAACCGAAAGTTGCCTTCCTGTGCAGGCACAATTCATGCAGAAGTCAGGTGGCCGAAGCATTGGCCAAGGAAATTGCATCAGATACGTTCGAAATCTATTCCGCGGGATACGAACCGTCTTACACCGTGGACGATAAAACTGCTTGGATGCTCCTTGAATACTGCAGTTACGACATAACCGAAGGACATCCCACTCACGTGTCCGAATTGCCGGAAGTCGATATTGTGATCAACCTCGGCTCCGAAGACGAATTCTCCCATATGTCCTGTTCTTATTCCGAAACCTGGGAACTTAAAAATCCCAAAGGGAAAGGGGACGATGCGTATCGCGCGATGATTGAAGAGATCCGCAAGAAAATTTATGAGCTGAGGGATAACTTCAAAGACGGCGTGATTGCGATATCATAAGTTTTTTCAGATTTTTGACTCGGTTTCAATCGTCAGATACAATTTTTAAACAATAAAATCAGTACCTGATTTCCACCGGAATTTTATGTGGAATCCGTTCTTAAACACCCCTTCGTTTCCATTGGAATATATGTAGATTTGTTTTTCATTTATCTAATGGATGATTAGTGTCCATAACGAATCGTAAATGTTCACTGTTTCCTTTGGGTTGTATTTCTTTCCCTCTTGGATTTTTCGATTCCGGTTACCGAAAAAATTGTAGTCACACGACCGTTTGAGTCCTGATATTCCGATACGGACCGCCGAACGGATGATTTGTTTCAAGCGGTATTGTTTTTCAAAAATATATAGGTAATCTTATAAATAACGAAACAAGGGAAACAAAAAATATCATATTCTCGAAGAGGAGTATTTCGATGATATTTACAAAAAATCATTTATATTTAAGATTATTATATATATGAACGGTTGAGCTATATATACACCGCCCGACAAGTTTAATATCATGTCTAAAAAAGGAGCGGTTTCGCTGTTGGTTGTCGCTGTGCTGATTGCGGCGGGAGCGGGGGTGTATTTCCTGTATGGCACCTCTGAGGGGGATTCGGCACTTTTTGTCAAGGAGTCTTTTAAAGTCGGAGACCGGCACACAACGATTGATAATTACCGATCTACCGTTGAAGTGATAGGTATGAACGAAAGTAACGAGTTCAATGTTCTGGACAGAGGTGAACCGGATGTTATTTCATACGAATATATGGGGTGTTTCAAAAAATGGCTTATTGAAAGTGAGGATGTTGTCGATGATGCATATAAAACTGGAAATGAACGGATTGTGACCGCCTTCGGTGAAAGGGATTGTACGGTATACTTCAGAAACTATGATTGGATTGCTGTGAAATATTATATCGGCGAAAACAACGGTGCCGCTTACAGAATCGAAAGAGAACACGAAGCGGCGAAAGAAGTACATGTTATTGAAGCCGCCGACATGTACAACGAATCGAACGACATATTCGAGCTTAAAGACCCTCAAGAAATAAAAGCGGGCGATAAATTTATTGCACACTTAGAAACAAAAATGGATTTTAAAATCACAGAAATCAAACCTGCGGAAGGAAACAATCCGGAACTGTACCGTACAAGTGACGATTCGGAGTATATCACCCGTGAAAAACTTCTGAATAACTTTGGAATTTCTGCGCCGAATTACCTTAGAAACGAATATGAACTGAAGGGAACCGTCAGTGTAGATACTCCCTTGGGAAAGATAGAATGCGACAACTATGCAAATGACGAAGATCTGGGCCCCGGTAGCTTCGTATATGTATCAAACGGCATATACGTAAAATCAGGAAGTGATTTACATCTTCATTATTGGACATATTCCGATTTCATTGAGGTAAAAAACCTTGCCTGAGTCTGACATAAAATCTTTCCTTCCAATCAAAGGGGGTTCGCCCCCCTTTTGATTAAGAAGTTATTTTATCTTTCTGCACTTAATCGCCGAATAATTTGAAATCCGTATCGAACCACAAAAAATTAAAACCGGAAATCCTCAAAACACGCGCCGGAGTGCTGTAATAAATCGGTGATAGGCGGATAAAAACCTGCCCAATTTAAAAAGTGGTCTGCACATTAAGGTTTATCCAAAAACAAAAAAGTACAGACCGTGAGCAACATCTTTGAAGTTAGTTAAATAGTCAGCGGAAAAGACGCGACGGAATGCACCTTTTGCGGAGGATACCGAATGAGGTGCGAAAATGAAAATTGCAGTGGGAGTGGATCTCCACTCAAAAATGGCTGTTGCATATGCCGTTTTGGCAAACGGGGAACTGAAGAAGAACGAAAAGGAATTTTTGGATTATTTCAACAAGGAATTTTCCAACATTCCGTCAACACCGGAAAACATGAAACGCTTGGCCGTGGCCCTGCGGGGCCACGAGGCAAACGTTCTCATCGAGAATTCGACGAAGACGCATGAAACATACTGGGTATTGACGAATGCCGGGTGCAAAGTCACCGTGGCGTTCGCGGCGGACCTGTACCGGATAACAAAATCCGTGAAGAAAACAGACCGTAACGACGCCATGGAATTGGCGGCGTACATGCGCAGGCGCATGAACGGCGAAAACGAGTTCGCCGAATGTTATATGCCGTCTCTGGAATGGATGATGAAGCGTGAAATCTGCCGTGCGGTCTTTTGGGAAAAAAGACATCTGGCTGATGTTAAAAGAAGAGTTCGTGCGCATTTACTTCTTCACGGAATGAATCTGAGTCAGGAG
>Ga0265294_10009754_pt1 | contig 11017 bp, 15 predicted proteins | sample MunlanPumphouse3_FD_192504 | JGI IMG/M metagenome (GOLD analysis project Ga0265294, IMG submission 192504) | Groundwater microbial communities from a municipal landfill in Southern Ontario, Canada - Pumphouse #3 | ecosystem: Environmental > Aquatic > Deep subsurface > Groundwater | place...
TATCTTCTGTGATTTTATGATTTTATAATTACATTTATATAGTCGCGTGATTCTGTGATTTTGCATTTTGGCAATTATATGTTTATATGATTTTATGATTAAATGATTTTATGAGCTTACACGTGGGCATATTTCGAGCACTGCATCAAATTTCAGACTCGAAAAGGATTGCCCCGTGATTCCGTTTGAATTTGTGATTAAACTTCCGTCACCAATGCAACGAGGAATAGACTACGGATTCATTAAAAAGATTGAAACTGAGTAAACAAAAAACGGCACATGAGATTACTGGCAAATAAGTGGGCCAGGAAATCATGTGCCGTTGGCGTTTAATTACACTTAGCTTTTTGCTTGGCAGCTTTTGCCCGCTCAGACTGTCGTATACGATCATAATTGGCAAACACTGATGCGACAAACGGTTTTGCGTCACTAAAGCCTATACCGTTCTTTGTTTTTTTATAGCCTAGCGGAAGCATCTCGCAACCGGGAAGGCGTTCGCCAGTCACGACGACCAAGGATTTTAAGGAACCCAAACTTAGCATCTGCTGAAGCTTCAATAAATCCTCTTTATTCCGGGTAAGACGGTCCAAACTAAAGCAAATAATTGAATTTGCTTCACCAGTTTGAATTCGCCGTAGCACTTCTTTAAAAGCGGGTCCAGTATTCGGCTTTACGGCTGGCTTCGTATCGGTTAATACATCCTTGATAACCAGCTCGCGACGCTTTGCAATTTTTTTGCATTTGTCGATTTGCTCTTGGAGAGATCGATTTCGTTGCTCCTTATTGTCTGAGGATGAACGAGCATACACTAAGTAACTGTTTTTTCGATTAATTGAGTTTGTCATATTGTTATAAATAATTATTTTCGGAATACAGTCTCTTCGGCTCTATAATTATCATGGTGACCGGTTCAACTCCCGCCAGCGCTTCTGGGAAGCGTCGTTAAGCCGTCCCACATTTTCGCATATAGCATTGACCATGGTTTTATTGCTTTTGCAATTAACATTGAGGAATTACTCGATATTGCACTTGGCGGATTTCTTGGAAGGGCATAAGGGGAATGTATCGCAGGAAGGACTAAATTCTCCTTCAGTTGTTATGATAGGCCTCAAAGAACCTTGCCGAAACAGACGACATAGTTTGATTGAATCGCTGTCATTGCAAAACAGCCGATCAAGTGTATCGCAGATAACAAAATCAAACTCGCCTGATTTAATGCGCTTCAACATAATCTCAAAGTTCGGACGAGAATTGGGCTTCACTGCATGCTTGTTGTCCATAAATATGTCTTTTACTTCAAGCTTGCGGTGTTTAGCCATTTTCTTGCAATCATCAATTTGTAATTGAGTGTGCAAGAGAAAATCCTCCTGCCGAGGTGAGGAGCACCGGGCGTAAATACAGCACTTCTTGTTCTTGTTCTTGTTCTTGTTCTTGTTGTTGTTCATAAGTTTGAAATTAATTGCGAACTTGATTAAATTCGCGCAATATTATTAATATGCTGAATAAAGAACACCTACTAAATTTTTGCCCATCCTGAAATTTAATTTATGCAATAGGATTTTAAAAATTACTCTAAACATAAATATTCGGGCGCAAATAATTTATTTTCATGGTGGCCAGTTTAATTCCCGCCAACGCTTCTGAGAGGCGTCGTTAAGTCGTTCTACGTTATCGCGTGGGACTAAAATCAACTCCGCAACTGGCATAACAGACTCTCCAGTGGTAAATTGCTTACCGTTGATTGCCGTAGCCCTTGAAAGGCGCATGAAAGGGCATTTATCACTATCGTCGAAGCCAATCCTGATAAACAATTGAATATCCAAAGGACAAATATTGTGAGAACAGCGCTCAAATCGTGGACATTTTTTAATTTTTTTGTTTTTGTTCTCCATAATTTCAAATTGCCTATTGATGGCCTTAAATTTTCCCTTATGGTTATATTTTACTAGAGTACCAATTCACAAATTCAGCTCAGCAATCCTGCCATCGTGAAGGCCCATACTCTCAACTCACCATCCAAGTTTTTTAAATAAAAAAGCCAGCCGGTTATGGCTGGCCCTTTAATTTTTTATTAATCCTCTGCAAGCATTTCGGCGTGATAATACGCGGGGCAATCATGGCCGAACACCTTACATGAATATTGTTCGGTTATGAAAGGAATTGCGGCGTCAATGTCTTCCATTTTTGTGGGATCTGGGTCATCTTTTTTGCATTTCACCCATTTTACCGGGGCATTATTGTCCCATTTGACCCACATATTATGCTTGGCGGCATAATCGGCGGCTTCTTGGTGACAGGGAAATTCTTCAACCAACTGGCCATATGGGCAATATCCGCAGGCGTGGCATGGTCGTTCAATTTTTCCTGCTTTCCATATTCGGTTTTTGGTGTTGAGCCATCGGCAATTCAATCCTGGAGTTTTGGTTGTTTTTGGCGCTTTTGTATTTTTTGATGAAGTTGGCATATATGTTTTTTTAATCATCGATATAGAATGCGCCGAGTTCCATCGCTCGGCCAATATTCGTGCGGCTGGCATCGCTTATCTGGTTATCGCATAAGGTTTGCAGCGAATTGTCGATATTGTTTCGGATAACAATGAATCCTTTCTTGTTTATGCGGATAAGTTTGCGACTTTTTAGACCACCGTTGAGCGAAATCGCGAATTCCCGATGACCGGCGAATATCGCCTTTTTCAGTTCTTCGACGCTTTTGATTGTTCTTTTTGATGAAGTTTGCATAAATGTTTTTTATTTTTCTGAAGTTGCGGATCGTGTTTCTGTACAATTTTGCTTTTTCGGCAATGCCAATACGCCTTTTGATATCAAGAAGGATCAATTCTTGCCAGAGATTTAAGTGTTCGGCTTCGGTTATTGTCCCCAGGTTGAAAGAGGCATTGCCCATTGGATTGCACAATACGATAACCCATTTTTCCTTTTCAATCTTTTGGCACAATAACCAATGGCTAGTTCCCGGAATGCTATGAATAAGCAAACTACCCGCCCCATTCTGGGCAATGAGGCGGGTAATGCGATCTATGTTTTTCATTGTTTTTCTGAGACGGTGACGGTTTTTTTCAATATGTCGATGAAGGCGGGACCGATATCTTTCGGATTAGCCAACATGATATTATTCTTGTCTCCAAAAACTCTTCCCAGCGTACCTTGCGATCTTTGGCCCACAGTAATGCCAATACACTCGATGTTTAGCTTCTTGGCGATTTCATGGCTGTTGCGCACATCTTCATCGCTACCGGCACCGTCAGTTAAAACAATCATTACTTTTCTTTCGGCCTTTGTTTTGTTTAACTCTTCGATGCATTTATTCATCCCCAGCTCGATATTCGTGCAACCTTGGCCTGCCATACGGATGCTTCGGTCTTCGGCAATCTGATCCCATGGGACAGAGGATCTCCCCATAGCAGAAATCGTGATCGCTTCCTCCCCGAAAACTCCCAAGCTTCTCGGGATGTTCGCGGTCCGCAGGGCTTCGGCAACCATAAACATCGAGCTCATGGAATTGCTCGCGGGCGTATTAGTACGATTTCCGAACATTGAGCCTGAGACATCACAAGTTAGGGAAAACGCATAACTTTGGTTGCTTTTTACTATTCGTCTCGCGAACGCTCTCCGGTCTTTTAAAACCTTCATGCGGATAAGCCGCTTAGGCAATATTTTTCCCGAACGGAACCGGCCGCCAAATTCCATGGCATTATTTCTTTTCAGGATAGTTCTAAGTCTTCGGCCGATTATGCCCGCCTGGTCGATTATTTGGCTGATGAACTCAATATCCGAATGCGGCGCCGTGAATTTTTTCGTCCCGTTCTTGGTTCCATTAATGCCCTTGATCAGATTTCTTCTGTTTTGCTTTGATCCATCCGGTTCATATTGGTCGCCATTTGTTTGCCTCTCGGCGTCATACCCCATTTGCCGCTTATCTTCATCAGACGGCTGGCCCAATTGGTTGACCATCATACCGACGATTGTCCTTGCCAAAGGGATCAAATCGCCAGTTTTTTTGCGATTAAGAATTTCCTCTTTGTGTTTGATCATCACTTCGGAAATTGCTTGTCCCAATATTTCGTACTTCGCAGTATTCGTTGTGTACCCACGTCCCTGAAATCTGGTAGAAGCATAGAGCAATGCTTTTTCGTGTTCGGACACTCGTAATTTTGGAAGAATTTTGATCAGCTCATCCAGAACTTCTTGTGTCGTTGATTCAAGGATTTCTCCGGCATTCGGGTAATCTTTGCTGATGAGATTTTCAATGGCGATGTCCTCCAGCATGTTCGTCGTGGTGGTTATCAATTCACGGTTAATAATCGGAAAATCTGAATTTGTGCTGTAGTGGATATGTGCGATTTCGTGGAGCAATAATCCCAGAATGTGATCTTCTGGGAGTTCATGAATATCTTGGTCGATATAGTAAACAATACGGTTGGCGATATTACAGCACCATCCCTTGCCTTCTCTCAGAACTATCTTGTATTGCCGGGAAAGTAATTGGGCGATTTTTTGAAATTCAAGAGATTTCATAGAGGTTGTTGATTATTTTAGCTGACTCTCCCACAGCCGGATGGTGGATGATAATCGACGTTTGCCCTTTATTGCCGCCTTCGGTGAACTCAACCATGCTGGCGATTTTATCGCCAAGAGCGGATTCTTCTGTTTCACTAGCGCCGGTGGTCGCGTTCTCGTAGAAAGTGGCGGTGACTTTAAATTCATCATTTTTCACAGCATTCTCCTTGCTGATGTTGCCGATAATGTCTCCGAGGCCGAGTTGTTTCCATTCGCCGATTATTTTTTTATCGTTGCTCATTCCGATGTAGACGCCTTGCATGTCGCTGTTGAGAATATAATTTTTCCCGATGGTTATCTCATTTGTTTGCTTGATCTCTTTTCTCGTGGCCATTGCTTTCTTTTTGGTGGTGGGCAGGTGGAGCCGGGCGGTGGCCATCAACGCTCGGTTATCAATTGAATCGAGCTTGTTGGCAAACGATAGGGCAAAAGCCTCCATAGGTTCGGTGTCGTTGCTGAGCCGCAAAGTGTTCAAGATGTCTCGCGTATTGATTGCGTAATCAGCATTTCCGGCTTCCTTGGATTTTCTCGTTTCGTTCGCGAACCCTACAAGCTTAACTGCCATTTCAGATTGGGAAACCGCAGCACCCAAATGGTGTTTGATTATTTCGAGTTCCTTTGTTGGTGTTGGGAATTCTGCATTTATACAGATCGGGAAGCGTGAGAGTAAGGCTTCGTTCATTTCTTTCGTGCCGGCGTATTGGGGTGGGTTCGCGGTTGCAAATAAACGGAAGTTCGGATGTTTCTTTACGATCTCGCGGTCATCTTTCTCGTTAAGGACCAAATAGCCGTCATCGTCCATGATGGACTGGAGGACAAACAAGACTTCAGGAAGAGCGGCATTGATTTCATCAAGAACAACCCATTCGCCTTTGCGCATGGCGTCAGTGAGGATGCCATCAGTCCAGATCGTTCCTTTTTCGTTCAGTAATTGTCGTCCTACGAGCTCATCAGCGGTAGTGCCTCCATTGAGGTTGATGCGGTGCAATCCGTTTTGGGTTTGTTCAGCAAGATATCTGATGGCACTGGTTTTTCCCCCACCTGATTGGCCAATCAAGATTACGGGAAGATTATCACGAATTCCGATAGCGATATTTTTTAAAATATCATCGTGGTCAATAAAGTCTTTACTTCCGCTCGGGATATATGCACTTGGGTTTTGGTTTACTTCGATTTCTATTTTTCCTACTTTAATTGTGTTTGACATTGTTATTTTTTGTTAATTATTTCGCCGCAGTAATTTATTTTCTGGGCGAGTTTTTGGATTTTTTTAAATCCATATTTTTTTATCAGTTCCTGCTCTTCGCTAATTTTTATGAATTTGCTTTTTATCACTATCGGATCAAGCACCGGGCGGTTTTGAATATTTGCCAGCAGGTTGCTGAATTTTCCGGTTCTGGCGGACAAATCATTTAACCCGAGTAATTCCAAGGCGATTTGCTTTGGGATTTCGAACATATCGTTATCAATCTTGCTCAAATCCTCGACAATGCCCTCCAAACTGGCATTTTCTCGAATTATAAGTCCGAACATCGGCTTATCGAGATCAATGTCTTTGCCGATATTTTCCTTGTGCATTTTAACCGCGAAGCTTATCGCGGCTTCCTGGGTTTCCTTGATCAAAGTATCAACATCTTCAACTGGATATTCGGCAAATTCTGACGCCCCAGTGAAAGCGAACGATTTCGAATTCGGATGCATTGAGCTGTAGACTACTCGGCCTAATGCCTTATTTCCCCTTTTGATCACGGCGAACAGGGCATGATTTTCTTCTTTCAGGGTGGTCTTATTGATGATCCCGAATATCAAAAACGAAGCCAGCTGTTCATCTTTTGCCAGTTTCCCTGATTCTATTTCTCGGAAAGGTTTCAACCATTTCTCCGGATATTTTATTTCCATGTTTTTACTTTTTACTTTTGGCTTTCGTGAGCGTTACCGTGGCCGCAAGAACATCAACCCAATCCTCGATTGCAATATCTACTCGATATCTAAGTTTGATATCTTCGCCACAGAGATCCGTCAGCCGTTTCATGGCAATATCCTCAGCTTCGCTTAATGCCTTAGCGAAATCATAATTTGGATTTTCAACATCCGCGTGTGGCCCGATTTCGACATAGCCAATCTCCATTTCAATTTTGATGGTTTCGGTCGCTCCTAAAGGATTTTTTACATCTGGCAGATAGCTTTTATGGTTTTTGCCGACAAAGGCGTTATGGTCCCGGTCAAACAAAGTCTGGCATGAGTCGGGATAAACACTGTCTATATATTCGGTTTCCAGGTATTTTGGCGTTTTCGCGCCCTTACTTAATGCAATGTCGCGTATTCCCATGGTTTTTTAATTAATATGTAATTTTAAACTTAGGGCGCTGGCGACCTTCAGCAACATATAGACTGAAACGCGGAGATTTTTTTCGGCACGATTAACGGTTCCTTGCGAGCAACCGCATTTATTCGCTAACTCCTTCTGCGTCCAGCCGTTTTGGATTCGGGCGGATACTATTTCGTTTTTTAACGATTCACGGTTTGTCGTGCTTTGAGCTGATGCTTGGCTTGGGGCTGTGCCGCTGGAATTGCTATTGCCGGAAGCCGGGTCGGAAGGACTGCCATCAGTTTTCTTTGTTGCCTCTAATAAGGCGGCGAGATTCGACTTTGGCGTGATGGGCTTCGGGGTTGTTGCGTCTATGATTGAATTTAAATTGTTCATATTTTTGTTTTTGTAGTTTTCATTATCTGGTCGAAGGAATCGGCGTACTCTTTTTTTGTGGTTACTAACTTGCTCGTGAACGGAACCATGTTTTCAAAATCGACGATATGCCGGGCGTAAATATTTTCATCAGCGAATGTTGTTCGCCCCAAAATTGTCTTATCGCCCGCGGCATTTTGTTTTAAGATGGCCAATTCAATTTCTCCGGTTTTTAGGTTTTGTTTGGCCAAGGTTTTAATATTGATGTCGTTTGTTAGGCCATACACTCGCGATTCGTACATAACTTCGCTCTCACGGATCTCCATTATCGCCCCCGAAAACGATGCTTTTTCTTTTTCATCAATTTGCCATGCGGATAGCTTGTCGTTATCTAGAATCAGCTTGCCCAAATTGTTTTTTTGCGATTGGTTATTTTCCATATTTTTGTTTTGGCCGTGATTTTATCCCACGGGCGGGAGATTAAAGAAAAAAGCCGTATAGTTTCCCTTGGTGGGAGAATATACGGCTTTAGAAAGGTAATAAGGCAGTTGATACGATGCCAGCGCTTTATTTCTTAAAAGAAAACGGTTGGCAATGCTTAGTCCACGGTGATCTCACCCTCATCTTGTTTTTGGCGTGTGGCAAAAAGCTGTCTTTGGGCGCCAATGAGCTGATCGGCTAATTGAGCGGGTAGCAAAACGGAGACTGAAAAATCCGCGTCAAGCTTATCGGGGCGCTTAGTGTTGGCGTGAAGATACAGGACCGTTCCTGGTGTCAATGTAATATCCCGGGGGAGATCGCGATTTATGCGGATGCTGCCTGCTTTTGTACCATCTTTTGAATTTAGCCAGGTTTTGCCTATAATTAGGTGCTTTAGTCCTGAATTGGCGTTCTGTGCGACAACGGCGGTTTTGGTTGTAGTGGTTGCCATATATTTGTTTTTTATACTGATTTAAGTTTGCTTGTCGGAATGCCAAGCGATTATACTGCTGTGGGTGCAGAGATTAAGATGCCCCAGTATTTTACCCGGCAAGCCGAGAATTATTGCTTTGAACTGAAAACTATCGCCAAAAGGCCGTTAAAAACGCAAAAAAGCCCATATCTCTACGGGGTCGACCGAATTTTGCGCCCTGCCTTTGATTCTTAAATGTATGAAAGATAGTCGGCATTGTGCATCAAAAAACCATGAGGCAACAGCCGGGTGGGGTAGTATTTCGGAACAATCCTTGTTGGCGGCTAGGGAAGTGAGAAGGGAAACTGCCACGGGGGGGCGGATCATTTCTGAAAATGGGGCCCCTTTTTACGCAAAAACTTACCACCCAAAAAATTTTTGCGCAAATTTTTATAATTTACCCCTAAAAGTCACAACCCGTGTCAAGTGTTAGTCCCAAAAAGACAAAATTACGATTAAAAATCGTGTTTTTTGGTTAAAAATCGGGATAAAAATGTTGGGCCTTTGTTAAAATATTTATCAGAGACAATAATCCGAGAATTATTTTAATAATAGTAAATCAAAAATTTATGAATACAGGAACTTTTCCGGTAGTTGAATTTCAAGAAAAAATGAAGTTAAACCCGCGATGGTCCAGCTGGACCTGCTTTACGGAAATATTGAAAAAGCGGAGCAACATTAGCCGCCGGACAATTAAGAAAAATTTTGAGCGGTTGGTTGATGAGGATGATTACGCAAAAAACGAACGGGTAGAACTGCTGAAATTCCTTTTTAGGTACGCCGACAAAAAAACCGAGCCACGCAAACAATAAACATGGGCTGGGCTCTTCACAAAAAAAAGACAAATTTGGCCGCTGGCAGTAAATAGCCGGACGAGTGGCAGCAAAACACATCCTTTTAAATTTTAGCCTTATTTATCGGGAAAAATCCGGAGTTAGTGCCAAGAACATGTATGCTCCTCATAAAAAATGTAGAAATTGGCAAAAGGCGATATTTTGTGAACAAATCCGCTATTGGCGGGTCTGGATTAGTACTATCTTATACTCAAGTATTACAAACAGGTGATTTCGCGATTCGGATATTGCAATTGGAGCTTTAACAGCCCCTCGCAAATGTATCCCCCTAAGCTTGTTTATATGTCTTAACATCTGGAGAGAAAACGCTTTCAATCTATGAAATTCAAAAATTCCGATGTACGCCAAAATATGATTATGACCGGCGATCGATTCCGGATCGTTAAATATGACCAGCCCTATTCCCAAAAATCACACTCGAGTCGGTATGATTCTGGGCGTAAACCTTCCAAACCAAGCCAACAAGCTCGAAGAGACAGAAACAGAGCTTATTCGGCTCGTAAGGCAAACGCCCGAATAAGGGATTTAATCTACTCCAACTACGGGTACTATAACGAATTTGCCAAGTTCTTCACACTGACATTCAAGGGGGATGCCGGATTGCCTGAAGCCAATAAAAAATTCCATTTGTTTATTAAGCAGGTTAATAATTTTTTTAAAACAATCAATGGGCGGAAATTGCAATACATAGCCGTTCCTGAATTCCAAAATCGGGGAGCGACCCATTATCATGTGATTGTTTTCAACTTCCCGTTTATAGACGGGAGAGACATATTCCACAAAACGATAAACAAGTTCTGGCCTTACGGATTCGTTGAAGCCACAAAGATCAGAGTCAGCAATGGGCTGGAGCCAGTTGTACTGTACATGACAAAATATATCAGGACGCAAAAACTCGATCCTCGATTTGATAACAAAAAAAGATTTTTCCACTCGGAAGGTCTTTTCCAGCCACAAATAATAAAAAACTCGTCTCCGGAGAACGAAGTCCTCATCCATATGGTAAAAAACTCCCTTGCAAGATTTTGCAAAGGGACCAAGATAGCTGATAACAAATTCTTGGGTAAAATAGAAACCGCGGAATATATTATGGACGAAGATGCGCACAACCACATTAGCAAGGAACTCCTCGATGCCATGCCGGATGAGCTAATCAGCGAGCTGCCGCCTAATTCGCCGTTCGTTGTGGCAATGCGTAATCATTTTACAAAAATTGACAACGAGAAAACTCTTGATTCATTATTTTTAAATTCGTAAACATGCTTATAGAAAATTGCGCCGTCTTAAAATCAAGCGACATATCCAGAGAAGGGCGTTCAACGCTCAACTTGGGAAATGTCAAAACCGGCATATCCGCCTTCCTGAACGACGAAACAAGGCCGCCTTTTGCGGTTATCTCCATCGGGAGCAGCGAACCGCAAACGGTTGAACTCGAATGGCTTGATTTGACTTTCGGACGGACACTCTACTTTAAATGCCCCTGCGGTTCTCGTGCGAGAAACCTGTATTTGACCCCAGGCGCAACGAAACTGGCTTGCCGACACTGTTGCCACCTCAAATATGAATTGAGCCAGATAAACAGAAATTCGCCTCAAGGGAAACTCTTTTACTCCACCAACCGAATCCTCAAATTGGCCAACAAGCGGGAAAACATGCGGCGAATATTTTACGCTGGAACTTACACGACTCGTTACCGGCGCTTTTTGAAATTATGCCGCCAGGCGGGACTCGACCAAGTCGTAAGCGATGCCAATGACCTGTTAAGCGCAATAAAGGCACAATAATTTTAGGCAAACCCAAGCCCTCGCCTTCGGACGGAGCTAAATTATCCCTGTTACAGGGATTGTTGAGTTAATCCAAATGCAGGGCTATAAATGTTTAAAGTTTTGTGCTATAAAAAATCTACACAATTGAATATAGTGGCCTAAAACACCGGAGTTTTTTCGGTGTCATG
>Ga0265294_10009755_pt1 | contig 11015 bp, 9 predicted proteins | sample MunlanPumphouse3_FD_192504 | JGI IMG/M metagenome (GOLD analysis project Ga0265294, IMG submission 192504) | Groundwater microbial communities from a municipal landfill in Southern Ontario, Canada - Pumphouse #3 | ecosystem: Environmental > Aquatic > Deep subsurface > Groundwater | place...
CGAATTTTAGACAGGATATTGCCAATAGCGACCGTTACTGGGGAGATCAGCCTTTTACGGCAGGGCCTGTATATGTGGGAGCCTTTGTACTTTTCCTTTTCCTTTTCGGACTCTTTGCGATAGAAAGTGGTATTAAATGGTCTTTGCTTTTTGCCACAGTCATATCCATTTTGTTAGCCTGGGGAAAGAACTGGATGCCTTTCACTGATTTTTTCCTTGATTATTTTCCGATGTACAATAAATTTAGGACGGTATCTTCCATCTTGATTGTGGCTGAATTGTGTATTCCGATTCTTGCCATCCTGACACTATCTGAAATTGTCAAGAAACCGAACCTCATTAAAGAAAAAGCCAGGGGCTTTTGGATTAGTTTTGGCTTAACCGGTGGTTTGGCCTTCCTGTTCTGGATCGCTCCAAGATTATTCTTTAATTTTTTCAATCAGAGCGAAACGCAGCAGTTTGCACAGATGTTACAACAAAATCCCAATGCTACAGGTCAGATCAATATGTATATGGCAGGTCTGGAATCTGCCCGCGTAGCAATCTTGCAATCTGATGCACTTCGCTCTGTCTTCATTATAGCACTTGGTGTTGGCGGCTTGTTGTTGTATCAGAAAAATAAAATCAAGAAGAACCTGTTTGTTCTCTTTGTCGCAGCTTTGATTCTTGTTGATTTGTGGTCCATCGACAAGCACTATTTGAATGACAGCTATTTTGTACCTAAAAGAGAAACTGTGGTTGCATGGAAAGCAACGGAAGCTGATAAAATCATTATGCAGGATAAGGATTTGGGTTACAGAGTCTTTAATTTGACGGTAAGTCCGTTCCAGGATGCAAGTACTTCCTACTATCACCGTTCAGTCGGTGGTTATCATGCAGCAAAATTACGCCGTTATCAGGATGTGATTGACCACTATTTGTCAACGAACTTGAACATGCCAATCTTAAATATGCTGAATACACGATATTTCATTGTTCCGGATCAGTCTAAACAACCTGTTGTCCAACGCAATCCGGAGGCCTTAGGTGCTGCTTGGTTTGTAGGTTCTGCCAGAATGGTCAACAATGCTGATGAAGAAATTGCCGCAATCGGTCATTTTGATCCTGCTCAGGAACTTATTGTGGATAAACGATTTGAAAAACAAATTGCAGGAAGGTCCTTTACCAGGGATACCACTTCAAAAATAGCTTTGGTAAAATATGCCCCCAACCACTTAACTTATCAAACGCAAACCAACAAGGAGCAATTGGCGGTATTTTCTGAAATTTTTTATGCTGACGGTTGGCAAACAACCATTGACGGCAAAGAGGTTCCATATTTCCGGGCAAATTACATATTGCGCGGGATGGTGGTCCCCGCAGGTAAACATACCATACAATTTGATTTTGTTCCAAAATCGTATGAAAGAGTGGAGAACTTATCAATCGTGAGTATGGTCGGCTTGATTATGTTGATAATCTGTGCTTTATGGTTTGGCTTAAAAAAGTTCAAAAAGGAGGAATCAGAAGTGTAAGAGGTTGGTTTATGAAACCACTGAATAAAGATGCTTTTATCAAATATAAAAAATAAGATTAAACGTCGAACTTGGGACAAGTTGGTATTCAGGTTACGCAATAAGGCTCTTTATCCAAAGATCTATAAGTCCTATTGGCATGCATGTTACCATAAACCCGGAAGGGCTGAATATCCTGTAAACTATTATACTGCAGTGCCCAATCCTGGTGCAGGAATTGGACATCAATTGGCCAACTGGATAGCAGGTTATTGGTATGCAGGACAGTTCGGACTGAGGTTTGCCCATATACCTTTTTCGCAAGAAAAATGGGAAACATTTTTTGGGTTTAGTGAAGGTGAAATGACAGCGGAGGAGCTGATTAAGAAGCATCGGTATCAAAGAGTGCTTTTACCACTTTTTGATGAGTTTAACCCCGATGAAATCGCTCAAATCAAAAAAATAATTCATTCTTACTGCGATAAAAAGGTTGTTTTTATTGCGGAACAAGACCAATTTTACCGAGACCAATTTGGAGTAATGGATGACATTAAAAGAAAATTTCATCAAGCCAAATCGAGAAAAGATGATCATCTGATTTATAGTAAGGATTTCTTTAATATTGCCATTCATGTAAGGCGTGGAGATGTGGTAAACAGAGAAAAGACAGACAATCCTAATCTGTTGATGCGTTGGCAGGATGTAAACTACTTTGAGAGGGTGTTTTCAACGATTATGGAGAACATTCAAACGGATAGACCTATTGCTGTATATCTGTTTTCACAAGGAGAAAGAGGTGACTATCCTGAATTTGAGAAAATCGAAAATATTCATTTCTGCATGGATATGGGTTCAAAGGATTCTTTTTTACATATGGTAAATGCTGATTTGCTGATTACCAGTAAAAGTTCGTTTTCCTATAAACCTGCGCTGCTCTCAAATGGGATAAAAGTCTGTCCAAAAATGTTTTGGCATGGATATCCGAAAACAAAAGATTGGATTCTTGTAGAAAATGACGGCTCTTTTGATTCAAGACAACTATTAATGCATTGAATGATATGAATATACTTTTTTTATCTTTGGGTAATAAGCTTGATTATCAATGTGATTGCCTTTTCCATGGAATTAATGCGTTACCTGGTGTGACCGTCTATACGGTTAATGATTATTGGTATGTTTTTGAAGGGAATAAACCTGATGATTTATTGAGGCAATATGGAATGGGTTTTACGATAACAAATCGTGTCCCTAAAGAAAAGAAGCATCTCCATACTTTTAAGCAGGCACAAGAGCATATTAAATCACATTTTTACGATGTAATAATATATGGTTCGATTTATAGATGTGAATTGTTCATAGATGATGTCTTGAAAAACTACTCCAAAGATCAAATCGTTTTTGTTGACGGAGAAGATCATGATTTCAGCCTGATATTTTACAAATGGCATAAAAAATACTTCAGGAGCCAAAAGCTTTTTCTTGAAAATAGAAAGGTAGCCTTATCCCTGTATTCAAAAGGTCTTTTTTTTAAACGGGAATTACGGGAGAAAGACCGCAAATATTTTAAACCGATTTCTTTTGCCATTCCATCGGAAAATATCGTATCGAAAGTGCCTTCAAAAAGCATAGAAATGGCCACAATGATTCCGGGAGATAAAAGGACTTACATCTATAAAAATGAATCAGATTATAATAATGGCTATCAAATGGCAAAGTTCGGCACGACTTTCAAAAAAAGCGGATGGGATTGTATGAGACATTATGAAATATTGGCAAATGGATGTATTCCCTATTTTCCGGGTATTGAGAAGTTGCCTTCCACCACCATGGTGAATTTCCCGAAAACCATCCTATTGGAGACCAACCGTTTGTGTGAATCAGGTGCCTTCACCGATTCCGTATACGAATATTATTGCAACATGCTGTTATCTTACACCAGAGAATATTTATCGACCACCAATCTGGCAGAATACGTATTGTCCTTTTGCAAGAAATAAGAAGTGGAGACTTTTAAATCCAGCCGTGCATGAGCTTAAACCAGGCTGCTCTGCATACAAACCAGCAATGACGAAGTACTGTCGGTAGAAGGCCATAGTATTTTGACATGATCTGAAAGCGTTCTTTTAAGGATGCTTTCATCTTTTTCTTGGAAACGCCTCCATCTAAGAAATAAGACAAGATGAGATGAGTGTTGTGTATCCTTTTTGCATTCCTTAAGCAGCGGATGGTCCAGTCAAAGTCCCCGGAATATTGATATTGAAGGTCAAAAAGAGGTGCCACTGAACGCTTCACCAACATAGACTGATGGCAGACCAACATGCCCATTTTGAAGCTTTTCCAGTTGAGTGTTTCAGGTGCTTTTAGACGTCTGGCTCCCATGATTTCACCTTGCCCGTTTACAATATTGGTTTCACCGTATATGAAATCCGGAAAATCTGTCTCGAGAAAATCTGTGGCTTTTGTCTTGCATCCATGGATGGCATTAAAAACCTTTTCCAAACAATCCGAAGAGGCCATTCTATCACCTGCATTCATAAACCAGACATAGTCTCCCGTAGCCATTTTAAGACCTTTGTTCATGGCATCATAGATACCCTTGTCCGGTTCACTGATCCAATGAAAAGAAAAACCTTTGGAACTGAATTCTCCTTCGTATTCTTTGATCAGGGAAATCGTTCGATCTTTGGATTCCCCGTCAATGATGAGATATTCTATGTTGGGATAGGTTTGCCCAAGCACACTTTCGGCAGTTTGACAAAAACCCGTTTCGGCCTGATAGGTGATGGTTATGACAGATATGATAGGCTTCATATTGGATTTTTTTGTGCAGATATAATGATATAAGGTGAAAGAAATCGGCCTTTTATCGGAAATAATTTGATGAAATAGCTGAAGCATTTTACCAACTTTCTACCGATTGCATTCCGTGTACCAGGTTTAGGCTCAAGCCAGACCATGGGTTTTCTGGTATAATCAATGGTCCAGGATTTCATCCCACTCTCTTTCATGATGGATTCCAGATTTTTGATTTTCATCGATTCAAGGTTGTGGATACGAAGGTTCTTTCGGTCAAACAGCCACTGAATCAATCCGTTTAATCCTCTGAGATTTGGAAGGATAATCAATAAATTCCCTTTGTCTGAAAGTAATCTTATATGCCTTTCCATCACATCTTTGGTATCGTCAAAATGTTCTATAAATCCCATAGAGAAAACGATGTCATATTTCTTACTGGTCTCAAAAAGGAAAAAATCTGATTCAATACACGTTATCGATTTTTGGGGAATATTGTTGACCTGTTCCAATTTCAAAACAATATTCTTGTCTACATAAAAGTCCAGCAGGGTGACATCTTTGCAAACATTCTTATAGAAATAGGCAGAATTGATGCCTGGGAATCCTCCGATTTCAATAAAGGATTGACTTCCCTTCAAAGGTTTTAAATACTTGTCGTAAAATGTTTTGGATGGAACTTTTTCATATTTATAGTTTGACCAATATTCCGCCCAATGTGCTCTATCTGTCAATTTATCCTGCATTTTATTTTTTGTTATTCGCTTCCAGGTATAATTTCATATAACGATTTGCAACGGCAGATTCGGAATAATGACTTAAAATAAAGTCACGGTTGGATTTCTTAAAATCTGCATCATCTGATCTTTCCAGCACGTAGCGTATACCGGCGGCGAAATCCTCTGCTGATTTGTTTACTGAAACATAACCAGTCTGTTTATGCCTGATCATTTCAGAAATTCCACCAACATTGAATCCGACGCAAGGGATACCACAAGCCATTGCTTCCATGATCATATTCGGCAAATTTTCTTCCAAGGAAGGCATTACAAAACAATCGGCTGACTGATACATTTTTACAATCAAATCGGGATCGGAAATATATCCGAGAGCATGTGCTTTTAGGCCGAAAACGGAAGCTATCTTTTCTTTGATTTCACCACAAAAAACAAGTTCGACATTTTCACTCAGATCAGCAAGCAAATGTGTCGCTTCAACCAGATAATCAATCCCTTTTCGTTTATCAGAGGCTATAAGCGCGCCGAAAAGCAGCAACTTTTTGTCTTTAGGCAAATTCAATGCAATTCGTGCATCATCTTTGTCTCCTGGAGAAAAGAGCTCGGTATCAATAGGATTTGGAATATTTGTGATGGTATTTCCTATGGATAAAGAACTTATTTCAGCTCGCTTCCGCAGCCATTGGCTACATGCCACGAAATGAATACCAGCTCCTTGAAAACACTTTTTCTTACGTTTTAGAATGTGATAAGATAAGTCCTTTTTGGAAGGCTTTTGTAATAACATACAAAAGCCGCAATCATCCATATAGTGGTTACATTCGCGTGAATGATGACAAATTCCGGTAATCGGCCACATATCATGCATGGTCCATACAACCGGTTTTCCAAGCTTTAAAAGTTGATCGATTCCATGGATGGAAAGGAATCCTTGGTTTATCCAATTCAGATGAATAACGTCCGCCTCTTTAACCAATGGATGATTTACGATATCAAAACCTTTTAATGCTGTTGAAACTGCAAACAAATTTTTCCGATGAAAGCGGTTTACAAAGAAAATATGGAAACGCTCTTCCAGAAAGGTGAATCTTAAGTGTAGTTTGTCCAGGTTGGATTTTATGACGCCATATACAAAGGAATCGGTGGTTTTTTTTTCGCATACCAATATTGAAACATCGGCACCTTGTTTTTGCAATGCTCTTGCCAGCCTTTTACAGGCTACTGCGGCACCACCTTTGGTTTCGAAAGTATTTATGAGAAGAACTTTCATGATTTACATCAATTATGAGGTCTCCCAACTCGACTATGTACAAAGTTTTTGATCTTCATCTTTTCGCTGGATTTATCTATAAACATTATTAGACCTTAAAATCACCTTTAAGCGTTCGTTTAATCCTTCTGATGGCTTTTGCCTGAAAAGAGAATGTATTCCTATAATAGCCTTTAATGATATTGCGGGCTTCAGGATTTTCCTCCACGGGCTCTATCTTTTCTATGGAAATTTTGTTGTTGAAGAGTTCAGAATGCATCTTAATTCCTGACCCACAGTTAGTACCGCTTCCGTCTAATCCGATATTCTGTACCAATGTTTTTCCAACATTCAAGGAATAACAATTTTGCAGAAACAAACTTGCACTCCAACGTATGGCCCATGAATTATTTAAGCCTTTTATTTGTTTACGAAGCATTTTGGTAAAACCGTAGGCATTGTCCATATCAAAATCTTTGGTAAGATGTTTCCTTTCAAGTTCCTGAAGAAGTGCATTTCCATCCGGGTTAAAAAAATTCCAGGCTCTGTCCCAGGTTGCCCATCCCCAGCTACCGTAATATTTTATTAGAAAAGTATCCGGCAGTGAATCTGTCATGAAAAACTGGCAAGCATGAATATGCCCGACTTTGTTTTCATCTTTGTATGTTTCAAGCGCATCATTCATGAATTGCAAAAAATACGGCGCTGTAATGAGGTCATCCTCTAAAACGATGACTCTTCCAAACTGGTTTACTGTTCTTGTGACACCGTCTATGACATTGCCTGCCAGCCCCATGTTTTTATCCCTGAGTATGATGTTTGTTCTGGAAAAACCATCGATGGATTGGATGTATATTCTGACCATTTCCACAGAAGAGCTGTCCTTCTCATCTCTGGCGGCATCAGCGTAAATGAATAGCTCACTTTGGTCGGCAAGAAGGTTCTTCTTAAGTGCCTCTAAAGTCAAACGGGTGTGCTCCGGTCGATTATATACAAAGAGGAGGATGGGTGCTAAAATGCTCATGGGTGTATTTGAAGTCATATCATTACAAAAGTAAAGAAAAATCCTTTATGATTAGAAACCCATTTGTTTTCCTGACATTTGATTTGGACTATTTTGTAAAATTATGTTGTTGCTCTAATCAATCCCCTTCTAAAAAATGGTGGTCTCAAATTATCCAGGTCGTGAAGAAATAACATATAGCCCTTAGAAGCTTGACAGTCGAAACCTTTTTGAATCAACAAATCTGATAACACGGAGAAATCTTGTTCCTGATGGTAGGTACAAACTGCAATTTTCAAATGGGATTTTTTCATTGTTTCAGACATTCCTTCCAAAACTTGTTTTTCTGCCCCTTCAACATCAATTTTAATGATAGAAGGGATAAAATCTTTGTCAGCCAAATAGTGATCCAAAGTGATATTTTCGTTATTGTCTATGTTGGAAACAAACTTTCTGATAATTGTAACTTTTTCTTTCCACGGTTCGAAAGTCGCTTCCAAGGCTTCCACCCATTGAGGGTCGCGCTCAAAAAGCACGACCTGTTTCAACTTTTCAATATATTGCAATGAAAGGATCCCCTCAGCACTGCCTACATCAAGCAAAACATCATTTTCTTGTATGCTGAAAGGATCACTCATGTAACAGTGGGGAGAATCTTGGTCTTGTTCTGAAAGCAACCCACTGTAAAGGTATTGTATGGTTCTTTCTCTTGAGGAGCGTATAAAGTACAGGCGCTTGTCTTCATGCAGGACATAAGGTAGCCCTTTTAATTTATCGGTGAATACTTGTATTTTATTCCATTGATATTTCTTTGTGAAATCCGAACAGAAAGTTTGGAGTGGATTCCTTTTCAAATAATTGATGGCATCTTTTAGGTCCGTATCGTCTGGTATATTTTTTGAATAATATTTCAAAATATCTTCCTTTTTACGAGCATAAGTTCTTTTCCTAAACAGGATATCTTTTTTGCATCCAATTTTATAGGAAATATTTTGAATGATTTTTTTCAATGACATCTGATGAGGTATTTTGCTTGGTGGATAGATTTTTTGATAGAGCCTTTTTTGATATTTTAGTCTAAAAAATAATATTCTGAGGGTTTCTTGTTGATTCTTCTAAATTGAATGACAACGTTGCTTTTTAGAAGTATTTTAATGGTGATTGAAAATAACCTGAAAAATTCTTTTGGCCCTGTATCGAAAAGGGCGATGAATGCTTTTTTGAAGCCACCAAGTACACCATATCCGAATGCGCTGAAAAAGTTACGGTTAATATTTGAATATTCAATAAGTTGAAAAAGAAGATCCTCTTTTTGAGGTTTCCTGCTTTCTCTGTCATGGTATCCAAAAGCGACCGGACAATATCCGATTTCGTAGCCATGATAATGCAGTCTGTTGATATAATCCATGTCTTCACCGTAATGATGGAAAACGGGAGAGAAACCGCCGATTTCCTTGAGCGTTTTCTTTGGGAGCATCCATAGTGCCGCATTAATTTGGCGAACAGGAATCGGATCTGAACTTTTTTTCTGGAGAACTGATAAATTTATTTTCTCTCTCAAACCTGTATAAAGGGAAAAACCTTTATCCAAAGCATCTCCTTTGCCATTTAAATGTATCGGAGACAGAATCCCAAAATTAGGATGTTTTTGAATGATTTCAATGAGTTTTTCAATGGTGTCGGCATCAAGCCAAGCATCTTGGTTTAACAAGAATACAAAATTGCAATTTTTATTTAGGGCTTGGCTTATGCCAATATTGTTGGCTTTACCAAAGCCTTCGTTACGCTGGTTCTTGATCAGGAACACTTCCGGGTAGTATTCTTCAACAAGTTTGATGGTATTGTCTGTTGAACAATTGTCTACAACAATGACATCAACAGGTTGTGTCGATTTTCTCAGACTTCCAAGACATTGATCAAGCCATCGCTCAAAATTGTAAGATACTATAATTACTGCTATTTCCATTTCAGGCTATATATGATCAGATCTTGTCATTTTTTTCCAAATTGGCGTTCAACCCAGTTGAACATCTCTTTTGAGGCTTCCAGCTTAAATAGCTTACAACAAAGTATGTACAGGATTCCAACAAAGCCAATGCAAAATCCCAGATATACATAATTATTTGTAATGAGCAAACTTATAAAGTACGCTGCAATGCATAATAGCAAAGATAGGATCAAATAAGGGAAACAATCCTTGATTAAATTAAAAGCAGAATATTTGATGACTCGCTTTGAAAGAAATAATGTCAACAATAAAGTTAGAAAGGAAGATAAAGCCCAACCGATGGCCAACCCTATGACACCATGTTTTATGGTAAAAAGTATGATGATCACCAATATGCCTTTTTTAATAATTTCTAGTATCAGCAATTCTTTTGACTGATTTTTAGCTAAAATGGATTCTTGTATAATGGTATTTATAGAGACAAAAATTCCGGAAAAGCAAAGTATTTGAAAAATAGGGATAGAAGTCAGCCATTTTTCTGTAATAAGTACAAGTAACAATGGCCTGGCAATCAGAATCATTCCAAACATAACTGGAAAAATGAATAAGGACATGGTCTTGATCAATTTGCTTACAATACGTTTAAAACGTTCTTCATCATCATTTACATTTGAAAGCAAGGGCGCCAGAATGGTTCTGAATGTATTGGTAATCAATCCAGTCGGTATATCCTGATACTTACTGGCCTGCGAATAAAATCCAAGCTGTGTGATATTGTAGATACGCCCGATGAGAATGGAATAAATGTTATTGAAAACAGTCGTGATCAGGTTTGTAAGTAGAATCATACTGCTGAACGGAAAAAAACGTTTCAGTACTTTTGAATCAAAAAAGAGAGTAGGTCTCCATTGACTGTAATACCAATAGAAAACCATGGTGAAAAAAGAATTCAACAAGGTTTGAATGACTAAAGCCCAAACACCCAGGCCTTCAAGAGCAGCAATGATTGCAAAGGTACTGGCTATCGTAAGAGCGAATACGTTGGCTTTTGTAAAAGATTTCAGATTCATATTCTTTGTCAAGTAGACATTCTGAATGTTGACAAATGAATTGAATATCAATGTGATGAAAAGTATACGCGATATTAAAGTAAGGGATGGCTGCTTAAAGAATAGGCTTATAAACGGAGCACAAAAGAAAAGAATGATGTAAAGTAACAGAGCGGAAACTACGTTATAGTAAAAAACTGTATTATACTCTGTTTGAGAATATTTGGGGCTATTCAGCAAAGCACGTGCAAAACCACTGTTGATGAATATCGTTGATAGTGCTATAAACAAAGAAAGGGCTCCCACCAACCCGAAATCCTTCGGTAAAAGAGTTCGTGCCAGAATGATACCTGTCACAAGATAAATAATCTGCTGCCCGAATTTGTCGATAAAGCTCCAACTTAAGGCAGAGGACGTTTTTTCTTTCAGCGTTTTTTCCATTTCATGGGTGATTCTTTGCTGAGATTCTTATAAATTGATTGTTTGAAGTATCTTGATTGTGCCACCACTTCCGATTCTCACCATTTCACCGGCCATTTTACCGGCTTCCTTCCTGTCCTCATCATTGATCAGGAACTTATCAAGAAGCATTTCCAGCGATTCTTTTGAATCGAAGCTAAAACCACCTCCACAAGATATCAACTCTTCTGCCTCGATGAATTTTTTAAAATTCGGCCCAAACAAGACCGGAATGCTATAAACTGCTGCCTCTAGAGTGTTATGGATACCTGTTCCGAAGCCCC
>Ga0265294_10009756_pt1 | contig 11015 bp, 11 predicted proteins | sample MunlanPumphouse3_FD_192504 | JGI IMG/M metagenome (GOLD analysis project Ga0265294, IMG submission 192504) | Groundwater microbial communities from a municipal landfill in Southern Ontario, Canada - Pumphouse #3 | ecosystem: Environmental > Aquatic > Deep subsurface > Groundwater | place...
TGCACCAATCCTTTTCCAAAGGAACGTCGGCCAATGACCAGCCCCCGGTCATGATCCTGAATAGCTCCTGCAAAGATCTCACTGGCTGAGGCACTTAACTCATCTATCAACACCACCACATCATCATCCTTGCAGGTGCCGGATCCGTTGGCATAATTATCGCTCCGCGGGAAACTGCGACCCTCTGCATAGACAATCAGATCACCTTTTTTCAGGAACTCATTCACCATGGCTACCACTATCTCAAGTGATCCACCTGCATTGCCCCTTAAATCTATTATGAATGCCTTGGCACCCTGACTTTTCAATTTTGAGATGGCAGAGATAAACTCGCTAAATGTGTTAAACCCGAAGTTTCGCCCTAATTTAATAAAACCCGTTCTGTCGGTGAGCATATATGCGGCATTCACGCTATTCATCGGAATATCGCCACGTGTGACAGCGATCTCATGTAGCCGGCTTTCATTGTCTCTTCGAATCCCCAACTTCACTTCCGACCCTTTCTCACCACGCAGCATCTTCAACACATCCTCGTTTTGAATCGTTTTCCCGCCCACAACGGTATCATTCACCATCACAATCCTGTCCCACGGCTTTATACCCGCTGCCTCTGAGGGTCCACCCGGCACGATGCTGGTCACCACGATGGTATCTCTCAGCACATAGAAACTCACACCGATACCGGAGAAATGACCTTCCAGGTCTTCATTCACCCGCTTCATATCGGCTGCCGAAATATACTCCGAGTGTGGATCCAGCTCCTGTATGATCTTAGGTAAAGCATCTTCCACCAACATGCGCATGTTCACGGTATCTACATATGACTCACGGATATAATTCAATACCGCATCAATCTTGCCGGTCCCTTCAACACCACCCGATCTGCCGAACTGACCATACTTGCTTCCAATAAATATCCCTATGGCTATTCCTATACCAATCCACAAAGGAAGCCAGGTCCTCATCTTTTTTTCTGAATCCATTCAATCCCCTTCTTTATATTCTATTTGTCCATCTCAACGGAAACAAGCTCGATAGTTGCTTTACTTAACAGATCAATCCCATCACTCAATCTGTAGGCATCAGCATAGACTACACGGGCTATGCCGGCCTGGATGATAAGCTTGGCGCATTCAATACAGGGTGACGAGGTGACATAGAGTGTTGCTCCATCACTGCTGTTATTGGAGCGGGCTACCTTGGTGATCGCATTCGCCTCGGCATGGAGCACATAAGGTTTTGTGACATTATGATCGTCTTCACACACATTTTCAAAACCCGACGGGGTTCCGTTGTAACCGTCTGAAATAATCATCTTATCCTTTACCAGGAGCGCTCCCACTTTCCTTCGTTTACAGTAGGAATTCTCCGCCCAGATAAAAGCCATGCGCATATATCTTTTATCGAGCAATTCCTGTTTATTCTCGTTTTGATGCATATTCAACCTATACTGCTTTCAGACTCATATCGAGACTCTTCACCGAATGAGTCAGTGCTCCCACTGAGATGTAGTCTACACCTGCTTCAGCATATTGCCGCAGGTTATCGATGGTAATGCCGCCAGATGATTCCAGCTCCACACGACCCTTTACAATTTGAACCGCTTCACGGCTCTTCTCGGGGGTGAAATTATCGAGCATGATCCTGTCCACGCCTCCCACGCGTAGTGCCTCTTCAAGCTCTTCCAAGCTCCTTACTTCGATCTCTATTTGGAGTGTTTTGTTCTTTTCCTTCAAATACTTCTGAGCACCCAGAAGAGCGTTCTCAATACCTCCGGCAAAATCCACGTGATTGTCTTTCAGCAGGATCATATCGTAAAGACCTGTCCGGTGATTGACCCCTCCGCCTGTCTTCACTGCCTGCTTCTCCAATATACGCATGCCGGGTGTCGTTTTTCTGGTGTCGAGCACCTTTGTGGATGTGCCCTCAAGCAGTTGCACATATTGGCGGGTAATGGTGGCAATACCGCTCATCCGCTGCATGATGTTGAGCACAAGTCGTTCGGTCTGAAGGATTGATCGTACTTTACCGGAAACAATAAACGCCACATCACCCGGCTTTACGGCTGCACCATCATGAATAAAAACCTCCGTATGTAAATCGGGATCAAACATGCGAAAGACCTCGATGGCTATATCCACGCCGGCAAGAATGCCTTCTTCTTTGATCAGTAGTTTGGAACGACCTGATACAGATGCAGCAATACTACATAAGGTGGAATGATCGCCATCGCCAATATCTTCGGCAAGCGCCAGTTGAATAAGGTCACTGATCAATTCTTTCTCTTCCATATTTTTAATCGAAACAACAGCATTCAGGTCTAAACACCTAAAACACCCATATTGTTATAATTTTACGAAAATTTCATTACAAAAGTACGAAATAAACAACTATATTTGTTGTTAACTATGGCTTTTTTATGCTAAGGGGGTTATATTTCTCAACTCCCTGATCATGATTTGTGCCAGATTCTTTCGACAACCTCTCCAGCACTGCTGCAAATGGTTTATGAAGAATAAATATCTTGTCTGAATGAAGGTTATTTTGCTTTCTGTAGGTAAAACAGATGAGCTGTTGCTCACACAACTCATCGATGCGTATAAAAAGAGAGTCAATTTTTACATCTCTTTTGAAATGATGGTTGTGCCTGATCTGAGAAACAGGAAAAATCTCTCGGAAAATGAACAAAAAACAGAAGAAGGCAACCAGATTCTTCGATCGTTGCTACCGTCGGATCATGTCGTTTTACTCGATGACAAAGGAAAACAATACAGTTCTGTTGAGTTTGCCGGTTTTATGGAAAAGAAAATGAACACCGCCACAAAACGACTGGTATTTATCGTTGGAGGTCCTTATGGATTTTCACGTGAAATATATGCCAGAGCAAACGATCTTGTATCGTTGTCAAGATTGACCTTTACACATCAGATGGTTAGAGTTGTATTTGCAGAGCAACTTTACCGTGCAATGACAATATTAAAAAATGAACCCTATCATCATGAATAAAACAGTTCTTTCCCTCCTCTTTCTTTTTGTGGTCATCTCACTTTTTTCACAAGATATCACAGGCAGCTGGAGAGGATCGTTAGAGGTACAGGGCAATAAGCTGCGCGTCGTCTTTCATATTAAGATGAATGACACCATTCTTACCACAAAAATGGACAGCCCCGATCAGGGTGCCTTTGGGTTGCCCACAACAAGAACCAGCTTCAAGGAGCACAAGCTGGAGATTGTAGCCACCGGATTGGGATTGTATTACAATGGAACACTTGAGAACGACACCATTAAAGGATTCCTCCATCAGGGCGGCCTACCCTTTCCTCTTTTGTTGATCCATGAAGAGGCACCACAGTTCAATCGTCCGCAAACACCGGCAGCACCCCTGCCCTATCTATCGGAGGAGATAACCTTCATTACCGACAAAAAAGAAAATCGCGCTCTTGCGGCAACACTTACCTTGCCTGACAGTACGGGCCTCTTCCCAGCAGTGGTGCTCATCGCCGGAAGCGGACCCAACGACCGTGATGAGACATTGTTCGGTCATAAGCCTTTCCTTGTCATTTCCGACGTCCTCACCCGTGGCGGTTTTGCTGTGCTCCGTTACGATAAAAGGGGTGTGGGAGGGTCCACCGGTGACTATAGCAAAGCAACCATTCAGCATTTCGCCGAGGATGCACATGCTGCAGTGGAATACCTGCGCCAGAGGAGGGAGATCGATCGTTCGTACATCGGTCTTCTGGGACACAGTGAAGGTGGTATCATCGCTCCCATGGTGGCTGCTACCGACAAAGAGATTGGCTTTATCGTAATGATGGCCGGACCCGGAACAAGAGGTATAGAAGTAGTGATGGATCAGAACGATCATTCGATGCGACGGCAGGGGATGGAGCCGGAGACGATTGACAAGCTTCAACAGATCAATCGCGCTCTGTTTGAGAGTCTTCTTGAATGGGATGGTTCCGAGAACGACAGAACGGCGTTACGGGATAAACTATCGTCCAGTTGGGAACAGCTCCCTCTATTAACAAGACTGAAACTGGAGAAGGAGCCTTTCCTGCGCAGTCAGTTTAATGCCATGATCACGCCTGGTTACCGCAGCTTTCTCGCACTTGACCCGGTGCAATTCATCGAGAAGGTCACCTGCCCCGTGCTTGCGATCAATGGAGAGAACGACACACAGGTGCCGGCAATGAAGAACCTTGCCGCCATAAAAAAAGCATTGGAAAGAGGAGTGAACAACCGGGGTAAAACAAAATCATATCCCGGGTTGAATCATCTTTTTCAGGAGAGCATTACAGGAGAGATGAATGAATACGCTACCACAGCACAGACCATCTCGCCGGAGGTACTCTCTGACATCTTGAATTGGATGAAAGAACAGGTTGAATAAACAACTATTGTAATTTTACAGCAAAACAACAACGCTATGGTTAAAAGGAAAACAGTTCACACCGTCCTGTGGGTTATTATTGTGCTCATCGCAATCATTGCAATAGCATCACTTATTTTACTTCCTCAATGGAAAGGAATCTTCATTGCCGGTACAGGAGGCTTTCTAATTCTGAATCTCTTTCTGACACTATTATTCTTGAAGAAAAACTATAAGAACTAACCGGCAAGTCCAAATTCAAAAAGGAGCTGATCAAGCATCTCTTTCTCAATCTGATTTTCTGAGTTTTCAAATCCTGAGACGCGCTGAAGTACCTCTTGAGCGTTTACGCGAGAAATCCTGCCGAAAAATTTCAATGCATTTAACGCCGACTGGCGAAGTAATAACGATTCACTTTTTAAATCATTGACAGCATCGTCGAGAAGCAGATCCATATCCACCTGCTTCACCACCTCGGCACGGACAATGCATAGCCTCGCGAACAACCAGTAACCGGTGGTACGTATCTTTTCATCCTCATTCCTTGTCCACTCATTTACCAGCTGGTGCGCAAAGGAGAGCTCCTGGAAAAGGTTCCTGCATGCCTGTTCGCGAATTTCCTGGTTCGTAATATGCCTGACCCATCTGTCAGCAGTCTCTCTCGTGAGAGATGCAGATGGATAAAGCATCGTGGCGAGAATCTTCATCTCACGTACATCCTCATTCCAGAGGATCTCTGCCAGCGTCGACCCTGGCTCATATTTTCCCGCAATCTCTTTGATCTTTAGCATATCCACTCCAAAGTTCATGCGGTAATTCACGCCTTTCTCCCTCATGCTGGTAGAGATGACGCCATTCATAGTGAGCCTCAGATCGGTGCGTATATTTCGTATAACTGATTCCATTCCTTTATCGATCAAATTAGTAATGAGCTGCAAAAATAGTCTATTCAACCTTAATAAGCTATTTCTTGCACTATTTATTCAATCCCTCCCTGTTCTCATCAATTGCTATTTATTAAAGGAGCTGTAAAAGTGACAGTGATTGGAGAGCATTCATTTTTACGTCCGGGAGCATGAAATCTCATCATTTTTATCTAAATTTGCACTTTATTATCAAAAAATCATTTGTAATATGAGACTACTGCTGATCAGCAACTCCACCAATCCTGGTGAGGGCTATCTTGATTATCCCAAAAAAAATATAAGAGACTTTCTGGGTGAAAAACCGATGAACGCCCTCTTCATCCCTTATGCAGCTGTTACTTTCTCCTTTGATGCCTACGAAGAAAGAGTAAATGCCCGTTTTGCCGAAATTGGACATCACGTAACCAGTATCCACCGTTATATTAATCCTGTGGAAGCAATTGAGAATGCCGATGCCATTGTTGTGGGTGGTGGAAACACATGGCAGTTAGTGAAACTGTTACAGGAAAAAGGACTGATGAAAGTAATCCGCAAAAAAGTAAAAAAAGGGACTCCCTACATTGGTTGGAGTGCCGGCTCAAACATTGCCTGCCCCACCTTGCGCACGACGAATGATATGCCCATCGTACAACCCGAAAAATTCAAGACGCTGAATCTGGTTCCTTTCCAGATTAATCCCCACTACCTGGATGATAACCCCGCCAATCACGGAGGTGAAACACGTGAGGCACGTATCAATGAGTTCATCGAGGTGAACAGGGATCTCTTCGTGGTGGGGCTGCGTGAAGGCACCATGCTCCTCTTGGAAGAGAAAGAACTGGTGCTGATGGGCACCCGCAAAGTACGCATTTTTAAATATGGGAAAGACCCTCTGGAACTGTCCCATGAGGATGATCTCCGTTTTCTCATGCATTAACCTGCCATTACAGATATCCACACATGAGTACGAATAATATATCTTCGCCCTCCTCTTCCTCCTTATTTAAACGTGTTATCAGCGACAGCCGATCGCTGGGTGTCATTCTCCTTCTTTGTACTTTCATCTCACTGATACTGACGAATATCAGCCTTACGGGAGCTTTGTACACAGGCTTCTGGAACAGCGAGATACCCTGGTTTCATCACCTGCATCTGCCCCACACCGTCACTCATTTTATTAACGATGCATTGATGACCCTTTTCTTTTTCCATGTGGCCATTGACATCAAACGAGAAGCTACCGTGGGGGAACTCTCCACTCCTAAAAGAATGATGTTTCCGGCTATTTCCGCTGTTTTCGGTGTTGTTTTCCCTGTATTTATCTTCTTGTTGTTTGCCGGACAAACAAATTATTCGGATGGCTGGGCTATCCCTGCTGCCACTGATATCGCCTTTTCACTGGGTATTCTTAGTCTCCTGGGGAAAGTGGTACCTCACTCTCTCAAGGTATTCCTTACGGCGCTGGCTATCATTGACGATTTATGTGCCATTGTGATCATTGCACTCTTTTACGGTAGCAACCTGCAGCTGCAATGGTTGCTGCTGGTACTGTTGCTGGGTGTAATCATCTTTTTCGTGAATCGCCACCTCCCCAATAAATCAGGCACCCTGATCATGATTGCACTGGGTATACTGATGTGGTACGCTATGTATCAGTCGGGCATCCATGCTTCCATAGCGGGTGTAATACTTGCTTTTCTGCTCCCGGCGGACAAGATGACCTCTTTTGAGACCAAACTCCACTTTCCGGTCAATTTCCTGATCATCCCCATTTTCGCTCTGGCCAATACAAGCATCATTATATCCTCTGCAGCCGTAACAGGACTCGGATCGCCCCTTTCACTGGGGATTATCATGGGATTGCTGCTGGGTAAACCTTTGGGGATTACACTTGCAGTGTACATGATGGTAAAACTGAATATTATCCGGATGGGTGGAATCAGATGGGCTCATTTTATTGGCGTTGGATTCCTCGCGGGAATTGGTTTTACCATGTCGATCTTTGTATCAAACCTCGCTTTCCCCGACAATAAACTGTTTGGCGACATCGCCAAACTGTCTGTACTCATCGCCTCTAGCCTGGCTATGACCGTGGGTTACATATGGCTTCACACTGTTTTCAAAAAGAGGCCATCAATACAGGAGGACATCCCTTAGCCGTGCAGAACAAACTGCATGTGAAAGCATCTGAAAAAGGAAAAGCCTTGATATTTAAAAATATCAAGGCTTTTTCCTGCTTGTTCGTACTCGGAGCGGGACTTGAACCCGCACAACCGTTATGGTCACAAGATTTTAAGTCTTGCGTGTCTACCATTCCACCATCCGAGCAGATCTATCGTGCTTCTTACAATCTCGCCTCATTCGATCGTGAGAAACGGTATGCATCGGCAACCGAGCGAAAGACGGGACTCGAACCCGCGACCCCGACCTTGGCAAGGTCGTGCTCTACCAACTGAGCTACTTTCGCAATATATAAATGATCAATACCTTTTTGAGTCGTTGCTTCACTGTGACCTTGCCAAGGTCGGTTTCACCTCTCTTTTTGGGGCAAGGTCGAATCGCTGTCACTCTCCAACAAGACCCTCTCGTGGGCTGTTCATTTTTTGGGACTGCAAATGTAAATATGTTTATCCGTTTTTCAAAGTATTTACCCAGATTTCTAAGAGCGAAGATGCAATAAATAAACAAAATCAGTTTATAATACGATAACTGCCTTGTTGTAGAGGGATCACCGTGTACTTTTGCAACGATTCACTGGCCGGTCCCGAGACTACACTCCCCTGTCCGTACATCGTCACGAACACGGATTTGCACTGGGGGCAAGTAGCGCTGCCGTTGTTTTCGGGAACCACCTTGATTATTTTACTATCTTCATAGGGGCAACAAAGATCATAGGCATAAATCGCGCTAGCTGTGGCATCGGAAACAACCAGCAAGCCTGCATAACCCAGACGATCGGTAGGTAGTCGTTGCTCCTTCTCCGATAAGCTAATATAGGAGAGCGGGGTTCTCAGCAGATAGTCGGGGCCAGTCAGTTCTATCCTGAAACTGACCGGTGCATAGGGGATGGTCAGGTGAGACGATTCATCCACACAGGAAAAGACAACTGTCACAAGCATGCACAGGATTACGCCAGTTTTTTTCATGTAGAATCTTGCTATTGACACTCCGTCAGACATATATATAGGGCGAAATCACAACGAAGCTCCGTCGAGGATGGCATCTATCTGACTCAACTCCTCCTTCGTGAACGAGAGGTGATGCAGTGCATTCAGATTGTCTTTCAACTGTGCCACATTGCGTGTACCCACGATGAGCGAAGTAACCCTCTCATCTCTCAGTGCCCACGCAAGCGCCATCTCTGCCATCGTCTGCCCGCGTTGTCCGGCAATAATATTTAACCGTTTAACCTTCTCCACGAGTTCTGGCGTAACCTGCTCTTTTTTCAGAAAACCAGCAGGATCGGCAGCGCGTGAATATTCAGGAATACCATGCAGGTATTTATCGGTTAGAAGACCCTGTGCCAATGGTGAGAAAGCGATAAACCCCGTACCATATTCCTGTGTGATACCCAGTATCTCCTCTTCAGGCATGCGGTTAAACATACTATACTTATCCTGAAAGAGAAGGCAGAATACATCTCTTTCTCTCAAATAACTCAAAGCTTTACGCGCTTCGTGGGGAGGGTACTTCGAGATACCCACGTACAAGGCTTTTCCCTGACGCACGATATCCACAAGCGCCTGCATTGTCTCCTCCACAGGAGTATGGGGATCATACCGGTGGGAATAGAAAATATCGAAGTAGTCCAACCCCGTGCGCTTGAGGCTCTGGTTGATACTCGCCATGAGGTTCTTTCTCGATGATCCGTCACCATAGGGACCCTCCCACATCAGATGACCCGCTTTCGACGAGATAATCATCTCATCACGATGGGAAACGAGGTTCTCTTTTACTATTTTACCGAACACTGATTCTGCCGATCCGGGAGGTGGACCATAATTATTGGCCAGATCGAAGTGGGTGACACCTTTCTCAAAAGCATGGATCACCATCTCGCGTGCCGTTTCATAATCATCTGCAAAACCGAAATTATGCCACAATCCCAAAGATATCCTGGGCAATTGTAGTCCGCTGTTGCCACAAAAAGAGTAGTTCATCATCTTTTATTATAAGATTAGGTTTAATTAGATCATCTTTTTTTCAATATCGCCATCGGATATCACCGTGACCACCTTCTGCCCATCGGGAGTATAGGAGGGTATTTTTGAAGCAAAAAGCTGATTTACAATCAGCAACATCTCTTCGGAGGTGAGTGATTTCCCATGCGGTATCGCTGTCAAATTGGCCAGTGAGAGGGCAATAGACTCCTGAATGTCGGATTTCACATCACTCCCCGTATCCATGCTTTTTCCTATCATGGAACGAATGAGCAATGAGGGATCAGCATTCTCAATCTCAGAGGGCACACCCTGTATGGCGAAGCTGTGACTACCCAGGATGCTCAATTCAAAACCAAGTGCCTCCAAATCCTCCATGATGGAAGGGAGCGTAGCTGCTTCGGAAGCGGATAGTTCAAGCACCTCGGGAAACAATACCCGCTGTGAAACGCCTCTCTTGTTCTTTATCTGTTCCAGGTATTTATCGAAAAGTATACGTACATGTGCTTTATGCTGATCGATGACCATCAACCCCGATTTCACCGAAGTGAGGATAAACTTCTGTTTAAACTGATAGTGTTCGGGGAACAGTTCTGTTTCGGGTAGGTTTTGATCTGTTCCGGGCGGCTTGAAAAGCGTGCCATGCGTCTTTCGTTCCAAAGCGGGAAATGAATCTCTCTCATTCTCAAACCCTTTATAGAGCTGCTCCCATTCATAGGAAGGAGCAGACGATGGAGCTGCTCCCGCAGAAGGGTTTCGAAAAGGATTATAGTGTGGATCTACACTCACCCGGGGCATGGAGGTGCTGCGCGAAGGATCGAAGAGAGGTATCTCCGGAGCATCATCCGTATCAAAATCGATCGTAGGAATCGCATTAAATTTGCCGAGTGATTCCTTGACGGTAACCATAAGTATTTGCCAGAGGGCTTGTTCATTTTCAAACTTCACCTCACTCTTGGTGGGATGGATATTCACATCAATCGTATCCGGATTCACATGAAGATAGATATAATAACCCGGTTTTTCGTTCGCAGCGATCAACGGTTCAAAAGCGGAGATCACCGCCCTATGAAAATAGGGATGTCTGATATAGCGGTTGTTAACGAAGAAAAACTGACTTACCCTTCCTTTTCTAGCAAACTCGGGTCGTGTGATATATCCGTGAATCTTGCCAAGGGTGGTCTCCTCCTCAATCTCTATCAGCTGCTGATTCATATTCTTCCCTTCCAGCTGCACTACGCGCTGCCTTAGAGCTGCCTTAGACAGATGAAGCGTCTCCAGTTCATTCTCGAAGAGCGTAAACTCGATAGCGGGGTTCACAAGTGCAATACGTTCCAGTTCAGTAAAGATGTTGCGTCGTTCGGTCTCGTTTGACTTAAGAAATTTTCTTCGTGCCGGCACATTGAAGAAGATGTTTTTCACCGAGATGGTGGTGCCGATGGCAGCCGAGATGAACTCCTGTTTCTCAAGCTTCGAGCCTGATATAACCACCAGAGTACCCAGTTCATCCTCCTCCCTGCGGCTCTTCACCTCCACCTGCGAGATGGCAGCAATGGAGGGGAGAGCCTCACCACGGAAACC
>Ga0265294_10009757_pt1 | contig 11014 bp, 11 predicted proteins | sample MunlanPumphouse3_FD_192504 | JGI IMG/M metagenome (GOLD analysis project Ga0265294, IMG submission 192504) | Groundwater microbial communities from a municipal landfill in Southern Ontario, Canada - Pumphouse #3 | ecosystem: Environmental > Aquatic > Deep subsurface > Groundwater | place...
CGAAATAAAATGATATCTGAAGGTTACATGCAACTCAAAAATTTCTCCTGGAATAAATGTGCAGAAGAGACTAAGAACGTATATCTAAAGGTATTGAATGAAATGAAATAAAATGCTGACAGAAAAAAAGGGTTGTTAGAAATTCTCATTAATTTTTTAAGAATGGAAAAATAAGTCTAGATGTTTTTCTTCAAATAGATCCAATCAACACCACAATTCATTGAACAGACTCCATAATAAGAAATATATATCCACTTGAATTACAAATATGTAATCTATTGTGAACGTAACAATAATTGGTGGTGGATATGTTGGTCTTGTGACAGGCACCTGCCTCGCTCATCTGAACCACATAGTAACAATAATAGATATAGATAAAACTAAAGTTGATGCCATCAATAATGCAAAATCCTCAATCTACGAAGAGGGGCTTGATGTACTTCTCAAAGAACACATCGGCAAAAATCTTAAGGCTTCATTAGAATATTCATCCATTCAAACAAGTGATATCGTTTTTATCACTGTAGGGACACCACCAAATCCAGATGGAAGTTCAAACCTGTCTTATATTAGATTCGCAGCAGAAAATATTGCAAAAGAATACATGATTGGGCACACTCAGCATCCAATCGTGGTTATAAAAAGTACAGTCCCCCCAGGAACAACTGAGAATATAGTTCGCAAAACTATACACGGATCCATTCCTGATGTAAATGTGGGGTATTGTATGAACCCAGAGTTCCTTCGTGAAGGTCGGGCAATTTTTGACTTTTTTGAGCCGGACAGAATCATCATTGGAAGTTCTGATCAAGTAGTAATAGATAAAATAAAGGAGCTATACGAAGATCTTGATGCCCAAATACTTGTTACCGGTAGCACAGCTGCAGAAATGATAAAATACACGGCAAATGCATTTCTTGCAACGAAGATATCATTCTCCAATGAAATAGGAAATCTCTGCAAAAAACTTAACGTAGATGTATATGAAGTCATGAAAGGTGTCGGGCTTGATCACCGCATCTCTCCCTTTTTCCTGAATGCGGGAGCAGGATTTGGTGGAAGTTGTTTCCCAAAAGATGTATCCTCACTTGCATCAATGATAACTCAGCATGATCTCGACCCAGTTCTGTTAAAGGCAGTCCTCTCAATTAATTCTAACCAGCCTGAAAAAATGATACTTCTTCTGAAAAATCGTCTCGTTTCTTTGAATGGAAAACGTATAGCTGTTCTTGGACTAGCATTCAAAGATAATACAGATGATATTCGCGAATCCAGATCGATTCCAGTGATAGAGATGTTATTATCTGCTAGTGCTGTGCCAGTGTGCTATGACCCTAAAGCAACAAAAAATATGATGCAGGTTTTTCCAGATTTGATATATTGTAACTCTGCAAAAGATGCATTGAAAGATGCAGATGGATGTCTTGTCATGACCGAATGGCAGGAATTTGCAGAACTTGATGCAGAATTCTCACTGATGAAAAACCGAATAATAATCGATGGTAGACATATTCTCACCATACCGGATGCAGAAGGTGTGTGCTGGTGAAACAAGTGCGAAAGGCGGTTATCCCAGCTGCAGGATTTGGAACCAGATTCTTCCCGATGACCAAAGCCCAACCAAAGGAGATGCTCCCCGTTGTAGATAAGCCAGTCATTCAGTATGTAGTGGAAGAAGCCGTCGCTTCGGGTTGTGACGACATTCTCATCATCACAGGACGAAATAAGCGGGCAATCGAGGATCATTTTGATTCATCGCTTGAACTGGATAATCACTTGAAATCCAGCGGCGATCCGGAACTGATTCGTGAAAGTGAAAAGTTGGCAAACCTTGCTGACATTCATTTCATCAGACAAAAGGAGCAGATGGGACTTGGTAACGCTATACTCTATGCAAAAAATCATTGCGGTGATGAGCCATTCGCCGTTCTTCTTGGCGATACGATCTGTGTTCCAAATTCGGGATATAAAGAATGTACAGCACAGATGATAGATACCTACAATCAATATCGAAAACCAGTAATCGTAGTAGAATCAGTTCCACGTGAGAAAATCAAGGATTATGGAATTATTGCAGGAACACCAATAACAGATAAAGTATATGATATCACAGATATTGTGGAAAAACCCACACCCGAAGATGCCCCCTCAAACCTTGGTGCAATTGGCCGATACCTTCTAACACCAGATATTTTTGACTTGCTTAAGAAAACTTTACCTGGAAAAAAGGATGAAATTCAACTTACCGACGCATTAAGGTGCCTTGACACATCCTTGGGTGTGGTAACGGACTGTATAAGATATGATATCGGAGATAAAGCCGGGTGGATGACATCAAATCTGGAACTTACATTAAAACACCCAACATTCGGGAAAATCATACGTGATGAGTTAAAAAAGAGGGGATATTGAATGTCTGAGGATGTAATGGAGATCGTGTCGTATATCGATAAAAAATATTATGAGGGAAAGACAATCCTCGTGACCGGTGGTGCGGGTTTTATCGGTTCATGGATGTGCGAGGCATTGCTTGCTCTCGACGCACGTGTGATCTGTATAGACAATTTTTCCAGCGGACAAACATCGAATATTGCTCATCTGCATAGCAATCCGAATTTTAAACTGGTTGAATGGGATGTTTCCGAACCGTTTGATGTTGATGAACCAGTAGATTATGTTTTCCATCTCGCATCCCGTGCGGGCCCATTCGAGTTTTCTCATTTTCCAATAGAGATCATCAGATCAAACACTATCGGAACAATGAATGCTCTGGAAATTGCGCACAAGTATCACGCAAAGTTTCTATTTACCTCAACCAGTGAAACGTATGGTGACCCAACTGTTTTTCCGACACCCGAAACTTATCGTGGAAATGTAAATGCAATTGGACCACGGGGTTGTTATGATGAGGCAAAGAGATGTGGTGAAGCGCTCTGTATGGCATATCTGCATCAGAAAAATGTGGATGTAAGGATCGCACGAATTTTCAATACCTATGGTCCAAGAATCAGGGCAGACGGAATCTATGGCAGAGTTATCCCGCGTTTCATTGACCAGACTATGAAAAAACAACCCATTACCATCTTCGGAGACGGTTCGCAAACACGGTGTTTCTGTTATGTTACTGACACGGTAACTGGACTTTTGCGTCTTGCAGCGTATGATGGGTGTACGGGTGAAGTTGTTAATATAGGCGGCACACATGAGATGACTATTCTCGAGTTAGCCAAATTAATTAACGATGTTATCGGATCTCATGGAGAGTATGAGTTTTCAGCCATTCCAAAGGATGATCCGAGAAGAAGATTGCCTGATACAAGAAAAGCAGAAAATATGCTTGGATGGATGCCGCGTGTCGATGTAAAAACGGGTATTCAAAAATTGATGTTGGAATTCTCCTCTGTGGAGATGAAGAAATGAGCGAAAAATTATTTGAAACACCTATTTTATTTCTTATTTTTAATAGACCAGATACTACCCAACAAGTATTTGATCAAATCAAACTGGTGAAACCTGCTATCTTGTATGTGGGAGCAGATGGACCACGCAAGAATAGAACTGACGATATAGAATTATGCCAGCAAACACGCGACATTCTAAGACAAATTAATTGGAAATGTGAGGTTCACAAACTTTTTCGTGAAGAAAACCTTGGGTGTGCCAAAGCAATCAGTCAAGCAGTAACTTGGTTTTTTGACAATGAAGATATGGGGATTATTTTGGAAGATGACTGTGTGCCACATCCTGACTTCTTTCCATATTGTCAAGAAATGCTCATTAGATACCGAAATGAGGCGAGGATAATGTTCATAAGCGGAACTAATTTCATTTCCAACATAAAAAAACCAGAAACGAGTTATTATTTTTCTAGACTAGCCGATGTCTGGGGGTGGGCGTCTTGGAAACGTGCTTGGGCAAAATATGATTTATCTATTCAAGACTGGCCAATTGGATCACAAAAACTGCTAAATGACTCATATTTTCACGGATTTAGAGAATATAGAGAGATATTAATGTATAGTCTTGATAATCTATATGAGGTAGAAAATCCGAATACGTGGGATTATCAGTGGGCATATTGTATATTAATTAATGACGGGTTATGCGTTGTCCCGCGTGAAAATCTTATTTCAAATATCGGTGTAAATGGTGTGCATTTTAATGACGGGAATACACGGGGATTAGGTATGAAGACCACTTATTTGAATTTATCCGAGTTATCCACTATTCTAAAAATTGAGCCGGATTATGAATTAGATTCTGTAAAATTTAGAGAGCAAATTAGAATTGGATCTGGATATTATTACTCTATGAAACTTGGATCATGGCTTAGGAAAGTGAAATTTCTACCATATTTCAAGAATTTTCACCCATTCCGGATTGGTTTATTGCTTAAAGGCATAATTAAAAAATGAGAAGTATTAACGAAACATATTATCACTGAAGCGACATTTTTTCCGTACATTCCCTTCAATGTATCGCGACTTCGATTATATGCAAAATAAATCATAATTGATGAAGAATATATTTAGAGAAAATATCAAAAAATGATAAAGGGTAGATTTACATTAAATATTCAGATTTCTAACATCATTTATAAACTCAGAAATGGAAGTATCAATCATATATTGGGATGCTTTTTCATTAAGAGATAGCATAAATCTCACCAGAATAAGTAGATATGAATGATATTTGAGTATAAAAGAGCCTCATTTAACTTATTCCAATACTTTTTCATAAACATGTTTTGTTTCCTTAGCACATTTTTGCCATGAGAATTATTGTAGCTGAAGACATCCCTTATTTCTCATATTTTCACGTAATTTTTCGTCATCAATTACACGTAATACTGCCTCGCGAATAGAGATTACATCTTTATGATCAAAAAATACTGCACATCACCGGAGCACATTGGAAATTCCAGAATACTGCAGAAATGAAACGAATTTCCGACTTGAGAGACAGAAGAGGATTCACATTAAAGCCAAGACGCCAAGTACCTCCATGTAATAGTATTGAATACGCAGATTGTGCAACAATACTTGGCAACAAATTCACGCAGGATACATATGCCTTTTCAAAAAAAACTTTGTATCCCATACATCTCTCAACAGCAATTCTCGTTCCCTATTATGAAAAAGATTTCACAATAATTAAAAAAAACTATCTTTGGCTTGGCAGTACAGGAATGGTACATAAAGGACTTGATTTAGTATTGGAAGCTTTTAGTCAATTACCAGATTATAACTTAATCGTATGCGGACCAGTTGACAAGGAAAAAGATTTTGAAAATGCATACTTCAAAGAGCTATATCGATCATCAAACATAAAAACACTAGGATTTGTAGATTTAGACAGTAAGGACTTTTTGGATACTATTCAAAATACTGTTGGACTAATATACCCATCTTGTTCTGAAGGACAGGCAGGAAGTGTAATATCTTGCATGCATGCCGGATTAATTCCCATAATCAGTTATGAATCCGGTGTGGACACTGGAGATTATGGATGTACATTATCTGAAAACACCGTAGATGCAATTATTGAGGCAGTAATTTTTTTATCTCAAAAATCAACAGAAGAACTCAGAAATATGTCACATAACTCACGGTCTTATGCTAGAGAATACCACACAAGGGAAATGTTTTCAAAAGATTATGAAGATTTTGTTAAGAAAATCCTTAATAAAACAGAATCATTTTAATCATTATTCAGCAACGTTTAGATATCCCATAATATGATGTGATATATGACATAGTGATAAATATTAATATTATGCAGACATTTTTATATTATATTATGCGTGAGTTAACTTGAATCAAAAAATAATTTCACTCGGCGAGACAATGCTACCCTCTCAGTTATATCCTCTTGCACGGCGATACTTTGCATGGAGGAAACTACTGAAAGACGCAAAAATGATCTCATTAATCCAAGAATATTATGCAAATATAGATATTGATTCTGAGATTGCAGAAGTTCTAAATCGTCTTCCCATGTGTGGTATAACAATGCATCCCTACGAGTGGGGATCACTATTCAATGAAGACTACACTGCTAAATTTGAAGAGATAGATGTATTACATGATAGGGATCGAAGGCTTCCATATACTTTTTTGGATGGTAAACGATTATATTTTCCTCGTTCGATGAGCGATTATGGAATTAAAAGGAGTTATTATGGATTACAGGAGATAGAGCAACACCCACAATCACCCCACCGATATTTAACAGAAACATTTGATGTCGAAAATGATGATATCGTAGTTGATTGCGGAGTCGCCGAGGGTAATTTTGGACTAAATATTGTTGATCGAGTCAAAAAACTCTATCTGTTTGAGCCAGAGGAAATATGGATGGAGCCATTACATGCAACATTTGCTCCATGGGGAGAGAAAGTAGTTATTGTTCAAAAATATCTCTCGAATACGACGAATGATACGAATATTTCATTAGACGATTATTTTACGGATAAAGAATATCCAACATTTCTAAAACTTGACGTGGAAGGATATGAAGAACGTCTTCTGTGCGGGGCGGAAAACATACTTTCGTCACATAACATCAAAAAAGTAGCTACATGTACGTATCATTATCATGAGGATGAAAAAAAGCTTGGGGACCTTCTTCGTTCACATGGCTTTGTCACGACACATTCCCAAGGTTATATGATCGTTGGCTTGGATGAGCTCCGTCCTCCATATCTTCGTCGTGGTATAATCAGAGCAACCAAAAACTGATTAAAAAATAGAGAATATCTATCAACCCATTTTTTAACGCGAATCATGATTTAAGGAAGAGTGGCTACATCCCTACACCCTCACCCCCCCAAAAAAAGAAAATACCCATTAATTCTTGACGTTTTTTTTTTAATTTACACTCTGTTCTGAATCGTTTTCACCTGATACATATTATAACAAAATGCAGCCAGCATATTTTTCACTCGTACTCTTTGCAGCGTTGTTACCTTCACCAACCCGGCATGAAAAACATTTTTGATCACTGCATAGGGTCTCTCCCCCTTTGATCTCTTCCTACTTATTCGCATATTTCTCAGTTTATCTCGTATGCCAATTGGATGTCCTCTCGCTCCCCGTTTCATTGTGGCACTATATCCCTTACATTTTGCTCCCTGATATCCCCGATCCCGGTAGACCACTTCCCCTTTTTCTGACAGATCCACCTGACTATCATGAACATTTGCCGTGGTGGTTTCAATGCGTCGAATAAGATCGTGCGTCGTATCCATGATGGTATGAAGTTTATAGCCATAGTGTATTTTGCCATTCTTGGACATGACTTTTCCATCTTTATCCCGTCGTGTTTTTGCCTGCTCTCCTCGCGGCGTGTCTTTCTTACAATGACCGGGTTCAGCATACACAAACGTTGCATCCTGAAGCAAAGCGAGGGATGAAATCCCGAGTCGGAAAGCAAGGCTTTGCCTTGCGCACTACCTTGTTCAATTTTGAGACCTTTCAGGTCAAGCTGCCTCTGAAACTCCTGCCAAACCACTGTGTCAACGCCTAATTCGGACATACGCTCCCGAAATAACCAGATCGTTGAATTGTCAGGTATTTTGTCAGGACACCCAAGAGTTCGCAAGATAGAACCTTGCTCACCGTTTCGGGCTAATGCCCTCACTTACACTGCCAAAAGGATAAACGATCATAGATTTCACGTTCAACGGCGAGATCAGACAGATTATACCAGACTTCCAGAAGCTGAATTTTGAACATGAGTATTACATCGACATTGGGATGACCGCCCTTGCCGGATTTATTTGCATACATGGATTCAAGAAGAGGGCGAAACACATCCCAATCAAGTGTTTTACCAACGTCGGAGAGCCGGTCTCCAAGTTTTTCATAACGTTCGTGATATGCCTGATTGAGATCAAAGCTGCTGATAGTCCCCATACATACTACTCAACGTACGAAAAGAAAGTACTTTCTGTCGGGAAAAATGGGTTGATAGATATTCTCAATAATATTGCGAGAAATTAGATAAATAAAATATCACATATATGAATCCCAGCTCTTTATTTGCATCGGAGGGCATGGTGTGATCCTAATCCCCCGCCAATTTTTACCTAGGTTCCCGCCTCAATGCCAAACGCCTCACAAATCCTCTTCTGATCTGCCGTCAACGCCGAATACAGAACCTTCCTACTTCCCGACAGCGTAATCCTCATCAGAATCTTCATCTCCTCAATAATCGACTGCATCGTATACATTTTATACAAATCCTTCTCCCTCATCACCCTCTGAATATACGACGCCAGAATCAGACTTAAGAACTGCACAAACATCCTCCCCTCCATCGCCCACTCGCTCCTTACCCGAAGCCTCTTTCCATCCAAATCATTCTTCAGATTATCAAACGACTTTTCAACCCGATCTTTTGCCCGATACATCATCAGCGCCTCAACCGGATCCTTCAGATCATTGGAAATGATCACCGAATACCCCGCATACTTACCCTGAAACGCCAAAATAGCCTCATCATTTGGCATAACCACCCTTCCAACATGCTGCTTTCTCTCAATCGTAAAGAACCTGTCATAAAACTTCTGATGCTCGGGATTCAGCTTTTCAGACCGCAGCTCTTGATAATATACATCGATCTTCCGGTAAAATTTCGCCTCCTCCTCTGAAACCTTCCGCGGATCATAATACACATGCGTATAACATCGATGCCCATCCCACTCCTTGAGAGATGTTTCAACAAACATCTCCTCATCAGCGATGACCTCGCGATGACTATAGGTGTGAATACTGCTTCTCACCTCATCAATGGCATCCGTCGTAAAGGAAAGACTCTTTGAAAGCGCGATCGTAAACCGCAATCCATGTGCATACAGATCAGAAACGTTTGTCTTGCTGCAAAAACCTCTGTCCATCACCAGATGCAGTTTCTTATACGCCAGCCAGTCAAACACCGTCAGATTCTGCTGTAATGTGGAGACATCATGAATACTTCCCGGATACGTATGGAAATACACCGGAATACCCGTTTTTATGCCGACAACCATGCCAAGATTGACCTGTTCCAGGTTTTCTTTGTCCCGATTGTATCCGTATTTGACCGTTTTGATAAGGCTGCTGTATGATGAGATGGAGGTGATGTCTAAGGCAAAGTATTCGTTTTCCCGGATTTTGTGTGCCCAGTACTGGAAAAATTCCATCTGGGTGTCCCGGTTGAAGTCAGGAAGCATCTCAAAGATCCGCTGTGCGGGGAAGCGTTCGTTGAGCGGGGTGATGTTGCGTTCTGTCCACTGTTCACAGTGCGATAAGGCGTTCCCTTCAGCAAGGAGGTAGTAAGCACAGGTCAGGAGTTTCTCCCAGTGGTTAGGATAGACTTTTTTCAGTGCTGAGACCAATCCGGTTTTTTCTCCCGCATGATCAAAGAGCAGGCTGCATCCGGCAGATTTTGCGATTGCGGTTTGTTTCGTGCTTTCTTTTCGTTTTCTGTTGGGAAGGATTTCCCCGGTTTCGGGATCGAAGTGGCCGATGACTTTACGGTCACAGATGCATGTTTTTCTTTCTTTATCCCAGTGGGATGTACTTTCTACAGCATAGGTTTTCCCGGTTTTTTTGTCATACTGTTTGATGATGGAAGTCATTTTTTGAGGCGGGGTTTTGTCTGCGGGTATATTGGTTTTCCATAGATAAAAACATATCTTTAACTATGAATGGGTGCGGCGAGTTGGCGCTTGAATCCAGGGTGTTTTTGGAAAAGAGGGAGGATTTGGCGGGGAGTGGAGGTGGCCTAGGTTAAGAGAAGCGGGGGATTAGGGTGTGATGTGTCTATTTAATTTCTCCAGAAAAGCCCGATATTTGGCTTTCGAATCTATTTTGGTCTCCGTAATTTGAGTCGATAATCAAAATATGAATATTTTTTTGACCTCTAGTTCCCCCTCCATTCAATAGTGTGGTTATTTTATCTTCATGAGTAAATACATTAGAAATAGGTAATTTGTTAAATATGCCCATCCCCTTCATTTCTCATATCATGCGTATTCCGGCAATACAACGGCAGAGCACCTTATGGCTCATCTCAACGATAGGCATAACCTTTTTTGGATTCATCTCCACGATGCTCTTTTCCCACCTCCTTGGAAAAGATCTAATGGGTGTATACTATCTTTTCCTCGCATATTATGGCATATTCAATATGGTTGGTGACGGAGGATTTGGGCAGGCGGCAGTTAAACGAATCTCCGAAGGAAAAGAACAGAATGAATATCTCACGGCGTATGCCGCGCTTCGTGCCCTTCTCATCATTGTCTCGACGCTTCTTCTGTTAGTTCTTAGCCCATTTTTCGTCGATATTCAGACGTACAACCTTATTCCCTGGATTATAGCTGCGCTTGTAGCCTCATTTTTCGGACACAGTATTACGTATGGTGTCTATGGTTTAGGGCATGTGGGGGTATACAATGTTTCCTATGGTATCAGTGAATTTTTTAAGATACTTATCCAAATTGTAACCGTCCTTCTCGGATTTTCGGTTTTTGGATTATTTGGCGGGGTAATTGCTGCAACTCTCATCTTTGGACTTCTATGTCTCAAATATTTTTCATTTAAACCTACAAAATATACATACCATCATATTTCCAGCTTGGCAATTTATGGATTCTGGATTTTTCTAATAGGGACTGGTTCCATAGTTTTCGCTTATGCTGATACGATTTTCATTGGTTATTTTATGACTAATGGTGATGTGGGTGTGTACCGAACTGCCTATCAATTTACTTCAATATCAATCTTCATCTGTGCCGCAATCGCCGGGACTCTCACCCCGAAAATCAGTCACTGGAGCGCCAATAACCAGATGGACAAAATAGCCCCTGTGGTCACACGTGGTATCACTTTTTCTCTGATACTGGCAATTCCGGTTGCTTTTGGCGGGATCCTCCTCTCTGAACGTCTCCTCTACTTCTTCTACGGAGCAGATTTCGCCGAAGGGGCGCTTGTCTGTTCGATTCTTCTTGTCATGCAGATCATCGCGGTGT
>Ga0265294_10009758_pt1 | contig 11014 bp, 8 predicted proteins | sample MunlanPumphouse3_FD_192504 | JGI IMG/M metagenome (GOLD analysis project Ga0265294, IMG submission 192504) | Groundwater microbial communities from a municipal landfill in Southern Ontario, Canada - Pumphouse #3 | ecosystem: Environmental > Aquatic > Deep subsurface > Groundwater | place...
TGGAGAGGAGGCACAGTTAAAACTAAGAGTATATCGCCTGCGGTATCGATCCATTACTTCCCCCTTCCTGATAACGTCGCTGGACTACCCCTCTTGCGATGACTACTTAATTGTTTGGATGGGGATGTGCCGCACATCACCGGTGAGACGGCCGCGGATCAGCAGAGCCCGGCGGCTACCGCGATTCCCTCTAAAAGATGCAGCAAGGCTGAAGATCAACCGGGGCGGTGCCTTCTGCCCGGTCCCGGAGGCACGTAGAATCCAGCCTGCTGGAGTTTCCGCGGAGAAAAAGTGAGAGGGTTACAGGCTCTCCAGCCGTTTGTTCACCGTATCCCAGTTCACGACGTTCCAGAACGCGTCGATGAATTGGCCCCGGTTGTTCCTGTGATCGACGTAATAGGCGTGCTCCCAGACGTCGAGCACCATCAGGATCCGGAACGTGGGATAGACGTTGTTGTTGTGCTTCTCGATCTGCATGATCATGAGGCGGTCCGTCATGGTGCAGTGTGCCAGCGCCGCCCACCCGGAGCCTTCGACGCTCGCGGCCGCCTTCGTGAACTCGGCCTTGAACCGGTCGAAGGAACCCCATTCCTGGTCTATCCGTTCTGCAAGGGCGCCTTGCGGGGTTCCGCCGCCGCCCTTACCGGCCGGCGCCATCGTCGGCCAGAAGAGGTCATGCAGGACATGGCCGCCGATGTTGAATGAGAGTTCCTTTAACAGTGCTTTCATATCGACTTCGGTGCCTTCCTGCCGTGCCTTCTCCAGTTTTTCAAGGTCGGCGTTCGCCCCGGTCACGTAAGCCTGGTGGTGCTTGTCATGGTGGAGTGAGAGTTGTTCCTTCGAGATATGCGGCTCGAGGGCGTCGGGTGCGTAAGGCAGGGGCGGCAGTTCATACTTCTTCAACGGTGCGGTTGCCATCTTCTGTACAGCCATAACGATCAATCGTTAGAAGGAAAGCGATCTATTTCATGGTGTCGGTAACCGGCGGCCGTGCGGCATATCGCGCCTCCGCGTGCCGGACCGCCGTGTGCGGTCCGGGTGACCGGATGCGGCCGGATCGGGCCATGCCTGTATGCAGTGCTAAAGACGGTTACTCTCTGGAATTCCCGTAACCTTTAAATACGCTGATAGGATGGGTGTATCCGAACTGCCTCGCACATCGCATTACCCGGCTCCGGCATCCCGGCCAGGTGTCATACGACCATGAGGCATCTCTGCATGATACTATCCGGACAGCGGTGGACCACCTATGAAGACGGCAGCACGTATCTCACTCTTTACCGCCACGCTCATGGTGCTGCTCGCGTTCGTCCTCCTCCGGGATCTGCACCTCATACTCACCGGAGCCGGGTGGAGCCTGTTTGCAAGGGTGCTCTCTCTCTTCCTGGTCGCTGTCACCGCATTCGGGGTGATCCAGTTTGTGAGCTACGCCGATCATCTCCTCCGGTCGCTCTATGCCTACGCTGAACGCCCCCTGGCGCCGCAGCCCGTGGATGCATCTCCTTGCCGTGCTGCAGTCTTCATCCCTGTCTACAACGAGGAGCCCGGTGTGGTCGAGCCCTGTGTCCGGGCGTGCGCGGAGATCGCCTACCCGGATGTCTGTATCTTCCTCCTCGACGACTCCACGAATGCGGAAAAACGCGCATCGATGCAGGAACTCTGCCGCCGATACAACCTCCGTTATCTCCACCGCGACCATCGAGAGGGCTTTAAAGCCGGAGCGATCAACCACGCCCTCTCGCATCTCGACGGCGATACGCCGTATCTCCTGGTCATCGACGCCGACCAGAGGGTGAAGCCGGCGATCCTCGCCGACCTCATCCCGGTCCTTGAGGCCGACCCCGCCGTCTCCTTCATCCAGACCCCCCAGTTCTTCCACTCGGAACACAACGACCCGATCAGCGTCACGTTCTCTTACCAGCAGCATATCTACAACAAGCATGTCTGCAGGGGGCTCTCCGTCAACCATACCACCATGCTGACCGGCTCAAACTGCATCTTCAGGGTGAGCCATCTCGTTGCTATCGGGGGGATGGACGAGGCGTGCATCGCCGAAGACATCGCCACTTCCTTTGCGTTCCACCTCCGGGGGTGCCGGGGGCTTTTCCTCGATACCGTGTATGCAGAAGGGATTGCGCCGCCGAACCTGGCTGCGTACTTCACGCAGCAGCTCCGCTGGGCATACGGAAACACCCAGCTTCTCGGGACCATCCTCCGGCAACTCGTGGTGCAGCCCCGGAGCCTGACCGCGATGCACTGGCTTGAGTTCGTCGTGACCGTCTCGATCTACCTGCTTGGGGGGGTGAACGTGGTGCTCTTCCTCCTCCCCGTCGCCACGCTGATCTTCGGCATCCCGATCCTTCCCGTATGGATCCCTCCGGTCTTTGCCGTAGTGCTCGCGGTGGTGATCGCGATCCAGGTCATCATCAGCATCCGTGAGCGGCAGTACTCCCTGCGGGACCTCGCGTTCTCGCAGGCGATCTTCAACACGCTCGCCTTCGTATACGCCCGGGCGATCTGGTACGTCGTCTCCGGAAAGCGGCTGCCGTTCGTTGTGACCCCCAAAGTGGTGTCGGCGGGCCGATCCCGCGTCAGGATAGCACCGGTCCTCCTCGTGATTGCGGCCGTTCTGATCTCGATGGCTATCGGCATGATGCGGTTCGTTGCCGGGGGGCCGGATTCCGGGACGGCCATTCCGCTTTTCTGGGCCTTCTATACGCTATCCGTTCTCTCGTCGTTTCTGGTGGTCTGGCGGAGAGATGGTAGACGGGTGCAAAAAGACGGCGTGAATTGAACGGGCAAGGCCGGCCGTCCCGGCGTTGCAGAGTGCAGGCGTCGATGTGAGCCGGAAGGGCTCTACATATGAAAAAAGTATGTGTCTGGGGAGAGGCCTTACCGGAATCTCTGCCAGAGGATCCTTCCCACTACCCTGAAGGTGAAGTCGAGCTCATCGAAGATCGGGATGCCGTTCTCCCTGAGGATCTTGCGGCCCCGCTCCATGGAGTCGCCACCGAGCAGCGTCCCGACGGTCATGTTCCCGGTATTCGCCGAGAACCGGGTGATCTGGTTTGCCAGCTGGTCCGACCCGATGACGAGGTTCGGGAAGCCGACGACGAACGCTATGTCCCAGCAGTCCTGGTGTTTGGCGAGCACGTTGAATACCTGCTCGAACCGCTTCTCGTTGGCGTCGCCGAGGAGGTCGATCGGGTTGTTCTTGTTCCAGAACTCGGGGAGGAGGTCGTTTAATTCCTTGAGGACCTTCGGCGGCAGGGTGATCAGGTCGATGCCGTAGCGTTCGGCGTAGTCGGATGAGAGCACGGCGAACCCACCGGCGTTCGTGATCACGACCGCCCTCTTGCCGCGGGGGTAGCCCTTCGGGGTCGCGAGCATCTCTGCGACCTGGAATGTGCCGGTCAGGGTGTGGACGGGGATCACGCCGGACTCGCGGAACGCTTCCATGTAGACGTCGTACGATCCGGAGAGCGAACCCGTGTGGGACGAGGCCGCTGCCTGGCCTTTCACGGAGGAACCGGACTTGATCGCCACGACGGGCTTGGTCTTCGAGACCTCGCTGACCACTTTCATAAAGGTCTTGCCGTCCTGGATCTCCTCGATGTAGAGAATGATGCCTTTGGTCTTGGGGTCACGCTCTACGAACCTGAGGTAGTCGATGAAGTTGAGGTCCGCCTGGTTGCCCACCGAGACGACGGCTGAAAAGCCGATATCCTCCCGGATGCTCCAGTCGACCACCGTGTTGACGATGGCGCCGCTCTGGGAGATGAAGGCGATGTTGCCGGGTTTGGGCGATTCATGGACGTAGGTGGTGTCGATGCCCTTCGGGGGGACGATCAGGCCGAGGCAGTTCGGGCCCACGATCCGCATGCCGTAGCCCTTTGCGATATCGAGAACCCGGTCCTCGAGCGCTTTTCCTCCCTCGCCCATCTCCTTGAACCCGGCAGTGATGATGACCGCCATCGAGACTCCCTTCTGCCCGCACTCCTCGATCACGCTCGGGACATGCTTCGCGGGGACGGTGATGACCGCCATGTCGACGGGGTTTAAGATATCCAGGATCGAGGCATATGCTTTGAGCCCCTGCACTTCGGAGCGCTTGTTGTTCACCGGGTAGAGTTGTCCGGGGAAGTGGAGGAGGTTGTGCATCACGGCGTAGCCCATCTTCTTGGGTTCGGAGGACGCTCCGATGACTGCAATGGACCGGGGCGTGAAGTACTCGATCGGCACGAACGGCCGCTCTTTCGCCACCTTCTCCACCGCTTCGTCATCAACGAAGATCCGGGCGTCGACGATGCAGGCCCCTGACTCGTAGAGCCGGATCGGGTTGATGTCGAACTCCACGACGTTGGTGTTCTCGGCGAAGAAGCAGTTGATCGCCCACATGACCTGTACGAGTGTCTCTTCGTCTCTCGGTTTCGTTCCCCGATAGCCCTGGATGATCGGGTATCCATGGATCTCCCTGACCATTGCCCGGATTTTCTCCTCGGTGACCGGCAGGATCCGCAGGGTGACGTCCTTCATCAACTCGACGAGCGTGCCCCCCATACCGAAGGTGAGCACCTTTCCAAACGCCGGGTCGGTCTTCCCGCCGATGATCAACTCAAGCCCCGGCGCCGCCTGCTGCTCGACGATGACACCCTTGATCTCGGCCTCAGCGTTATACGCCCTGGCGTTCTCGACTATCCTGGTGAACGCCTCCTCGGCGGCCTGCTTTGACGGGATACTGACAATCACGCCGCCCGCATCGCTCTTGTGTACGATCTGGGGCGAGTGAATCTTCATAACGACCGGAAAGCCGATCTTCTCTGCCGCCCTGGCTGCCTCGGCAGGGGTCTGGACAATCGCGTGATCGGGAACCGGCACACCGTACTTTTTCAGGAGATCGTACGATTCGAATTCGCTCAGCATTCTTTTGGTCATGGTTGTCTCCTCACGTTTTGAGCATCTCTACTCAAGTAACTCTGTAATCATGCAGTTCATGTTCCTGACAGATGAACCGTCTCCCGGAAAGCCCAAACCCATAGGTCGGAATGAACCTTACAGCGTGGTCTCAGATTCGTTTTATAAGTTTTGTAATGATTCTTCATGACAAATCCATCCGGGAATGTTGCGTGCCTGTCTGGATTCTGTCGATATGCATCCGGATCGCTAGAATCATGGAGCAATTGCCCCCGTTCCCGGTTGCCGGGGGGAGTGTCCTCCTGTGGGTGCCGATGTGGGGTCCGCAGTATTCGCCGGGATCAGCTGGATGGGGGTTGGGCTATGTTCGTGGTCTGCTCCGAAGGGGTGCCGCCTGTAAGGCCATCTGGGAACCTTCTGTCTGTGGTGTGAAGCCCGCTTACAATCCTGTCCTTCAACATTATTGTATGACGGCTCCTTCGTTCCAGGAATCTCCCGGGGTCCCGGGCGAAAGGAGAGCGGATGGATGGGGTTGACCGACGCACTATCCGTCGTATCCAGAAAAACTCTTCCCCGATCCCGTCGCCAGTTGTAACTCCCTGGATTACATGGGACCCCGGGAGAAGAATCATGATCGGGCATCACTCCGCACCGGATCGCCGGACGATGCATATCCTCTTCCTGATCGGTTTTTTTGCAATCTTCTCGACCACCATCTCAAAGAATCCGGTGCTGCCCCTCTTCTCGCAGGCCCTGGGCGCCGGCGATGCCGTCATCGGCCTGGTTGCAGCGGTCTCCCCGCTCGCCGGGATCCTCTTCTCGTTCCCGGTGGGGGTGCTCTCGGACCACCTGGGCAGGAGGAGACTGCTCATCGCATCCGGAGCGATATTCCTCGTTGCACCTCTGCTCTACCTCATCATCGCCGATCCGCTCTGGCTGATCCCGGTCCGGTTCTTCCACGGAATGGCGACCGCAATCCTCGGTCCGGTGATCGCTGCGATGATTGCAGTGCGATTTGCCAGGAAGGGGGAGGTGCTCGGGCAGTACTCTTCAGCAACCCTGATCGGGAGGACCCTTGCCCCGCTTGTCGGCGGGGTCATCATATCGTTTTTTGTCTTTTACCCCGGGCTCATTCCTTACCGGATGGTATACCTCGCTGCAGCAATCGCCGCGGTGCCGGTAGTCGTCCTGATCCTTGCCTGCCGGGAGGAGACTCCGGGCCCCCTTACGCTCCTCCCGTTCTCAGCGTTTCGCAGAAGTTTCGCGACGTTCTTCACGAACCGGAGACTGCGGGCAACGGCACTCGTGGATATGGCAACCTACTTTGCCTTTGGGGCGTTCGAGACGTTCCTGCCGCTCCTACTGCTTTCCCGGGGGATGGGCGCGTACCAGGCAGGGGTCCTGTTTGCCGTCCAGACACTGATCATCGCAGTGACAAAACCATTCTTCGGCAGGATTGCCGACCGGGTCGACAAACGGGTCCAGATTATCATAGGACTCTTTGTTCTGGGGTGTTTTGTTGCGGCTATTCCGCTTGCGTCGACATTTGCAACGCTCCTTCTCGTAAGTTCCCTTCTCGCTCTCGGCATGTCGCTTGCCACGGTTGCGACCACTGCCTATGTCGCAGACGTTGCAGAGAAAGAAGAGATGGGAGCCTCGATGGGGGCGTTATCGTCCATCATGGACATCGGGCACTCGGCAGGCCCGCTCGTGACCGGAGTTGCCATTGCGGGCAGTGGCTTTGGCCCTGGATTCTTCGTGAGTTTCCTGATCGCAGGAGCAGTCTGCGGGTTCTTCGCCCTGTCTGTCCGGGACCCGGCACCGCAGACGGGGAGACGTTAGTGAGTAAACTACCCCGCCCTGACGGGGGAGCTGTCTATCGATCTCCTTACGGTACAGCGATGTGACGTAACGGCGTCAATTCCGCTTCACGAGCATACTCATGGCCGATGATTACACCTATGCTTTAGCCCTGCCGGGCCCCCCTGTCGCCAGGGGTTCCTGCTCCGCGATAAGCGGCTTAACAATCTCCCGGAGCTCGCTACGGAACGCTTCCCATCCTTCTCGCCGATTGAAGTCATATGAGAGCCGGATCGCCCGAATCATGAGTGGAATATCCACGTCAACCCCATCAGGGAAGGGCACCGAGAGCATAAAATCTTGCTTCTGTTCGAGAAGCACCTCCGGATAGAGAAGCATGCATCTCCGGGCGTTGGTTTTCGTTGCATACGCATACATCTGGTAGAGGTCTGCCTGGGAGACACCCCGCTTCCGATCGGCCCGGTCCAGCTGCTTGTACTTGGTATCGATGATAGCCTCTATCTCCGGGGCTCCGATGACAATATCCGGCTTCAAATTAAAGAGTTCCGTGCCGTTCGCATCCCTGGCGAATTTGCCCACGATTGCCTGTGACCTGACCTGCACGTTTCTTCCAAAAAAGTAGGCCGGATCCTCCGAGAGGATTGCGCTGATAAACTCTTCAAACAACCTCTCCATGGGGATCAGCAGTGAGAAGGATTCCACCTCTGAAGCTTGCAGGGTGAGAGAAGAGTTCGAGAGAAAGACGCGGCACATCCGGATATAGGGTTCGAAGCTACGGTTGAGCCGGGAGAATGCAATTCGATCGATCTCTGCCACGGAGACCGGCGTTAACGTCACCGGATCGAGGATGCTGACGATCGAGCGAAGCAGCCGTATCGTTGAAAAGTCGGAGACCGTCCTCGACATAAGATAACAGGTATACTTGAGGGTCCGGTTCATGAGGTTGTCAACCGAGAGCTCGTGGTACCGGCAGGGGATGATGTGCCTCCGGGCAGGATTTATGTGGTGCTTAAAGTCGATTCGTCCCCGAATTACCCTGAGTTCATCTGAGTTCCGGATGTATTCTCTCTTCTGTGAATCTTTTATCGCGATCAACAGGTTCTTTGCAAACAGATGAATGAAGATCTCGAAGAGATCCATTTTCCTGAGGTCAAGACCCACCGGAGCTACTTCAGTAATGGGAACGTTTCCAGTCTGCGAAAGCATCTTGAGGAGATTCCCGGCTACCGTAGATCTCTGTTCCCGGCAGGTCTCATGTGCAAATAGTTTGGGAAAGATTTGAATGGTAAAGCCGTTGGCCCTTACTACCCCGACGTAATTCAACGCTTGTATCGTGTTCCTGCCGATGTCGAGGAATGGCTTTCTGCTGTTCAGGCGATCCAGCAGTTCGATTGTCGTATCGGTCAGAAAGAGGGTCCCTTCACTGAACGAATTCGCCGTTGAGGATGTGTATGGGTATCTCTGATACTCAAAGAGGGTAGCTGCTGACTGACGTTCATTCACCTGATTCAGCATGTTTAGGTTCCCCTTTCACGCATCTTCCCATCGCCGCGAGGAACTCGTCCCCGTACAGTCTCGCACAGAACTCGAAACCATGTTCATCCCGGGGTATTTTAACGAATTCGCTCCCGATAACCTCGTTGAACTTGATGGGGGCGTCATAATAATACTCTTGAAGAAGGGGAATGATCTCGTGGTACCATGCAAAGTGGAGCACCTCGATCGCCTCGTTTCGCGAGGGGGCATCCCCCACCTTCACCAGGTAACTGTGGCCGATCTGGTGATCCCGGTCATAATTCCGGGCAATTCGTTTATTGATCGTCTCCAGAGTGCCCGCAGCAATATCAGCGATCTCTCTTCCCTCGCCGTCTTTACCGTCCGGAAGGTTCCTGATAGCGTCGTAGTCCGGCATCATCTCGATGAAACCGAACCTGCGCCGGAGCGCGGCGTCGACAAGCGATATCGATTTGTCGGCGGTGTTCATCGTGCCGATGATGTAGAGGTTCGGCGGGATTGCGAACTTCTCTTTGGAGTAGGGGAGGGTTATCGCGATCCCATGCTCCTCACCGTAGCGTTTGTCGGCCTCAAGGAGCGTGATCAGTTCGCCAAAGATTCTGGAGATGTCCCCCCGGTTGATCTCATCGATGATGAGGTAGAGCGGGACCTCTGGTGCAACTTTCAGTAAGTCTCTCTTCTCTGTACTTTCAAGTTGCGGGATACTCTCCGATTCGTTCCACCGCTCTTCGATCCCGGCCCTTTCTGCAAGCACGTTGAATGCACGGCGAGATAACATTTTGAAGATACCGTCCTCCACGCGGTAGGTGAGCGTGCCATCGTCAGTGGTGAACGGGCGGAGGCCTTCGATGAAATCCTCGTAGCCAAAGGAGGGGTGAAAGGTGACGAACTCTTTGTCTGGAACCTTCTCACAGACTTCTGAAATGTAGTTGTTTGCACGGTAGGTCTTTCCCGTGCCTGGAGGCCCGTACAGGATGACCTGTTTTTTGTGCCTGAGCAGGGTCGTTATTTCTGCATTCTCTTTTGTGTTTAGCATTGAATCGACCATTCTATCGGGTTTCAACTTCAATCCGGGTAGTACCCAGGCAATACCTGCGACCACCCACAAGGGATATTCGACGTTCCAGATTCGCCCGAACGATCTGGTTTGAACAAGTTCTGCCGCGAACTTTCCGGCCCATACGATACCCTGACCATACTCCCCACCAGGATAGGGGATGTCATAGTCTAGCGTTTGAGCAAAAATTCTCCATCGTTTCTGTTTGAAATCAACAAACCTGTCCGGGAAGGAGGAAGTCAATAGGACGCTGCATAACGCGGCTGCCCCGGGCCGGTCTGGTGAGTCCTTTACGTCCTTATATCCAAGGTGTACTGCCTGGTCGATGAAGGAATTTATCCGGGCGGCTGCTTCGGCATCGTCCTGCGGGAAATCTTTGATGAGTGTCTGGATTGCCAGAATTGCGACCTGTTCTTCTTCGATAAACCTTGAAAACCGAATGGACTCAATTCTGGCCGTTGCAGCCCAGCAGTTATTTATGACTTCCTTAAACTCCCTTATATCCAGTTCCGGCCGCAAGAGAACCTGCTTTAGTTGAGGGTAAAATGTTGTTCGGTTCTCAATCTCTCTGGATGCAAATGTTGTCCCTATCTTCTCAACGGTTGTATTGTCATTCTTTGCTGTCCTGGTAAGCAACTGTAAGAACGCTTTGTCGAGATTCTGGCCCATAGTAAAAACCCTTTTCAGAAGATCAGGGCCTCACAGCATTAATATTGTCAATTGCCTTTTTAGCAATCTTCTCCGGAAGCGTTTGCCCTAAAAAGGTTCTATCGTTCCGAAAGTTACGATGGCCGGGGTGCCTTGCAGAGCTGATAGGCCGGACCCGTCAAGCTTCCGGCGACGCCGGGCTACAAGTATCGGTGCTAAAATCGTGCGGGGACAGAGCCGCCCACGGCCTCTAATACGTCCTGACCTTCAGCCCCGGAACCCGGGCAAAGTGACTGTCCCGGGTGACGATCTCGCCGTCGCCCGTGAGCGTGATCGCGGCGATCACCTCGTCGAAATCGCCGATAGGTCTGCCGTTTCCCCTGAGTTCGGCAGCGAGCGTCCCAAAGACCCGATAGGTCTCGTCAGTGATCGGGAGCTCGATCAGCGCCCGCATGATCGCTTCGACTTCCCGGAGATTCTCCTGCACCGATGCCGAGAGGAACGCACCGCGGTAGAGTTCGAGGGCGTTGATCGCCGTGGTTGCAAGCGGCAGCCCTTCCTGCTCCATCGCCTCGAGTGTTCTCATCGCCTCCGGGTCGTGCCGGATCAGGTCGATGAGCAGGGAAGTATCAAGCGTCGGCATCGAAGTCGACCTCTCGCATCGAAGATTTCCGCATTTCACGCGAGGTCTCTGCGACCGAATCGGCCAGCGCGGGGTTCGGCCCGAACCCTTTGAGGATCTCCGAGAGTTTCTTCTTTTGCGGGGTGTACTTCAGGATCACTTCGGAAAAACTCATGTTCGAGGGGCCTTTTAGCCGGGAAAGCCTCTCGTATGCGTCGTCACTGATACTGATCGTCCTGGTTCCCATACCTGTGTATGTGTATGTGCATGTATTAAGATCCTCCCGTCGCAAGGAGGACGCTTCAGAACTTCACCAGCCCCCGCTTCCCGATCGCCGCCCACCCTAAAAGACACGCAACCCCGGCCACCACGTTGATCGCCCCGAGGCCGAAGACGAGGCTCTCCCCGAAGAGGAAGACGAGAACCATCCCGGCGCT
>Ga0265294_10009759_pt1 | contig 11014 bp, 8 predicted proteins | sample MunlanPumphouse3_FD_192504 | JGI IMG/M metagenome (GOLD analysis project Ga0265294, IMG submission 192504) | Groundwater microbial communities from a municipal landfill in Southern Ontario, Canada - Pumphouse #3 | ecosystem: Environmental > Aquatic > Deep subsurface > Groundwater | place...
TCAACAATTATCCCTTCTTCTCGATGAAAAAGAAGCACTCGAAAAAGCCCTTGAAATCATGGTTAAAAAAACAAAAAATATTCACTAAAAAATCTTAATGATTATATATAGCAAAAAGAACTTTTTCGTTTGTTAGTCAAACATGAAGTTTTTTTTAAAAAATGACACTATTTTCTTTAAGTTTGTTTCTTAAGATATTTTTATCATTTTCCGATAAATTAATGCTCTTAATATAATTCCAATATTCATTTTCGATTGTGTCAATGGTTTTTCCATAGAGACATTTAAATGTTTTTAGATAGTCATCATCTTGACTTTTATAGAGTTGAAGATATAAATCAATTCCATACGATTGGATAAGAAATTTTGTAAAAGATCCCGCTACTGGATAAGACAAAGAACAATCGACTGAATTAAACTTTTCATTTTGCAAAAGACTAGATATAGATATTTCTATTTCACCTTTATAGAACTTGGTCCAGAAATCATTATCTATTCCCCACCATTGCTTATCAAAATACATCGCTAATCCTTCGATGAGAAAATTCGATTTGGGCCACCCAATTCTTGCAGAAATGATATGAACATCCTCATGAGGGCCAATGCATTTGATATCTTTATTATAGACGGCATATATATTATCGTTTTCATCGGCAAAGCCGTTGCATGGCTCGTTGTCTCCATAAAGCTTTCCCACTTCCTTTGGAGAATCAAGAAAGAAATAATGAATTTTGTTTTCCATTTTAACTTTTAGTTCTGAACAGATTAACTGAAAACAATTTTCCTGTTCAGAGGCAATTTTTTTGATGTCTTTTTCGGCTTCACCTTTTTCTTGATAAGTAAAAATATAATGCTCTGTTTCAATTTTTTTCATAATATATCTCTCCATTAAGTTTATTCTTTAATCCTCTCCATTATGTTTATGTATTTGCTTGTTGATACTTCTAATTCTTTTATCGATATATAGTCTTTTAACTTTATTAAACCATCATTGTTTTTTCGCATAAGTGACATTAGTTCATCCTGAAACTTTTTATATCCATTTGCTAGATCTACTTCATCGATTAATTTCAACATATCAATTGAATCCAAAAACAATGGTCTAAACAAAGTATTTAGTTTTCCTTTAATTTCATTTGTCGTTAAAGAAACATTACTTATTTTCTTTATTTCTTCCAAATTTTTTTCTAGGACAATGATAGATGTTTCAAGTTTCGAATTAATATTTACATCAATTGGTTCAATTTTAGTTAATGTTCCAATTGTTACTAGATCGTCCAACCTGTCAATCAATTCATTATCAGCAAAAGATATTTCATCTGGAACGTTTACATTTTCTCGTTTGTTGTTTAAAAAAACTAATTTGTCTCCATCTTTTCTCTGATACACAACAGCGTGTTTATTTCCGTTATCTAATTTTATTCCGAGCATGGCGGTTTTGTTTTTTCTTAAATAATTAGGGACTAAATCTTTATTAAGACTAATCTCAATAAACTTTAATCCAAGGGGATTTAAAAATAAATTAAACCACTCTTCAGATTGAAGCATTGGTCCTGACATAAAAATACCATTTTTTAAATCAAACATATAAGGTAATTTCATCTTAAGCGCTATCTCTCGATCAGTTGTGTCGATGTCAAAGTTGACCAACATGTTTGATAGTGCCGCATAAGAACATGATGAATTAAAAGTCATGTATTTCATTGATGTTATTCCTCTTTTTCATATTTTACTACTTACCAGAGACATTGAGATTCTCACATGTAATTAATAAAACATGTAACTAACTATACAACAAGAAATGTGACACCATATGTATCACATTTATCATTATAATCTGTCTAGGTGATAGAGTTTGATATGATTTTAACACCCCCACACTTTTAATGAAACATAATTTTCAACTCCGCTCTCTTGTGTAACAAGATCTAGTACCTTCTTCTTTAAGAAACGGTTCTTCTCCCCACATTCTATAAAGTTTGCATAAGTATTTTAAATCGCTAAGACGAAAATCGTAGGTGTAATATATTTCCCATAATGGAACATCTTCCTCAACATGCATCTTTACATATTTGAGTTTTTCTTTCAGAGTATATTTCATAAAAAATCCCCTTTCATTCTACCCTAATCGGGCAAAATTTATGGGGAAGTTTCAATCATAATGGTCGGAAAGATGGGATTCGAACCCACGACCTCTTGGTCCCGAACCAAGCGCACTACCAAGCTGTGCTACTTCCCGAGGTGCTACTTTAAAAATCAAAAAGTAGTAATTGATCTGTCTCGCTCATGCCATCTAAAACGCCAAGTTTAGATAAATCATTGACATTGGTGGTTGTCAATTTTGTTCTCCTTAACAAATCTTCTTTCGAGAAGAATTGTCCTTCTTTACGAGCTTCGATAACAGTGAGGGCGTTATTCTCTCCTAAGCCATCAACGGTGGTAAAGGGAGGAATTAAAGCCTTGTTTTCATGGTCGACAATGAAATCTGAAACATCGGATTTATAGAGATTAATGTTTTCAAATTTATAGCCTCTTTGCACCATTTCAAGAGCGATTTGAAGAGTGACAATTTGATCAGCTTCTTTCGAAGAAAGCTTCTCAGTCTTGCTCTTGCTTTTCAATTTTAACTCATCTAATCGATTAATAATAGCATCTCTTCCTTTAATCATGGCGGAAATATCATATTGCTTAGAGCGAACAGAAAAGAAAGTGGCATAATATTCCAGCGGATAGTGAATTTTAAAGTATCCAACACGAATAGCCATCGTCACATAAGCCACCGCGTGTCCTTTAGGAAACATGTATTTTATTAGGTTGCAAGAATCAATGTAGTATTGTGGAATTTTATTCGCTTTCATAATGTCGACAAATTCGGGTTTTAAACCTTTACCATGACGAACGTCTTCCATAATAGAGAAAGCCACTGAAGACGGTAGTCCTTTTCTAATTAAGAAAGTCATAATATCATCACGACATCCAATCACTTCTTGCAGAGTGACATTTTGTGAATTAATCAGTTTTTCGGCATTGCCTTGCCACACGCCAGTTCCGTGAGATAAGCCAGAGATAATAACGAGGTCAGAAAAGGTTTGCGGGCTCGTTTCTTCTAAGATGCCACGCACAAAAGAAGTACCGAATTCTGGTATGCCCATCGCCCCTGTTTTACTAGCTAGATAATCATTATCCATCTTAAGCGCTTTAGCGGAGGAGAATAATGAAAGAGTTTCTTTATCATTTAACGGAATGTCATCAACATTGATGTTAGTTAATTTGGCCATCATGCGAAGAGCCATGGGATCAACGTGGCCTAGCAAGTCAAGTTTAAGAATTGTATCGTGAAGAGAATGGAAATCAAAATGAGTGGTTTTCCAAGAAGACTCAGGTTCGTCAGCGGGATATTGAATAGGAGTGAAATCATAGACATCATATTCATTTGGAATAACGACGATACCTCCTGGATGTTGACCAGTCGTTCGCTTCACCCCAATACATCCGGAAGCATAGGAGGCAATTTTAGCTTTTGAAAAAGTGTTAGGATCAAGACCTTTGCGTTCAATATAGCCACGAGCAAAGCCAAAAGCTGTCTTATCTTGAACTGTTTCGATAGTGCCCGCTCTAAAGACATTATTTTCACCTAATAATTCTTTGGTGTAATCATGCGCTCTCGATTGATAATCGCGAGGAAAATTTAAATCGATATCCGGAGTTTTTTCCGCTCGGAAACCGAGGAATGTTTCAAACGGAATATTCTGGCCATCATGCACCATATCGGCCCCACAGACAGGACACTTTTTCTCTGGCAAATCATAGCCAGAACGGTATTCAGGCATCGCATCAGTTGTCCATTCTAAATGATGGCAATGCGGGCAGAGATAATAAGGAGGAAGAGGATTGACTTCCGTGATACCTGCCATCGTCGCTACTAATGAAGATCCGACTGATCCACGAGAACCGACGATATAATCGTCATCATGAGTTTTTTTGACAATTTTATGAGCGATATAATAAATAACCGAATAACCATTTGAAATAATACCGTGAAGTTCGGTATCAAGACGTTCCTTGATTAGGTCAGGAAGTGGGTTTCCGTATGTTTCATAGGCTTTTTGGTAACAAATATCGCTTAACATCTGCTCCGAGTTTTCAATCTTTGGAGAGTAAAGTTTATCATTAGGAAGGGGAATCAGTGATTCAATCATATCAGCGATTTTATTCGTATTAGTCACCGTAATTTCATAGGCTTTGTCTTTCCCTAAAAAACTCATGCATTCGAGCATTTCTTTGGTGGTTCGATAATGCTGATTAGGATTGTCGAAAACCGGTACTTTACTACGGGCATATGGATTAAGAGCGTGATTGACACCTCCCAGTCCTTTCGCTGAAATATAAATATCGCGATAGATTTTTTCTCTTGGGGTTAAATAATGAACATCCCCTGTCGCTACGATTGGTTTATTGATCTCATCAGCGGAAGCGACGATATCTTTAAGATATTGTTTAACGGCGTCATCAGTTAAATCACCCATATTCACCAGATAGGAATAATTTTCTAAAGGTTGAATTTCAATATAATCGTAAAAACTCATCACTTCTTTTAAACGTTGGGCATTATAGTAACGAGCTGTGCGAAAAACTTCTCCATTAAAGCAAGCAGAACCAATCAGAAGATGCGAGCGATATTTTTCTACCTCGTGACGAGGAATTTTGGGCACTTCAGCCAAATAATCAATATGGGAAAGAGAAATCAATTTATAAAGATCTTTCAAACCATCCTTGTCTTTAGCGAGGACCGTAATGTGAACAGGGAAAATATGTTTTAATAAAGCCACAGGGGTTTCAAGTTGACCCAAATCAGCATGAACCATCTTCTGGTTATTTCTTGTTAATCGAGAAATCATCGGTTGTAAAACATCATTTAAAACTTGCGCATCATAATCAGCGCGGTGAGCTTGTTCTTCATCGTAAGTAACTTCTAAATTCCGGCACAAACTCCCTAAAGTATGACGCTTGCTTTCCGGAAAGAGATAACGCGATAAAGATAAAGTATCAATGACCGAATTTTTTAATAAAGGCAAACCGAGATGAGCGAGAGATTCTTGCAAAAAGGAAATATCGAAATCAGCATTATGAGTCACTAAGATGGCGTCGTCTAGAAAAGCTAAGATTTTATCTATGGCTTCTTTGATACTGGGTTGACCTTTAAGCATGTCATCTGTAATACCCGTAATCTCAACAATATGTTTGGGAAGAGAGAAACCAGGGTTAATTAAAATATCAAATCGCGAAGTGACAAGTCCGTGTTCCACGCGTACGGCGCCAAACTCGATAATTTGATCATAACGAGAGCTTAAACCCGTTGTTTCTAAGTCCAAAACGACATATTTAGCTTTATTTAAGGGAATATTGCAGGGATTTTTGATGTAATTAAGTTTATCATCAATCATATATAATTCCGCGCCATAAAGCATTTTAATATTATTTTTCTTGGCCGCTAATTGAGCGTCAGGATATCCTTGGACGACGGCGTGATCAGTGATGGCAATCGCGGTATGGCCAAGAGCTTTGGCGTATTGACAATAATCATTCATGCTTGTCACTCCATCCATGCTCGACATCGTACTATGAAGATGGAGTTCTACTCTTTTAATTGGTTCCTCATCAGGAGTGATAACATCAGGTGGCAAAAGATCAAGATAATGAACCTTAACCATCACTTCTTTAGCAAAATTATCGGCATAGGCTACACCGCGAACGCGGATGTTAACCCCTTTATCAAGGAGTTGAATGGTCTCAGCGGATATCTGATTATTCTGATAAGCTCCAGCCATAATAGCGCCACCAAATTCATCGTTGATGCCAATGGTGATTCGGGTGTTTCCCCCGAACTCTTTAATTTCTGTCGAGAAGACTTTACCAGAAAAATCAATGTTACCAGAATTTTCATTAATCGAATCAATATTCTCAATGGGTTGATAGTTGCCACGGCGATTCAAACGGGCGCGACGTCTCTCTTTAGCCATTTCTTCGGCGTTACGCTTCATGATTTCTAAATATGTTTGCTCGACTTGAGCTTTTAATTCTTTTCGCTCTTCTTCGGCGCTATCTTCCGCATCGTTGCGATCGATAATTTCGGGTTTTTCGGCGATTTCATTCATCGTTTCAACAGCTTCCGCTTCCGCTTCTTTGACGATTTTTTTCATTTGACGGACTGAAACATCCGGGTGTTCATCACTCTGTGGTTTTATCGATTCGGTAATTGTGAATTCATAATTGATAAAATTTAAAAAATCACGAAAATCATTTATCGCTTCCCGGTATTGTTCCTTTTCACTTTCGTTGAGATATTCGATGAAAAGATGATCTTCGGCATCACCAGTAATCACAAGATTGTGAGGGAGTTTATAAAGAGTTTGATACCAATCGTCAAAAAGACTTATGACTTCTTGATAATCAGGTCTCACAAGATAGGAGAAACGCAAAGTATAGGGATATTTAATAAGCGGGAGACCATCTTGAAATTGACGGAGGAGATAGTATTTCCAAGGCTTCTTTTTAATGATGACCATGTCCCATTGTTTCTTATCAAAACGGTTTCGCCCAATCATTTCGAAATCGAGATCAAAATCATCGATATTTTCGATGTTTAAACTATTTAAAAAACGAACCATTTTTTCATTCATAGCAGCATACTCTTAGATAACATAAACAATCAAATCCTTAATGAGGAGAACAAACATGAGAGCAAAGAGAAGAATTAATCCAACCGCCGAAACGATGTTCTTCGTTTTCGTGGGCAATTCTTTACGTGAAATAGACTCAAATAATAAAACAAATAATTGCCAGCCATCCAAACCAGGAAAAGGCAAAATATTAATGATAGCTAAGTTAATCGAAATCAAACCCCAAAGTTGGAGAAAAGAAACCAGCCCATAATTTTGCAAAGTAGAAGTGCTGACATAACCGACAGCAATAATGCCTCCCACTGATTCTGGAGAGGTAAAAAGAGAACCTAAGCCTTTAAAGATAGCAATTGAAGATTCGCCGACGAGAGAAAGAGTGTTTTTCGAAGCTTGACCAAAACTATTCCAATAATGCTCAGAATATAACGAAAGACCAGGATCAGCAAAGTAACGATCGGGTGATTCGAGATGGGTTTGAGCGGGCAAGACAATAGTCACTGGTGTCGTTTCCCACTCTTCAGTGATCGTATTTTGGATATATTTTGAAACGTCAAAGGTGACAGACACGCATTCATCGCTGATATCTAAAAGATAATCAGAGAGATGAACGTAATCATCAATGACATCATGTCTATAAAAGCGAAGATAATCTGACCATGATAAATCATCATAACTAGACAGAGAACGAGACAAGGCCACGACAATTTCTTCGTTTGTTTCTTCTAAAGTATCAGGATCTTGATTAGTAAAATAAGCTTGAGATTTATCAACGACATAAACGGAGGCATCTTCACCAAAGGTCTCACTATCTAAAGCGACAACATCACCAGTCACTAGACCAGCATTACTCGCGATAGAATTATCCGCAACAACAAGACTACTTGCGGAAATGCTCGTCTGCATGAAACAACTCTCGGAAATGAAGAAAACGAGAAAACCTAAAACAACATTCATGATAACTCCGGCCGACATGATTAAAGCGCGTTTCCACTTTTTGATTTTATTGAAACTGCGCCGATCATCAATTGTGAGACCTTCAGGAATTTCTGTTCCCTCCCCCACCATTGAAACATAGCCACCAAAAGGAATGGCGCGAACAGAGAGACGTGTTTCGCCTTTTTTACGTTTAAAAGAAAATAGTTTAGGTCCAAAACCAACCGAAAACTCTAAGCAGTAAACCTTAAATGCTTTCGCCATTGCTAGATGTCCAAGCTCATGGACAACAATTAAAATAGAAAGGCAAAAGACGAATAAGAGAATGTAAAGAATGTTTAATAAAATGCTGTTCATAAATACCTACTTAAAATTAAATCTATGGCTTTTTGCCGTGTGACAATATTGACTTTTTCAATATCCTCAAATGTTGGATGAGGAATATTTGTATGCTCTTTCATTAAATGGGCTACGATTTTCTCAATATCAAGAAAGGCGATATCGCCATGGAGAAAAGCGCTTACTGCCACTTCGTTAGCGGCATTTAAAACGGTTCCGTAGGTTCCTCTTTCTTGAATGACAACTTTAGCCCATTTTATGACGGGGTAACGGGATGAAAGAAAGGCGTGAAAATGAAATTGTGATAAGCGATGGTAATCATCAATAAGATAAGTGCGATAAGGAACAAGTCCTTGATAAAGAGCGTACTTGATGGGAACTCGCATATCAGGCTTGCTAATATTGAGACGATAGGTTCCGTTTTGATATTGAACCATCGAATGAACATAGGATTCATCATGAAGAATGACTTGGATGTGATGATATTGATAGCCAAAAAGATAATGAGCCTCAATAATTTCAAATGTTTTGTTCATCATGGTCGCACTGTCAATGGTAATTTTATCCCCCATCTTCCATGTCGGATGCTTTAAGGCATCATTGACTGTCACATTTTGTAGTTGTTGACGACTTAAATGACGAAATGATCCGCCACTTGCGGTAAGAATTAAATTTTTAACATGTAAAGAATCAACGGATAAGCATTTACTTAAAGCGACATGTTCACTATCGATGGGAATAATGCGACCTTTACCACGCGATAATAAATCATTGATTATCTCACCGCCGACAACGAGACTTTCCTTGTTGGCTAAAGCGACAATTTTATCATTTTCTAAAGAGAAAATAGTTGGCTTTAATCCAACAAACCCGACAAGTGCGTTAACAACCATATCGCAATGACAATTCTCGATAAGTTCTAGTAAGCCTTCATCACCGCTAAAAAAACGAATGAAGGGATACTTTTTTTGATAACGGGTTAAAAGATGTGATTCTTGAAGACAAATCATTTGAATATCAGGAAACGATTTGACAATTTGACTAATCTTTTTGGTTTGATGGCCAATAGAAATAGCACATAAAAGAAAATCATCATGATTTTTTTTGATGACATCTAAAGTTTGACTACCAATTGAACCTGAGGCTCCTAAAAGACATATACTAATCATAATAAAAATACATCGGGTGTGGCGATATTAGTGATGACCCAAATAAACATAGCAGAGGCCATTAAGGAAAAGAGAAGTGAATCAATTCGATCGAGAATTCCTCCATGACCTGGCAATATATTTCCAAAATCTTTAATCTCATAAAAACGCTTAATTGAACTGAAAACAAAATCTCCAAGAGTCGAGAAAAGAGGGATAATAGCCGATAAAGCTAAGATATAATACCAATGATTGATGTCGAGATAACCCTCGAGCATCGGATGATTAAACGCCGCGATAATCAAGCCAAAAGCAGCTGATCCGATAAAGGAAACAATTAAGCCACCAATAAAACCAGCATAGGTTTTTTTTGGCGAAATACGTTCGTTGATTTTTCTTTTTCCAAAGAATAAGCCAACAAAATAGGCTCCACTATCAGTCAAAAAAGTCGCAACGAGAACATAGATGACAAGAAGAGAAGCTTCGAAAGAATCGTAAGAATTGAAAAATGAGGGAGAAGGCGAATCATGCCAGTGGACATAAGAGGGAAAGCAGCGCAAGAACAACAGACTTTGCAAGCCTAAGGAAATAACGACCAGCATGGTAAACATAAATGTCGCATCACGGACGGTAAATGACGTATGAAATACGACCATCAAAAATAAAAGCGCGAAGCCAATAAAAACTAACAAAACCGAAATATGTAGTTGAGTGAAATATGAGTAGAAGTGATACCAAGTTTGTTGAGAGAGAATATCTGACATGTTGATGAAAAAGGGCCAAAAAACCATTAAAAAGCAAATGATAATGCTAATAACGAGTAAACCAATCATATAATTGACTGACCGTTTAACTTTTATACAGCGAATAATTTCCAAAGTGGACACCACAGATAAAAAAGCCACGAGGGCGGCGTAAAACCAATCACCTAGGAAAATAAAAGGGACGACAATCACGGTACCCACGATGGCAGTGATAAGACGAGTCTTCATCGACGCTTTGGCACCTTTTGTGATCTCGTTTGGTTTAATCTCAGTCTTTTTCACATCCTAATCCTCCAAAACGACGTGAACGTTTTTCATATTCTTTAATACATGAGCGAAATTCTTCTTTGGTAAAATCTGGCCAAGGAGTCTTGGGGAAAAGAAATTCCGCATAGGCGATTTGCCAAGGAAGAAAATTTGAAGTTCTTAATTCGCCACTCGTGCGAATTAATAAATCGACAGGAGGCAAATTTTTTGTATAGAGATAATTTTCAAATAATTTTTCATCTAAATCTTCTAATGCGACTTGATGATTTTGCACATCTTTCGCAAAGAGTTTACAAGCGCGAATTATTTCGGCTTTTCCTCCATAATTAAGACATATATTAAAAGTAAATTCATGGCAATCTTCTGTTCGTTCAACCGCTTTTGTGACTGTTTCTTGAGTCGATTGAGGCAATAAAGATATATCGCCAGAAACAATAATATGACATCCTTCGTTGAATAGACGATCAATTTCTTTTTTAAAGAAGACTTCCAAATAATGAAAAAGGTGTTTAATTTCGGCTTTGGGGCGATTCCAATTTTCCGTCGAAAAAGCATATAAAGACATTACTTGAATGTTTTGATTTCGACATTCTTCATAAATATCAATAACGCGATCACAACCCGCTTTATGACCAAGAAAACGAGGAAGTCCTCGAGCTTTCGCCCAACGTCCATTTCCATCCATAATGAAGGCAACATGTTTTAGCGAGGTATTCATTTCCATATAAACTAACTATTTTAGTATACACAAAAATAGCTCTAGAATATAGAGAGAATAAAAGAAAAAAGGAAGCTTGGAGACTTCCTTAGACAATCATGATTTCTTTTTCTTTTTCCGCGCAGATATCATCAATCTTTTTAATAGCTTCGTCCGTGACTTTTT
>Ga0265294_10009760_pt1 | contig 11013 bp, 8 predicted proteins | sample MunlanPumphouse3_FD_192504 | JGI IMG/M metagenome (GOLD analysis project Ga0265294, IMG submission 192504) | Groundwater microbial communities from a municipal landfill in Southern Ontario, Canada - Pumphouse #3 | ecosystem: Environmental > Aquatic > Deep subsurface > Groundwater | place...
GCTCAAGCGTCTCGCTTGAGTCATGAACGGACAGACGTTAACTGGCCACCGACACAACCGGGACGGTTGTGCTACTATCACGTAAAGCAGCACATTCAGCCTCAGGAAAAGACTGAGGCATTACAAAAAAATATAAAATATATATAAGTTTTTGTTTTCAGGCTTGACAATACTCTGTTTAAGAGTTAAATCGTGTTTTGACATAAAACGCTATCAATTTTTAAAAGGTAAAGTAAAATGAAATATTATTCAGAAGAGCACGAATGGATAATGGTGGAAGATGATGAAGCGACAATCGGGATATCCGAATACGCGGCGGCGGAACTTGGCGACATTACCTACGTCGAACTCCCGATGGAAGAAGACGACGTGATTGTCGGGGATACCCTTGGCGTAATCGAATCAGTAAAGGCGGCTTCTGACGTTTATTCCCCGATTACCGGCACGGTTATTGAAATTAACAATGAACTCGAAGACAATCCCGGCCTGATCAACGAATCCGCGGAAAAAGCCGGTTGGATCTGCAAACTCGGCAACATCGATGTCGCCGAACTTGACGACCTGATGACCCCGGACGCTTACGCAAAATATCTCAAAACCCTTGCCTGAAAATAAACCGGAGAAAGTAAATTGCCGTATATCGCAAATACCCGTGAAGACCAGCAGGTAATGCTTGAAACGATATCCTGCGCCGACTTCGCAGATATGTGGCGGAAATCTCAGGTCACAATACCGGAACCGCCGCTGTCGAACATCCCCGAAGGAATGTCTGAATTCGAAGTTATAAGCAAACTCCGCAAACTGGCGGCTAAAAACGCCACCGAACTGCATACTTTTATCGGCGCCGGTTATTACGATCACATAATCCCGGCGGCGGTCGGCGAAATAACCGGACGCTCCGAATTCTATACCGCCTACACGCCTTATCAGCCGGAAGCCTCCCAGGGGACTTTACAGGCTATTTACGAATACCAGTCAATGATCTGCCGGTTAACCGGAATGCCGGTTTCGAACGCCTCATTATATGACGGCGGAACCGCTTTGTTCGAAGCGATGATGCTGGCGATCCGCACCACCCGGCGACGCCAGGTGGTGGTGTCCGAAGCCGTATCGCCGATATTCCGCAAAATGCTTGACGCTTACAGCTCCAATTTGAATATCGAACTTATCCAGATTCCCGCCGGTATCGACGATTCCGCACAGAAAGACCTGCTGAAAGCCGTCAGCGACCGGACCGCCTGCGTGATTGTCCAATATCCAAACTTTTTCGGGACAATTGAAGCCTGGGTGGAATTCAACGAAAAAATACATGAGAAAAAAGCCTTGTCCGTATGTTCGACCTATCCGGTTTCCCTGGCGCTCCTGACGCCGCCGGGCGAACTTGGTTTCGATATCGTCACCGCAGAAGGCCAAAGCCTCGGCAACAGCCTGAATTTCGGCGGCCCGTATCTGGGAATTATGGCGGTAACGGAAAAACTCATGCGCAAAATGCCCGGAAGAGTCTGCGGACGCACCGTTGATTCCGATGGCAAAGACGGTTTTGTCCTGACTTTGCAGACCCGCGAACAACATATCCGGCGGGAAAGCGCAATGTCAAATATCTGCTCCAATGAAAGCCTTTGCGCCTTAAGCGCCCTGGTCTATCTGGCGTGCGTGGGTAAACAGGGACTTATCCAGGTTGCCGAACTTTGTGCTGCCAAAGCGGCTTACGCGCGAAAACTGCTGCTGGAAATAGAAGGAGTCGAAGCTGTCGGCGGAAACGCTTTCTTCAATGAATTCGTTGTCCAACTGCCCGGCGACGCCGCTGAGATAGTCGGGAAACTCATCGATAAAGGCTTCGCCGCCGGTTTCCCGCTCGGACGTTATTATCCCGACCGCAAGAATCAATTGCTGGTCGCCGTCACCGAAAAACGAACTAAAGAAGAAATCAAGGCTTTAGCCACAGCGCTGGAGGCCGTGTTATGAAACTGATATTCGAAAAAGGCAAACCGGGTCGTCACGGCAGTTCGCTGCCCAAAATGGATGTTCCTTCTGAAAACGCCATTCCGGCACAATTCCGCCGCGAGACCGCTGCCAAACTGCCGGAAGTCTCCGAACAGGACGTTGTCCGTCATTATACCTTGTTGAGCCGCAAAAACATGGGCGTCGACACCAATTTCTACCCGCTCGGCTCATGCACTATGAAATACAACCCCAAAGTCAATGAACGCGCGGCAAGCCTGCCCGGCTTCACCGAACTTCATCCCCTGTTGCCGCAATTGCGCCGGGGCGGAGCTTTGACCCAGGGGGCTTTGGAAGTTATTTATGAAACCCAGCGTCTGCTCTGCGAACTGCTCGGTTTTGCCGACTGCACGATGCAGCCTCTAGCCGGGGCGCACGGCGAACTCACCGGCATTATGCTGATCGCGGCTTATCACAAAGCACGCGGCGACCAAGCCAGAAAAGTACTGCTGATCCCGGACGCGGCGCACGGAACGAACCCGGCCAGCGCCATGGTCGGCGGTTTTATCACCCAGACCGTCGCCAGCGACGCGGAAGGCAACGTCGATATCGAAGACCTTAAAAAACATTTGGGGCCAGATACCGCCGGGCTGATGCTTACCTGTCCGAATACTCTCGGTCTCTTCGATAAAAATGTTCAGGAAATCTGCCGTCTCGTCCATGAAGCGGGCGGCTTGAATTACTGCGACGGTGCCAACCAGAACGCCGTTATGGGCCGGGTCTGCCCCGGACAAATCGGATTCGACGTAATGCACGTGAATATTCACAAAAGCTTTTCAACCCCGCACGGCGGCGGCGGCCCCGGAGCCGGGCCGGTATTGGTCGGGGAACGCCTGGTGCCTTATCTGCCGGTTTCACGTGTGGAAAAACGCGACGACGGTACTTATACGCTGCGTTACCACTGCGAAGAAAGCATCGGCTACATCGCTCCATTCTACGGCAATTTCGGGATTATCCTCCGGGCTTACGCCTATATCCTAACCCTGGGCCGTGAAGGCTTGAAACGGATAAGCGAAAACGCGGTTTTGAGCGCAAATTACATGCGGGTCAGGCTGGCGCCGTATTTTGACCAGAAAGTTGACCGTCCGTGCATGCACGAATGCGTGCTCTCCGCCGCACCGCAGGCCAAAAAAGGCGTTCACGCCCTGGATATGGCCAAAGCCCTGATTGATCGCGGCTTCCATCCGCCGACCATGTATTTCCCGCTCATCGTCAACGAAGCGTTGATGATCGAACCGACGGAAACGGAATCCAAGGAAACGCTGGATGAATTTATCGACGCGCTGATCGAAATTGCCGAACTGGTCGATACTGATCCGGACTCCATTCTGGCCGCCCCGGTAACGACTCCGGTAAAACGCCTGGATGAGACCTCGGCCGCCAGAAAACCCAACCTCGCGGATATATAAGCGCTCAAGTATCTTTTTGTGACAGAATCATTTGTGACAGACTATGTAATGAGCGTGAACGCAGTGAAGGCAATCATTTTTTAATCTAATACAGTGAACTCTGTGCAGGTTGATCCTGAACAAAGCGGTAAAAGAAGAAATTTAATCCCGGAGGGATGACTAGCCCCGGGTGCAAACCCGGGGAACATGGCCCCCCATTTAATCCAAGCTCCAGAGGAGCGGCTAAATCCGGTTTCCATTAGTCGCTCCTACAGAGCTTGGCCGGGAAAGATATTTTAACCCCGGGTTCACACCCGGGGCTACTGTAAAATCGCTCCTACGGAGCTGTATTGGGTTATGAGACTGCCGTCATTTTATTCCAATTTCATTAAAAAGCTCAAAAAATATCCAAAATAATTTGAAAATTTATTTAGGTAAGGCACTTTAAAGTCTTTTAGTTAATTAACTTGTATATATAAAAATAATAATATCCTATGAAAGCTTTCGAATTAAGACAAAAATATATCGATTTCTTTGTCAGCAAAGGGCATAAAGAAATAAAAAGCGCCCCAGTCATACCCGAAAATGACCCGACCTGCCTGTTCACAACCGCCGGAATGCATCCACTCGTTCCTTACCTGAGCGGCGAAAGCCATCCCGCCGGGAAACGTCTGGTGGACTGCCAGAAATGTATCCGTACCGGCGATATCGACGAAGTCGGCGACCCCGTACACCTGACTTTTTTTGAAATGCTCGGCAACTGGTCGCTCGGCGATTATTTTAAAGCCGAAGCCATCGAATACAGTTTTGAATTTCTGACCAGCCCGGAATGGTTGAGCATCCCTATTGATAAACTTGCTGTTACCGTTTTCAAAGGGGACGCCGACGCACCCTTTGACCAGGAAGCATACGATATCTGGCATCAGCTCGGCATTCCCGAAGAACGCATAGCGAAATGCGGCAAAAAAGATAACTGGTGGGGCCCTGCCGGTTTAACCGGCCCCTGCGGCCCGGATACGGAAATGTTCTATTGGACCGGCAAAGGCGATGCCCCCGAAGTATTCGACCCGGAAAATAAACTCTGGGTTGAGATCTGGAACGACGTATTCATGCAGTACAATAAAAAAGCCGACGGCGCTTATGAAGCGCTCTCCCAGAAAAATGTCGATACCGGCATGGGACTCGAACGCGTCGCCGCCGTTCTCCAGGGCAAAGCAAGCTGTTACGATACGGAACTGTTTCAGCCGCTTTTCGGGAAACTTGACGAAATCCGAGGTATTGACGTTCCGGCCAAACGCGTGGATTCCGAACGCATTATCGCCGACCATATTCGCGCGGCGGTTTTCATCAGCGCCGACGGCATCGCGCCCGGCAATGTCGACCAGGCTTACGTCCTGCGCCGCCTGATTCGCCGGATAATCAGGGAAGCTAATAAAATCGGAATCGACAAACCTTTCGTAACTGAACTCGCCCAGGTAATCATTGACGGCTATCAGGATCCTTATTCCGAACTCGCCGCCAACGCAAACAGGATCAAGGAAGAATTTGAGCTCGAAGAAAAACAGTTCGCCGAAACCCTGGTCAAGGGTACCCGCGAATTTGAGAAATTGATCGCCAAAGTCCCGGCGCATGTCCAGAAAAAAGTCATCAGCGGCAAAAACGCGTTCTTCCTTTACGAAACCTACGGGTTCCCGCTTGAATTGACCGAAGATATGGCTCGCGAAAACGGCTTTGAGGTGGACCGGGAAGGTTTTGACAAAGCTTACCAAAAACATCAGGAAATGTCCCGCAAAGGGGCTGAACAGAAATTTAAAGGCGGTCTAGCCGACGCTTCCGAGCAAACGGCCGACCTGCACACCGCGACCCACCTCCTGCAGCAGGCCCTGCGGCAGATTCTGGGGGAGCACGTTCAGCAGCGCGGTTCCAACATCACCGCCGAGCGTTTGCGTTTTGACTTTTCCCACGACGACAAGGTTTCCAGAGAAGACCTGGACAAGGCAGAAACCATTGTCAACGACATTATTAAACAGGATTTGCCCATCGTTTGCCGGGAAATGACTGTTGACGATGCCAGAAAGGAAGGAGCCATCGGCCTTTTTGAGGACCGCTACGGAAATAAAGTGAAAGTTTATTCCATAGGTGATTTCAGCAAGGAAATATGCGGCGGCCCGCACGCTCCAAATACCGGAAGGCTGGGCAGGTTTAAAATAAAGAAAGAAGAAAGTTCAAGCCGCGGCGTAAGACGTATTAAAGCCGTGTTGATAAAGTGATCAACCCGGAGTATTGTAATAAAGAGGAGCTTCGGGCCGGATAAAACGCAGAGGATGCTTTGATGAAAAAGTCTGATTTATTAATAGCTCACAACAAAGGGGCTTATACGATCATAGTCGAAGGCAGGGCAAATTTTGACTACGGTCTTCCTCTGCGCAATTTCGCCAAAAATCTGGATAATAACTTTACCGGGATTACCATTGACCTGCGGGCCTGCATCGGCATGGACAGCACTTTCATGGGAATAATGGCTATGATCGGGCTAAAAGCGAAAAAAAATAACGTGACCGTCGAGATACTCAATGCCGACGAAAACAACCGCTATCTCCTTGAAGGTCTCGGCCTGGACAAGCTTTTCAAGTTTGCCGACTCCAATACCGGTAAAGCATGCAAGGGGAGAATAGCCCCGGATCCCCAATCGTCTTCAATGCTCAATCGCGCTGAAACTGTTGTCGAAGCTCATCAAACCCTGATGGATGTCGACAAAAATAACGTCCCGAAATTCGAAAAAGTAGTCGAATTCGCGAAAAAAGACGCCGAAGCCCTCAAAGACAAAGAAGATAAAAAATAAAGCCGGGGACGAAACCCGCAGTTTTTTAACATCGAACATCGAATGAATTAATAAATTTGTCAATTGTCTTTATACTTGAAACAAATATTTTCAAGCTGTGCGGTAGAGTTCCATTATACAAATTCGATGTTCAGTCATCAATTATCATCTGCCGGTCTGACGACCGGCGCTCCCAGGCCGTTGCATCCGGCATTTTATTATTCGATGTTCAACAAAGATTCAGCCTCTGATTATTGCCAGAATCTCGTCGCGTTTAGCTTCCATTTGGGGCTGATCGTCGGCTTCCACGATCAAACGCATCAACGGTTCGGTATTTGAAAGCCGGACGTTAAACCACCAGGTCGGGTATTCAACACTCAAACCGTCAAGTTCAAACTGCCTGCCGTCGGCATATTTTGTTTTTAATTCAGCCAAGATCGCCTGCGGATCGGAAACTTTTGAGTTAATTTCGCCGCTGAAAGCGTATTTGCGGAGCGGAGCGACAAGCTCACTGGCGGTTTTTCCGCTTTTGCAGATAAGGTTGGCGAATTTGACGAAAGCCAACCCCTGAGACTCGGCGGTGTAGTTTTCCTTAAAATAGTAATGCCCGGACAGCTCCCCGGCAAAAACCGCGTCATATTCGCGCATCTGGGCCTTGATGAAGGCATGCCCGACCCTGGACATTATCGCGGTGCCGCCGTTGGCTTCAATACATTCCTTGACCGCGCGACTGCTGCGCAGGTCATAAAGAATCGTCGCCGGGCCGTCGGATAAAATGTCCTGCGCGATTAAAGCGGTAAATAAATCCATCGGGATGATTTCACCCTTGTCGTCGATAAATCCGCAACGGTCGGCGTCGCCGTCGAAAGCCGCCCCGAAATCAGCGCCGACTTCTTTTACTTTAGCCCGGATCGCGTCAAGGGTATCGAGTTTCAACGGATTGGCTTCGTGGTTCGGGAACGTCCCGTCAAGTTCCTTGTACAAGGGAATTATTTCAAAGGAATCTTCTATCCCGGCGCTTTCAAAAGACCCCATGGCGTTGGCGTAATCGACAACGACTTTCAGTTTGCGGTCAACTTTCAGGTGTGCACGCAGAAATTCGGCGTATTCCGGCGCAATATCGTAATCTGAAACGCTTCCGGTTTTATCGCATTCGCTCCACGATTCGTCCTCGACGATACGTTCTATGTCCATAATCCCGGTAGTGCCGCTGATCGGGACAGCGTTTGCCAGACACATTTTGAAACCGTTCCAGCCGGCCGGATTATGCGAAGCGGTGATAATAACACTGCCGTCAGCGCCAAGTTTGCCGTTGGCGAAATAAGACATCGGAGTCGAACACATACCAAGGTTTATGACATCCGCCCCCTGTTCCGTCATGCCTTTGGCGAGAGCCCCGAACAACGGAACCGAATCCGGGCGCATGTCATACCCGATAACGACTTTCTTCGCCCCGGTAAATTCAACATAGGCGCGCCCGATCTTTTCCGCGATTTCTTCGTTCAGCTGCTCCGGGTAAATCCCGCGAATATCGTATGCTTTAAAAATTCCGGCCATCTGTTTCTCCTTGAAATTTATGATTTAAAATGAATAAAAAGGTACATCCCGCAAATGAAAAATGCAAGCCGAGGCAAGTTATAAAAATGTTAAAACCGCCACACTACTTTATCAATTCCGGGTCGATTTTACGCAAAGTCGTAATTTGAACCGCAATTATGCTCACAATCAGAAACGCGGCGATAATAAACGGCAGGTTGCGGTCCCCGGTAACGTCAACCAGATATCCGCCCGCCAGCGGCGCGACTATCCCCGTAAAACCAACAATGACTTCATTCCATGATACGTATTTACCGCTTTTGGCGGGGTGTACAAGGGAATGAAACACCAGACAGAAAAAGAACCCGCCGGAATAAACCCCGTAAATAAGCGCCGCAAGGTAAAACTGCCAGGTTGTGGTTCCGCACCAAAACAAAACCATTCCGATAATCCCGCACAATGAAAACAGCATCATCGGCACGATTTTATACATCCAGTAACGGCTTTTCACCAACAGCAGGGAAAAGAATCCCTGGGAATAGGAAACCAGGGCCATAATAAAACCCAGCTCATCTTTGGATACTTTCAGGATTCCGGCTTTGTACGGGAATATCGTACGGATCAGGGCAACCGACAGGCAGCCGATACCGGCAGTCAGCCAGCCCAGCCAAACCAGATCCGGCATCCGGGAATAATCGACTCTTGGTTTACAGACCGCCGCGGCAGGTTCCGGGACTCTCCGATGCAAGTTGTCGATATAATATTTCAGCGGCCAAGTGGCGGCGGCAACACAAACGAGGAGGGCGAGACTTATCCAGTAACAGTATTCCCAGCCGTTTTCGGGAGCGATATAACCCCATACGAAAGACGCGATAAAAGGGCCGCCGGCAATACCGCAGCTCCAGGCGAAACCGTAAAGCGCGGTGGAACGCACCAGCCCGGCATGGACATCCTTGTCCGAGGCTTTCATAAAAACCTGGAAAGAACAAAAGAAAAACGCGCTGCCCAACCCGACAATCAGCATCCAGTACAACTGCATACCGGGAGCATTCAGGAATATCAGGAGAAGCAAGCCCAAGGCCATTACCATGCAACCGCAAGTTATCAGAAAAGGCGCACGCCGTTCATTGTTGACCCTGGCAACAAAAAATGAGAAAAACGAATGCCCGAACGCCCAGGCCGTTACCGGCAGCGTGCAGTCAAAAGCGGGGGCTCCGCTGTGGATCATGCGCAGGTTGGTTACAAATACGACAGTACCGATAACAACGTCAACCATGGCGGGAAAAAGAAAAATTATGAAACGCAACATTTAAAACCCTGCGGTGAAGTTATTTTATATTCATCCACAGGAAGGCAATCGTAATCGCGACCGGGGCAACAAACCGGATAAATATTCCCCAGAGGGAAGCCAGGGTCAGGACATGATAACGCTCATCATTATGACTGGGGTCGTCTTTTAACCCGGCAAGCAAGGCAATCAGGTGTACGTCGGCAAAATTACTCGAACCGTAACGGATCTCCTTAACCGCTTTTCGGGTTCCCCATATCCAACCGACAAAAAGGGAAATCCCCAAGCCGCCTAAAGGCAGGAACCAGTTGGAAGAAAGATTGTCGATAGTCTCGAAAAAATTCCCCGACTGCACATTGAAAGCTTTTACCAGCCAGTCATGCAGCCATTCAATGTTGCTCCAGTCAGTAATGCTTACCGCCGATAATAAGCCGGTAATCACTATTCCCAAAGAACAGATCAGCACGGCTTTATGGCGGCTCCATTTGCGTTCGTCGATAAAGTAGGAAACCGCGACTTCCAGCAGACTTACCGAGGAAGTCAGGGCCGCAACGCTGAGCAGCAGGAAAAACAGACCGGCCCAAAGCCAGCCGAGAGGAATAGAGCTGAATACCGCCGGTAAAACTTTAAATACCAGACTCGGACCGGCATCGGGCTCAAAACCCATCGCGAAAACGGTGGAAAAAATCGCCAGTCCGGCCAAAATAGCAACCAATGTATCCAGAAATACGACCGCCAGCGAAGAAAGGAATATATTCTGCTCACGGGAAATATAACTGCTGTAGGTAATCATCGCCCCCATACCTAGACTGAGTGTAAAAAACGCGTGGCCAAGAGCAATTAAAACAGCTTCAGCCGAAAGTTTCGTAAAATCCGGTTTCAGGAAAAACGCCACTCCGCGCCGCGCTCCCGGCAAACTTAACCCGCGCAGCATTATCACCAGCAGCAAAACAAATAACAGAGGCATAAGGATTTTTGTCCAGCGCTCAATACCGTTTTTGACTCCTCCCCAGACAATCAGGGAACTCAAAAACAGGAAAATAAGAAATAAAATTACCATCAACCCGGTATTCTCTATAAAAGCATTGAAAATTCCGCTCGCTTCGGGAACCGAACTGACATTTATCTTCTGAGCAAAGCTTTTGTATATATAACCTATCGTCCAGCCGCCGACCACACTGTAATATGATAAAATGGCGAAAGGCGTAACAATACACAATATGCCGATGGTTATCCAGCCGTAAAACATAACCAGCAGCCCGACGGCGCATAATACGGCCGACCAGCCGAACTGATTGAAACACAACATGGCCAGCCCTGAAAAAATTATGGAGACGCCGATCAGGTTAGCCAGATGCGAAGTGTTGGGACTGAGCGCCTTGAAAGCGCCGACAGGATTTTTCTGGGTTGCGCGCCCCAGGGTCATTTCACACAGCATTACCGGCATTCCGACCAATACAATACAAGTCAGATAGACCAGAACGAAAGCGCCGCCGCCGTTCTGTCCGGCTATATAAGGAAATTTCCAGATGTTGCCCAGCCCGATCGCCGAACCGGCAGCCGCAAATATAAAACCGATACTGCTGCCCCAGTGTTCTCTTTTTTCCAACATAACGTCAACTCCGTTAATGATTATGTATGAACCTGCTTAAATTAGCGGTTTACAAAACTTTTTTCAAGCTGAAAAATACTATTTTCGGCGCGTAACCTGATAATGATAACGCTGAACGCCTTCGACTATAGCTCTGGCCAACTGCCATTGATACCATTCCGTGCCAAGGCGTTTTTCTTCGGCCGGATTTGAAAGAAACCCGGTTTCGATCAGGACAGCCGGGCAGGACGCTTCCTTCAGGACCATGAAACGGGCATGTTTCAAACCGCGGTCAACGGCTTTCGTCCGGCCAATAAGCGAACGCTGTATCCAGTAAGTTAACGCGACATTGTTGGCACAGTTACTGTTGCCGGAGTAAGTTTTCGAA
>Ga0265294_10009767_pt1 | contig 11009 bp, 2 predicted proteins | sample MunlanPumphouse3_FD_192504 | JGI IMG/M metagenome (GOLD analysis project Ga0265294, IMG submission 192504) | Groundwater microbial communities from a municipal landfill in Southern Ontario, Canada - Pumphouse #3 | ecosystem: Environmental > Aquatic > Deep subsurface > Groundwater | place...
AAACATCGACCCAAGACAGTGGAAGCAGATCGCGACGTACCTGAAGGCGGTCGTCGCGGCCTACTCCGAAGGACTGTCGGGAGATTCCTCGCGCACCGCGGACCTTGCATCGGTACTGCGCCCGATTGGCTCGCACAACCGGAAGAACAACGTCGTTCGCAAAGTGACGGCGATCTCGCACGCCAACGAGATCCCGTTGCTGGAGTTCGCTGCTGCCCTGAAGAAAGCGGGCGATAAGCGGGGCGTGACCTTCGCGAAGCTCGCCGCGCCTCGTGGTCCCAAGTTGAATGTGAATGCGGAGTTCGAGGTCTCGCAGAACGAGATCCTGAATCCGCAGCTCATCGCGGCGAAGTGTGCGCAGATCGGTCACATCGCTGAACTCAAGGGCAACGTCGAAGAGCCGCTGTGGTACGCCATGGTGGGTCTCGTGCGCTTCGCCACTGAGGGCGAGAAGTACGTCCACCAGTGGTCCGAGGGGCACCCCAACTACTCGTACGCGGAAACCGAGCGCAAGATCCAGCAGCACAAGGATTCTGGCGTCGGGCCGACCACGTGTAAGTGGTTCCATCAGCTACGTCCCGAGGGCTGCGTCGGATGTCCACATGCGCCGGACCTGAAGACGCCGCTTTTCCTCGGTCGCCCCGCGCCGATCCCGCTGCCGAACGTCGATCAGGAGACGGGTGAAGAGATCCCACCGCCGCCGACCGGGTTCAAGCGAACCAGCAACGGCGTGGTGTTCACGGAAGCGACAGACAACGGCGGTATCCATGACCTGATTGTATATCCATACGACATCTACCCGCTGTTCTCGGCGCGGGATGAAGGGCTGGGATACGAGACGGTGACGTGGCGGCACTACCTGCCGCATGAAGGGTGGAAAGAGTTCACGATGCGATCAGCGTTGGTTGCTGACGCGAAAGCATTTACGATGGCGTTAATAGACAACCATGTGCATGTACCGACAGCCGCACAGAGGACGCTCATGAACGCTTACGCTGCTGGTTATCTCGCGAAGTTACAGGCGAGCCGGAAAATGGTGAAGCTGCATACGCAGATGGGCTGGAAGGAAACGGAATCCGCCAACCCGTACTTCGTGCTGGGTGATCGTATCATCCGTCGTGACGGTGTGGATCAAGTGGGCCTCGCCGCCAATGTCCCGGACATCATCCGCCACTTCTCACGTAGCGGACGCATCGACCCGTGGGTGGCGCAGACGCGGATTTTCAACGCACCGGGCATGGCCCCGCTTGCCTTCGCGTTTCTCGCTGCAGCGTTTGGTGCGCCGCTCATGCGCTTCACCGGTTTCGAGGGTGCGCTGATCTCGCTGGTTGGTCCCTCGGGTGTGGCGAAGACGCTGACCTGCCGCTGGGCGCTCAGCGCCTACGGCGAATCTCGCTATCTCATGATGCTCAAGGACGACACGTTCAACGGTCTCGTGTCACGCCTCGGGGTGTACGGCAACCTGCCGCTGGTGATCGATGAGGTGACCAACATTGACGGGCTGGAGCTGTCGAACATCGTCTATCGCATCACGCAGGGGCGGGACAAGGTGCGCTTGACCCGCTCTGCCCGCGAGCGCGACACATTGAACCAATGGAACACGGTGGGTGTCGTTACTACCAACGCATCGTTGTATGACCGCCTTTCCTCCGTGAAGGCGGACACCTCCGCTGAGGTGAATCGTCTGTTTGAGTACCGTGTAGCACCGTGCGACGCGCTCACACGCGACGTCACCACGCAGATTTACTCCGTCATTTCGGAGAATTACGGCTGCGTGGGTGAGGAGTACATCAAGTGTCTCGTGCGCGACGTGCCCAATCTGTCGGGCAGGCTGAAGGCCATGATGGATCGCGTAGCGCAGGATTCAGGCGCACTCGGTGAGGAGCGGTTCTGGACGGCTGTAATCGCAGTTGCCATCACGGGCGGGGTGATCGCGAAGTCACTCGGGCTCATCGACTTCAACGTCAACAGTGTCTACGACTGGGCGCTGAACCAGCTCCAGCGCAACCGAAACGTACGCATGGAGAACACGGCGTCGGCAGAGACGCTTCTCGCCCGCTTCATCGACGAACACGCCAGCAATCGTCTGGTGGTGTCGGTGGACGGCACGGGTAGGAACGCCATTACCACGGTCATCTCGCCACCGCGCGGACCGCTGGTGATGATGCAGGACATCAGCCCGAACTCGCCGGATCGTCATCTGTACATATCCCGCCCGGTGATTCGGCGATGGCTGCATAAGCAGGGCGTGGATTCAGATGCCATCACGCGTGAACTCCTCGACAAGGGGCTTGTACTCGCCACGGATCGGCGCAAGGTGCTGGGCAAGGGGACAGAGTACGCGGGTGCGCAGCAGTACTGTTGGATGGTGCCAGTTGAAAACACCGTAGTGAAAGAGACAATAGGAACTGTAACGAAACTGGAGATTAAGGCGTGACAATCGATGAACTGAGCGGGGTGATCGAACGTGTTCGACTGGGGACCACCACGCAGGAGGATGCCGTGCTGGTATCGCGTATCTTCATGGCGTTCCTCAAGTATCAGAAGGACACGCTGATGGCGATCGCGGAGATGGAACACATGGGAGTGCTCATAACGACGGACGAACCGTCGGGTAAGCATTAAAAAATAGGGAGGGACATAATCTTGTGTCCCTCCCCCAACCCGCTATTGCCGGAGAGAGTTTCCTACTCTACTCCGTATACACCCTGTACGCAATCCTTACATCATCGACGGGATCGGCTGGTACTGACCGCCCAGCGTGCGCTGCGCCTCGTAGATGTAATTGTCCGTCGGGATGCCGAGATCCTTCTTGTACCGCTGAGTAATCGACGCCCGCAGATCCTCACCCATGATGCCGTAGGCAGGGTTGCGATTGTTGAAGTCGATCGCTCGCTGCCCCCACTCCTCGATCGCCTGAGCATCGTTGTCCATGATCGCCCGTGACAAGTGCGCCACGATGCGGGTCCGGGTCTGGCCGATAACCGTTGCCCGATCATTGACATAGCGATCCTCGATCTTGCGCGTGGTGATCACCGTGGGCATGATGCCGAGGCCCATGAGAAGCAGCGGGTAGCCGCCCACTTGCTGCGCTTCGAGGATGGCCCGGCCACCAGCGCCACGGATGGGCTCCTCGTCGAAGAGAACGTACGAGGTGTTGATCGCATCCTTCATCGGCTTGGGCAGCAGCTCAGCCGCCGCCTTCAGCATCGGGTCGCCGCGATCGAGCGCCTGCGTCAGTTTGTGGAAATTCACCACGTTGTTCCACGCCGGGCCGATCAGCACCGCCGCCTGCCAGTTGGCGCGGGCTGCGCCGGTCAGGGATTCGGGCGGGCTCATCATACTCGACTCGTGCAGGTTGGCGAGCTGGGTGCGCGAGTGCAGATCCATGCCGAACATCGCCGGGATGCCTCGGGAGAGCCCCGTGCCCAACCGGTCACCGAACATGCCCCGCAGCCCCAGCTCGACCTCCATGTTGAAGTCCTTGGGATCTTCCTCATCCCCCACGACGCCGATCGCCTGCAGCGCGGACATCAGCAGCATGCCGAGACCGTAGACCGGCATACCCCGGATACCCGCGATCAGCGCACTCGTGCCCTGCAGCCAGCCGAGAGCCCGAGCCGCCTCACGGTCGCCTTTGCGGAACGCCTTGTACGCCTCGGAGGCGAGCATGGCGAGGGTCATGATGCGGAAGGACTGGACCTGTAGCATCAGCCGCGCCGCGCCATGCTTGAGCAGCGGTACGCGGTTCTGGCGGGTGTAGTCGTACTGGGACCGGTCGGTGAAGTAGAACCCGTCCTCCAACGCATCCGTGAATTTCTTGCCTTGCTGCCGCGCCAGCCGGAAAGCTCCCAGCATGGACACCTTGCGGTTGACCTCCTCGGAGTGGCGCATGAAAAAGCTGACGTAATGCATCACGGAGTCCACCGTGCGGCCCCAGCTCCCAGCGATGGTGTCGTGACCGTGCTCGGCACCGGCCAGCAGCGCGTGGGCATAGCCGAGCTGCATCTTGCCCGAGTCGGCAAGCTGACGCAGCGCCACCAGCTCCTGCATGTACGTCGGCAGTTTTTCGATCTCCCTGTCCCGCTGATCCTTGGTCAGGAGGAACTCATCGGTCTCCGGGTTACGGGCGAAGATCTTATTCACGTGCTCCGTCACGTCGTCCGCGAGGATGCGATCGGCCTTGTACTTGCCACTCATGGCGTCGCGCATGGTGTTGATCATCACCGAGGACGCCTTGCTCATGCCCCAGCGGCCAGCGGCCAGCGGCAGCCACACCAGCGGCACCTGCGACAGGTTGACCAGCCACTGCGACGGACTGGTGAGGAGCTGGAGGAACGTCAGCTTACTGAGCGACGGCACCACCCAGCCGGGATTCATGGTCAGCATCGCCTCGCGCTCGACCAGCGAGTTGTACACGGCAGCCGCGTGGTAGGGCTTGAAGCCTTCCGGCGCTTGGAAGTCCGGGGACCGGGACGCGATCAGGAAGTCCTTCATGTCACGCAGGAGTGCCGTGCGCTGCGATCCGTAGCGAACCGCGCCGAGCACCGCCGATCCTCGGAGGATGTAGTTCTCGTAAGACCGGGCGAAGTCCGTGCTGTAGCCGGGCATACCCGAGCGATGCTGCTCGTGGTGAGCGAACGCACGCTCCGGCAGGTCTTCGATGAAGAGATCGCTGACCATGCCCATGATGGTATCCACGTTCGCCTTCACTGACTCAGGCGGCACGTCGCTACCACCGAGCGCCTGCTCGACCGCGTTGCGGATGGCTTGGAAGATACTGGTGTCCATCGGAGACAGCCGCTGCTCCAGCGCCTCAAGCTGACTGTACTGCTGGTAGCGTACTTTCTCCGGGTCTTTGCCCTTGCGCAGCCGCTCGAACGCGTTGAGCGCCTTGGCCGCCGTGTCGTAGCGGAAGTCAGCGGTCTTGGTCCACTGGCCGAGTTCTTCGTCGAACGTGTACTCCGCAATGCCGTAATCGCCGAAACGCATCAGCGGGACGTAGGTGCCCTTCAACTTCTGGTACTTCTGATCGATCTCCTTCAGAACCATCTCGGCACGATCGGAGTCGCCAAGGTTACGGCTCACCATGTTCTTCACGGCGTCCTTCACCTCGTCGAACATGCGGCTCATGTCCTGTTCAGCCTCGCGCCACACCTTCTTGTGCGACTCGGGCACCTGATCCCACAGGCGGTTCATCTCTTTGACGTTCTCGTCGAGATAACCGAACCGCTTGAGATTACCGGACTCCGCCCACTGCTCAAACGTCCACGGCTGTTTCTCCACCGGTAGACCGAGGCGCAGATTGCGCAGCGTAGCGAACTCAAGCGCAGCGTTCAGTTTCTTCGCTGCCTCACCTGTCATGTCCGCCCACTGCTGCACCGTGTGGAACGCCTGCACGCGACGACCATCCGTCACGCGGGACTGCTCCTGCATCAACCGCTGGTATTCACGGACGAAGTCCACCGCACGACCACGCCACGTGGTCCTGAACTGGTTGCCGAACACCTCACCGACATCCGTCAGCGGCGCAACCTTGAGGATGTAGGGCAGCGCAGCGGCCTTCACGCCGTCGAAGATGGACCGCCAGTCCATGCCACCGGGCTTCAGGCCGAAGGCGTTGGACAGCGCGGCAGGCATCATCCGGTCGAACTTCTCCTCCGGCGTCGGCGTGTGGACCTGCGTATCGCCACGGCTGTACATCACGCGATGAGGCGGAACAGTGCTCTCCCGACCCTCACCCGCGAGCATTCCCGACGACTGGGCACCACGGACGAGTGATGGCGCGATCTTGGACGCGATGCTGGAGGCCATGAGCATCCCCTGCAGCTCGCTCCACGTCATCTCACCGGTCACGAGACCCGCCCGGCGCAACGCGGCGCGGATCACACCCCACAGGCGCGTGAAGATGTTGCCGTCCGGATCACGTTCAGCCGCGATAGCGAACACCTCGTTGACCTGTGTGTTCACCGACTCGCCGGGGTAACGCCGCTCGACCTCCAGCAACAGATCACGGATGCGGGAATCTGTGCTGGAGAGCACCGCCCTCTTGATGCTGTCCCAGTTACCCTCACCCACCACCGCACGCATGCCGAGGTGGCCGACCAGCTCGTGACGCAGCACCCGCAGCAGATCGGCGCGGTCACTGATCATCGAGCGATAGAGGTAGATCGTGCCGTCATCCGTGATGCCGCCCTTGGCATCCGGCGCGGTCGCCGGGGGCGTCTCCTCGACGACGATCTTGTACCCCTTCGCGAGGAAGGGCTGCAGCGACCTGTCGAGCACCGATCGAGAAATGCCCGATCCCGTCACCTTCGCACCCCTCATCGCCATCTTCGGCGTGTAGCTACGGGCGTCGTCGGTATTGGAGAAGTAGCTCACCGCCTCTGCAGCGGAGACCTCAACCTCACTCCACAGTCCACGTTCACGCGCCTGAATGCGGATGGCTTCGAGGAGCTGCAGGCCAAGCTCATCCTCGCCACCCTCGGCGATCGTCGTCAACGACTTACGGATGTTGTCCACACTGCCTTCGAAGAAGTCGAGCACGCCAGACCACAGACCACGGAACAGCCACGCGGGGCCACGGGACCGGACAACAGCGGAGCGGAGCTGCATCACCTGCATGGTGCGCGGACCACGGATACGATCGGCGACGACGTGCAGCGTGTCGCCCACCTGTACCGCCGACATGTCGCTACCCAGCATGGCCCGAATCTCAGCGGGCAGCTCGTCGATCGACTGCACAACGTTGTGCTTCAGATCACGCAGTGTGCGGGGGCGGTCGAGCAACGCACCCAGCGCATCAGCGCGAGCAGGCTGCTGCATCTCAGCCCGCAGCGCCTCCTCTTCGCTCACCTGCGCGAACGGGTCGTCAGCGATAGCGGGAGTCAACTCCGCATCCAATGGCTCAGGGGCAATCGCCGCTGTAGTCTTCGCCCTCTGTACGCGTTCACGACGCGGCCTAGGTGCGGGTGCGGGCTCGACCGGAGCCTCAGCCACAACCGGCTCTTGCGCGACAGGAGCCGCTGCAGTCTTCGCCTTCTGTGCGCGTTCACGACGCGGCTTAGGTGCGGGTGCGGGCTCGACCGGAGCCTCAGCCACAACCGGCTCTTGCGCGACAGGAGCCGTCTCTTGTACGACAGGGGCTGCGACCGGGTCAGCGAACAGCTCCATCTGCCCCGCATCGGTCGTCGCCATGTCAGCGGCAGCCGTTGTACCACGCTCGGCCCGAAGCCCCTGCCGCGCCCGCTGCTCTTTGTGCGCGAGCATGTTGCGATCAGCCTCTTCGAGAGACTCACCGATACCGTAGCTGAAGCGCAGCGGACGGCTGCCCTCTTTGCCATCCTTGGTCTTGCCCGTGACCTGCATCCCTTCGGCGATCACGTAAAGCCGATCGACGAGCGCCTGCGCTTCTTCGGGGGTGTTCGCCTGAATGACGAACTCGTCACCCGAGAAGTGGTAACCATCGGGGGAAACGGAACGCACCGCATCACCCATGAGCGCGAGGAACTGGTCACCCGCCTCATGACCCATGTTGTCGTTGACCCACTTCAGACCATCGAGGTCAATGAAGATCTGGTAAGGCTTGCGGTCAGCCTCTTCCCACGCACGCTTGTTCCACAGCCCCGTCTGACGATCGATGAGCAGCTCCGTAACGCGCTCCTGCTCAGACATCTGCGCGACGCTCTTGCGTCGTTCAGGGTCACGACGGCGATCCACGCCACGGTACGGCAGCGGTCCCATGTCGGGTAGCGGCAAGTCGAGCTGGCCGGGCCGGGCCTCGTTGTCCGGCGTCGGGATGACCGCCTCGGGCTTGGTGATCGCGGCGTCACTGATCGCATCCTGATTGCGACGCATGTCCTCGATGACCGACCGCGCCGCATCGATCGCCGCACTCGGCTTGCGACCCTCGGCCATCGCCCGTTGCTCCTGACGGGTGACCCAGTCATTCGCTTCCTCAAGCGACATGTCCATGAGTTTGACCGCGATACCCTTGGGCACGCCGCGAGCGATAAGCACGTCGCGATCGAGCTGGGGGTGAGCGATGAGGTCGAGCTGCGTGGTCTGGAGCTGCCAGCCACCAGCGACCTGCACGGGCTGCTCGCCCACGGCTGCGTGACGGAGCGCCTCCTCCCGCGTCGGGTAGACGATCTCCTCACGGCTGATTTCCTTGCCCGGCAATTTCACGCTCTTGGGCACAGAGGGCGTCGTGCCCTGACCACCGGTCAGCGGCAGCTCGCGCTGCGCCGCGTCCAGCCAGCCTTGGTAATCGAACAAGCCGTACTTCTTCACCAGCTCCTGCAGCGGGACCACCGAGACCTGCTTGGTCTGCTGGTCAGAGATCACCGCATCGGTCTCAGTGAGGCCGACCACCGTGAGGGGGCGACCCTTACCGGAGAGGGGCGCGATAATGGAGCCCTGCCCAATCTGATTGTCGCCGGTCGCGGGTTTGACGAACGGACCCAGATCGTCGTATTCCTTCGCGATCGGCTGCTTCACGCCCTGCGTCGGCGTCGGAGACGTTGCCGCCGAGACCACAGCTTCCTTCTCCGGGTCCGACGTCGTAGCCTCGGGCTGCGCACGGGGGGTGAGCGTAGCCTCGGGCTGCGCACGGGGGGTGAGCGTGCCGCGAGCGATCGCACCGGGCACACCAGCCGCGACACCCACCGTCAGCGCCGACTCGACCGGACGGCCGATGTTGCGCATGTACTCATCGACCATCGCGTCTGCGGCGTTCGCCACATCGGGGTCGTGGTAGATGAGGTTGAGCAGCGCCAGCGATTCCTGCGCGTACTCTTCGAGCATCGCGGGTGGCGCGACTCTTGCGAATTCAGACGCAATCCGGGTGAGGACGTTCTGATTGTTGGTGTTGAGCGCCTTGGCAAACTGAACCGCCGAAGGCCGACCAAGCACCGCCTCCACCGCTGCGACCTGTCCGCCCATGAGCATGGTGAGCGCGCCAGCTCCGGCACCCACCATCGCGGCAGTGGTGGGGTCATCTACGCCGTGTTCCTGCAGCACCTCTGCCCACGAGCTGCCGGTGTATGCGCCGCCCACCTGAAGGCCAGCGCCAAGTCGGATGAGCGCCTGATCCTGCAGGCGCTTGCGAGCGAGGTTCGTCGCCACCTCGGGGTCAACACCACGGGCGGTGAGTTTGGACGCCTCTTTCGAGATCTTGGCACCGAGCAGGGCATCCGCCGCCTCACGCCCCGTCTGGGTCGAGAGCGCCTTGTTGCCCGCCATCTGCATCCCCTTGGCACCGAGCGCCATGGCGACCATCTGGGGGAAGAACTCGATGATCGACTCACCGGCCCACTTCGCCGTGTCACCAACGCCGTGGATGTAACCCACGCCCTTGACGTCACGGGGGCGCATGTAGGCACGCTCCGCCGAGTACTGATGCAGGCGGAGTCCGGCGTCCTTGATCGCATCGTTACCGACGGCCGAGCCAAACCAGCCCACCATGCCGCCGACAGTGCCGGGGCCGTAGGTCCAGAACCCGCGCTGCAGTGCGCGAGAGACCCAGCTATCCTCCTGCGCCGACCGCTGCCGCTCCGCCTCGATCGCGGGGACCGGAGGGTTGATCTGGTCGTATGCCTGATTGAACGCCTCCTGCGGCACCTGCGGCATCATCGGGTTGGGCGGCGGAGGCAGCCCGATGTCTATCGGCTGACCCGAGGCAATCTGCTGTAGCGTGCCCGACTGCGGCTGGGGCACCAAACTGGCGAGCGAAGGCTGCGCCGCGAGACGCTGGCGAAGAATCTCTTCAGGCGTCGCCATTTAGCTCATCCCGAGAAGTCGGCCCAGCCAGTTGGGTTCTTCCTGCGCTGGCGGCTGGTTCAACTGCCGTGCCCGCAGTGCGATGATGTAATCACCCAGACTCATCTGCTGACCCGTCTGCTCAACGAAAGACTTCCACTGCGCCGGTAGTATCTGCGCCTCCTCCGGCGTGACCAGATGCTGACGACCCGCTTCATCAGTGAGGATACCCGGCTGACCCACCATACTGGGAGGCTCGAACTTCCACCCCTGCGCACGCGTAGCCCTGCGATCCTCCAGCGCGGCGTTAATCTGCGCATCACTCAACGCCGCCGCCCGGCCAAGCTGATGCCGGAACAGCTCCTTCGCCACCCAGTCATCACCCGGCTTGATACCCGCCAAGCCGGGCGGGGGCGCGTTGAAGTTCTCCGGCAGCAGTATGCGGGCCATGACGTTGGCCTGCGCAGCATGCGCCGACGCGAGGCGACCCACCAGCGGGCGACCACGCTCATCGACGCTGGTGCGTCGGTACCAGTCGCGGAACTCATTGAGGCGACGTTCGTAGTCCTGACGCATGGCGTTCACGTCCTGACCCGGCGCAGCACCGGCCATGGCCGCGAGGCCGGTACCAGCACTGGGGGCAGCCGCTGTCCGCGTACCCGCGCCACCATTGGCGAAGAACGCTGCGGGTACAGTGGTCATCGTACCGCCACCGGCGAGCGGCGAAGGCACGGTGCCATCGGGGCGGAGGTTGAAGAACTCCGTCTCACCCAACCCACCGGGGCGCTGGAACACGCCGGGCACCGCTGTCGCAGTGATCGGTGAGATACCGGTTTCGTCCACCGCTGGGGTCTCCGCTGGGGTCTCCGCTCTCGGCGTCACAGTCGAAGCCCGTGACGAGGACACACCGCGAGACAGGTTCTGGAGTCCAGTTATCATCCCGCCGATCGTGTCGGCCAGCGTCGGTTCAGGGACACCCGCCGCCTCACGCGCAGCGCGGAGTCGTTCACTCGGCAACTCGACGCCGGTCAGATGCGACACAACACCCGGCGCAGACGAGCCAAGCTCAAACCCAGCAAGCTGCCCGAGGAAACGAATAACCCTACCCGCGGGGGTTCTACTCAGCAGCTTGTCAGCGAGTATCATGCCGAGGCCGCCGCTCGCAAGTCGCCCCCCAAACTCGCCACCTCTAGCGATGGTCGTCGCCAAGTCGGACTCGTCGGGGTTGGTAATCATGTCCCCGAGGAAGT
>Ga0265294_10009768_pt1 | contig 11008 bp, 11 predicted proteins | sample MunlanPumphouse3_FD_192504 | JGI IMG/M metagenome (GOLD analysis project Ga0265294, IMG submission 192504) | Groundwater microbial communities from a municipal landfill in Southern Ontario, Canada - Pumphouse #3 | ecosystem: Environmental > Aquatic > Deep subsurface > Groundwater | place...
AACGTGCCCCTCAAGGCGCTGCTGATCTGGAACGGCATCAGTCCCAGAAGTCCCATTCATCCGGGAGACCGGCTGATCGTCCGGCCCGTAATGCCCTGAGACCGATCAAGGGTAAACTTTTTTCATCAGCCAGGCCATGTTTTTCCCCAGGGTTCTCATGGTGTCGATTCCCTCGGAATCTCCGGCCGCTTCGCCTTTTTCCATGCCGAAACCCATGTTCCAGTAAGATGAACCGGGAACGATCATCTGGGAAATCAAAAAGAAGTGATTCATCGCGTCAAAGGCGCCAATGGCGCCGCCCCGGCGCACGGCAACCACCGCGGCGCCGGCCTTGCGCCGCAGCATGGCGTCGTTGGCGATGCCGACCATGCCGGCCACGTCGATCAACGCCTTCATCTCCGAGCTCACATTGGCGAAATACGTCGGGGATGCCAGAATCACCCCTTCGGCGTCGGCCATCTTTTCGATGCAGGCGTTGAGAAAATCGTTTTTCACGGCGCACCGCCGGTTTTTCTCGGAAAAACACCGCATGCACGCAGTGCAGCCGTGAATCTCCTTGCCGGCCAGCTGGATCAACTCGGTTTGAATGCCCTGGTTCTCGAGTTCTTCAAAAACGGTTCTCACCAGAAATGCCGTGTTTCCATCCTTGCGGGCACTGCCGTTAAACGCAACCACTTTCATGACCCACCTCCTTGCATCCGGGTTAAAAGTTATGCATGATCATGACCCACACGAAACCGGAATCATTCATGAATTCTTCACAGGGTGTTGAAAAACAAGAATCAGGCCGTCAGGCAAGGCGCGCGGCGATACGACAAGCGCAGCATATTCAAGCATATGTGAGCATTGGCGAGAGCCGCGCAACACAGAATGGCGGCCTCAGGCGCAGTTTTTCAACAGCCTGTCAAAGCGCTCGCCTCTTGCCTCAAACAAGCCTGGCCCGGATCTGCTCGATGTAGCACTGGCAGGCCTCATCTTCCGGATCCAGGTCCAGTGCGGCCTGAGCGTCGGCGATGGCCTTTTCGCAATCGCCCTTGTTTTCCCAGCAGACGGCCCGAAGAAAATGAATCTCCGTGACCCCGGGCCGGATTTCCAGGGCCCGGGTATAATCCTGAATCGCCCGGTCCATGTCGCCGATGGCGCTGTGGGCCATGCCCCTGAAATAATAGGCTTCATCATCTGCTTTGCCGGTTTTGATCGCTCGGGACAGGCATTCCACGGCCTGTTCAAACAATCCGTAATGAATGGCCGTAATCCCCGCCTCGATATCTTTTTTGAGTCCCATGGCAAATCGGTTCTCCTTTTGTTCATGTGAATACAGCCCGGGCATGTTCATGCTTCGACACGCCCGAACCGGGCATGGAAACTAGATTTTCCGATCCCGGACCAGACGGGCAAAATGTTCAAACGACCGATCAAAAGTCCGCTCGGCGTCCGCGGAAAAACAGCATCCCGGCAACTGGCGGCTTTTCAGGTGATACCGCAGGCAGTCGCAGCACAAGCCTTTCCGGGAACAGGAGTCATAGGTGCAGGCGCAAAAGCTCAGATTCCGCTCTTTCTTGCATTCCATCGCACGCTCCTTTGCAAAGGGCTAACCGGCATCGTTCTTCGTGGCCGGGGTTTCAGGCGCATCGGGTTTCCCCAGTTCCAGAATATCGGTTTTCAGAGAATTCAGCCAGGAATCGTTCAGAACAAACGGATACGGGCTCATCGAGGTTGCGGCCGGGTATCCCTCCTGGTTTTTATCAAAAACATAAAGCGCGTATGACTCGGAACCTTCCAGGGTAATTTCGATGACCGGATCCCCGTACGCTTCCTTTTTCCGGTTTTCCAGAAAATGGTCGCACTGGAGCCGCGACAGACCGGAAATCAACCGATTCGTTTTTTCCTGGGAAACCGGCTGCCCGGAAGCATCGACCCAGGCATCCTTTTTCGCCCCGAAGCCGTCGGAAGAAGCCTCATCCCTGTCCTTCGAAGCTTCCTTTTCGGCCTCATCCGCCTGTCTGCGCTCCAGAAAGACGGCTTTCTCCTTCTCAACGATTCGAATCGAATGAATCTGTTCCGGATCAAAGGAAAGCACCGTCTTGTCCCGAAGTTCAGAGGGACTTGAATCAAACAAACCCCTCATATTGCCGCCGGCATGATAGACTTTGGGATCATCGGCCAGCCGGACAAAGGTATGCCGAAAGGTGGAGGCGGTCCTGCCGACGGCAAATGAGCGGGCCAGCGTCTTTCCGGCCCAGGCCCTGATCTCAAGCGCCTCGGCCGGATCCAGCCCGTAGCGCTCATAGGATTGCGATTCGCTGACCAGAGCGGTCAGGGTCAGGCCCGAGACCTCGTCGAGCATTCTGTCCGCCTTGGCGGGCTCAACCGGATAATGGCCGTCTTCCAGAAGCCAGCGGTCCTCCTCGCGTACCAGAACCGCCGAATGACCGGCCTTTGAGATTTCCAGCCTGGAAATCTGCTTTTTGTCCACCGGCGGAATCTCCGGAAGCGCATAGTGGGTTCGATCCGTCCGGCGCAGGGCCAGATACGCGCTGAGAGCGATGATCACCAGCGCCAGAACAATCATCTCTTTCTTGATCTTCATGGCATTCCTCTTGATATGAGAATGTTCACCACGGTTTTATTCCTGAATCCAGGATTCATTTCCGCTACGCGGTCCCGGAAAGTCAGTGCCGTTGAAACATCATCTGAATCCGTTTCTTGCGGGAAATCCTTCGCATCCATACCAGCACGCCGAACAGCGCCGCCATTACCGGAAGTCCCACGACGTTGAGCATCTTGACAAGGGTTTTCTTCGCCGCGCCGGCGTCGGCCAGAGGATTGAACCGCTGAATCTTGCTGCGCATCACGGCGATCTGCTCACGGTCGTTCAGCGCGTCCAGGACATTCAGGATGAACATGGCATTGGGAGACTGGCCGTCCTCATCAATCAGGTTGTTTTTCAGCGACTCCGAAGATCCCATGATAAAAATCCGGCCCGGCCGGCTCTGGGCGCGGAACATTCCCTCTCCCTGAATCCCGGAAAGATCCGCCTTGCTTCGGTCGGGCTGTCCGGCAGGAGGAATGTTTGAATCTTCGAGTGCATCGGCCTGTGCCGCCTTTTTTTCCGGAATGGGCTTTCCGGCGAAATAGCTGGGAAAACTGCCTTCCAGAAGACAGGCCAGGAGCATGGAACGCATCGCTTCCTCGTCCTGAGGCGGTTGAACCAACGCGTGGTTGAAGTTGATTCTGTCTTTCATCTGCCAGGATCGGTCCGAAGAGCGCAGCAGTTCCACGGCCCGAATGCCGGTTTCCTGAATGCGGTTTTCATCGAGTTCCAGCGGGGAGACCTTCATCGTGATCAGCCCCCGGATATTCTTCATGAACGGCAGGGTGTGATCGATATGCTCGCTTTTGATGATCGGAGCGAAATAGATCATTCTCTCTCCGCCGCCCATGCGGGGCGACAGCTGCTGCCGGTAGCAGCTTTCATCCAGGACATAGGCGGGCGCGATCCGGACGCCGTAATGGGCCAGCAGTTTTTCAAGCCCGGTTTCAAGCGGCGAATAGGTCGGATCCTGACCGCCGTAGACCGGTTCCCCCGAAGGCGGCGTTTCCCGGAAAGCATCGGTGAATATCGCCAGATTGGTTCCCCGCATCAGCATCTGATCGAGCTGATACAGCTCGTAATCCGTGAATGTTTCGGTGGGCTGAGCGATTACCAGGCATCTGAGCCCCTCGGGCGTATCCTCCTTGAGATCCACCTCCTCAAGGGAATAGGTCTGGGAGACGAGATTACTGAAGGCGGCCATATCCCCTTCCGACCGGTCGAAGGGGTTCATGCCGGGATCCTGCAGGGGCAGAGTTCTATGACTGGCCAGGTAACCGACCTTCTGATGAATGTTGATCAGGGAGTCCACCGCATCGACGATCATCTCTTCCAGCTTCGGAAGATCGGTCAGCTGATACTGGGTTCCGATGATCGGAAGCTTGATCACGGACAGCAGGGGAAGCTCCGCCCTGTCCTTCCCGTGTTCAATGACCAGGCCGATCAGGCCCCTTCCGGCCGCGATCCGGCCGTTTTCGAGTTCGGGCCAGTTCAGGGTCATGATCTGATACCGGCTCGTCAGTTCCTCCAGTTGCCGATCTTCGGGATCCACATACCGGTACTCAAGCTTTCCGTAGGTCTTGGCATTGAGCTTGTTGATCATCCCTTCGATATGCACGGGCAGGTTGCCCAGTTGCTCCAGCCCCATGAAAGATGCGACGGTTTTGATCGATGAGGAAAGATACAGGGAGACTCGAATCCTGTCTTCAAGGCTCAGCAGGGCGCTCACCTTGTTGTTCAGTTTCTGAATGGCCGTCGTCAGCTTGTACTCCAGTCCTTCGGCGCCGGTAATCGTGTCGATGCGCTCGACAATATCGCCGTGAATCAGGACAAGGCCCATGTACGCGCGCTGAAACTTGACCTCATCCTGTTCGACCACCTGAATCTGAACCGGATAGATGCCGTAATTTTCGGCCGCGGTCCGGTTTTCTTCGGTGCTCGCATCGTCCCCCTCCGCGCTGACGTTGTAAAACCGGTAATTGAAATGCCGGTTTCCGGACAACGCGTATTCGGCCAGCAGATCGCGCAGGTACTGTTCGGTGGCGTTGTGCGGCGCCGGCAGATTTTTGGTAAAAAACACCTTGATCGTCAGCGGCTCGGAAAGAGTGGCCACCACCTGTTTGCTGACGTCGGATATCGAATAGGCTCCGTTCTGGGTCAGATCCACGCGGAAAAACAAGGTCTGTCCCGCCAGATTGATCAGGATCACCACCGCCAGATAGATCATAAATCGGATATATTTGGAAAATCGGTTCTTTGACTTCATTTTCAGCTCCTTATTCCTTTTCCCGCATCGTCAGCCAGGCGGCGTAGAGGCTCAAAAAAATAATGCTTAAAAAATACAGAATATCCCTGGAGTCGATGATGCCTCTGGCGATGTTCTGAAAATGAAAGTCCGCACCCAGATAACCGATGGGGCCGACCAGAAGCCGGGGAACGAAAAAAAGCATTTTGTCGATCATCGTCAGCCCGAAGCAGATGAGAACGCCGATAATAAAGGCCACGATCTGATTGCGCGTCAATGAGGAGGCGAAAAGGCCGATCGCGGAAAAAGCGGCGCCGAGCAGCACGGCGCCGATATAGCCGCCGACCGCAGGGCCCCAGTCCAGACTGCCCATCCAGGATATGGTCAGCGGATAAGCCAGCGTGGGGACCAGCATGGCCGCTGCAAAGGCGCTCGCGGCCAGGAACTTTCCCAGAATCACATTCGTCAGGCTGACCGGAAGCGTGAGCAGAATCTCGTAGGAGCCCGCATGTATCTCTTCGGCAAAAAGGCGCATGGTGACCGCCGGCATCACAAAGGCGAATATCATGGGAAGAAGCGCAAAGAAATTTCTCAGACTCGCCTGATTATGCAGAAAAAAGGCGGCAAAGAAGAACCATCCGACGACCAGCAGAAAAATCGATATCACGATATAGGCGATCGGCGATACGAAGTAATCCTTGAATTCCTTGGTGAATATGTGAAGGGTCTGTCGCATGTCAGTTCTCCTTGGTCAGTTCGCGGAATATGCTTTCAAGCGTTTGGGTTTCCAGGACAAATTCCATCAGGATCCAGTCGGTCTCCTTGATTTTTCCGTATATTTCGGACCTCGGATCCGCTCCGGGTTCACATTCCACCTGAATGCCGAGCATATCGCCGCCGGTCGACCGTATCCGTGAAATGCCGGCAATTGTCCCCAGACGCTTTTCAACTTCTCCGGCGTCCGCGCCGATCAGCTTCAGATTCAGGCGGCGCCCGCCGCCCAGGCTTTGCCGGATGGCATCCGTGCCGCCGTCGGCGACGATCTTTCCCCGGTGGAGAATCATGATCCGGTCGCAGGTCGCTTCGGCCTCGCTGAGAATATGCGTGGACAGAATCACGGTTTTCTCTTTGCCGATGCGCCGGATGATCTCCCGAATCTCCGCGATCTGATTCGGATCCAGACCCGAGGTGGGTTCATCGAGCACCAGAATTTCCGGGTCGCTCATCATGGCATGCGCCAGACCGACGCGCTGTTTGAGACCCTTGGAAAGCTCCCCGATGGGCCTGTGCATGATCTGATCCAGACCGCAGAGCTCGGCAAGCGTCTTCAGCCGTGCGGATCGGGCATTTCCCTGAAGATTCCGAATGGCCGCCACGTAGTCCAGATAATCAAAAACCAGCATGGAAGGATACAGGGGCGCGGATTCGGGCAGATACCCCATCATGTTCTTGATTTTCAGCGCATCGGTTTCCATGAAACAGTCCTTGACCCGGATCGTTCCGGAGGTGGGCGGAAAATATCCGGTCAGCATGCGAAGGGTCGTGGTTTTGCCTGCGCCGTTCGGCCCGAGAATACCGAGGATCTCCCCTTTTTGAATATTCAGGCTGATATGATCGACCGCACAAAAATCATCGTAGTATTTGGTCAGCTCCTCGACACGGATCATGTCCCTCTCCTGTTATTTCAATATTTTCAAGTGCTTATAAATATCCTTCGAATGAACGTCCCCTGCATGAACGCAAAAATCCGGGGCTCCGGATTTCCAAGGCTTGGCGCAGCGGCCTAATCCCGAATGGTCTTTTTGAAGTCGGGCATGGTTTCGGGTTTGTTTCTGACGACGTAACGGCTTTCACCGCTTCTGGCCGTCACATTTTCGTAGATCCCGTCATCCCGGCGGACCAGCTTGGTAAAACCCCGGTCACGCAGTTCCGAGTTGGTTTTGGGAGAGCGGATGCTGGCTCGGGAAATCAGTTTTTTCACCGGCCCCCCGCATTCCGGACACCGGGTAAGAGGAGTATCCTCCAGAGCGTGCCGCACCTCGAAAATTTTTCCCATCCCGCAGGGGTCCTGCAGATGTTCGTATTCATAAACCGGCATAAGCGCTTCGGCTCCCTGGGCAATCCCATCATCGTTGAAAAAGTTTACACAACAATAAATTGAAAAAATAATCAAAATATTTTTTCTGTCAAGCGATTCCCGCAGAACGGTTCACCTGTGTTCATCCTTTAAAAGGCTTGACACAAAAGCATTGATCATTTATTCATATGCGTCAAACACAAGCGTCTGCGGAACGGCGCAATCTTGGACACATAACACGCCTGCGCATTTTGTGCAGGTTTTTGTTTCTATACGCCATTGAATGCATCCAGATTCATTTTAGCCGCCCTGAGCGGCATTCTGATGACCGCCGGATTTCCCGGACCGGGATTTTATCCTCTGGCCTGGGTCGCCCTGGCACCCCTGTTGCTTGCCATTCGCCAGGCGCCGGCCGGACAGGGGTTTCGAATCGGCTGGGTCGCCGGCCTCTGCCATTACCTGACGCTGCTCTACTGGCTGGTTTTCACCATGAAAACCTACGGAAACCTTCCGTTGCATCTGTGCGCGCCGCTGCTGTTTCTGCTCTGCGCCTATCTCGCCCTTTACTGGGGAGTTTTCTGCGCACTTTTGAATGTTTTGCGGCCGCGCCCGGTTCACATCCTGTACCTGGTTCCGGTCTTCTGGACCGCCCTGGAATATCTGCGGGCCCATCTTTTTTCGGGCTTTCCCTGGGGGCTTCTGGGATACAGCCAGCACAAAGCGCTTTATCTGATTCAGCTCGCCGATGTTTTCGGCGTCTGGGGAGTGACTTTTCTCGTTGTCTTTTCAAACAGCGTCCTGTTTACCTTTCTGCTGTATAAAAGCGGAAAAAACTGGCATCACTGGAATGTTTCCAGGCAGACGGCCCGTTTTGCATTGACGCTCCTGATACTCGTTGCCGTCGCAACCGTCGGCTACGGACACGGGCGCATAAAGGCGCTGGGACACGCCGCATCCACGGCGCCTGTCAGCCGTATAAGCGTCATTCAGGGCAATATCGATCAGGCCGTCAAGTGGGATCCGGCGTTTCAGATCTCCACCACCAAAAAATACATCGATCTTTCCCTGTCAGCCGCCGTCGAGAAACCGGACCTGATCGTATGGCCGGAAACCGCCGCGCCTTTTTATTTTCAGGATGGCAGCTGGCTGACGGAAATGGTCAAACAGGCCTCTGCCGAAATGCAGACCGATCTTCTGATCGGCAGCCCTTCGGTGGCAACGCATGAAAACGGCGCGGATTATTTTAACAGCGCCTATCTGGTTTTTCCCGACGGTGCTGCGCCGCTCCGGTACGACAAGGCGCATCTGGTTCCTTTCGGAGAATATGTACCCATGAAACGATGGCTTCCGTTTCTGGGCAAGATGGTCGAACAGGTCGGAGATTTTAAATCCGGCGCCAGGGGAAACGCGCTGACCTGGAAAGAAGGCGCCATTGGAATTCAGATCTGCTTTGAAATCATCTTTCCCGGACTTTCCCGGGCCATGGTTCAAAACGGCGCCGAATTTCTGGTCAACATGACCAACGATGCCTGGTTCGAAAAAACCGGCGCTCCGTATCAGCATTTTTCCATGGCGGTTTTCCGAGCCGTGGAAAACCGAAGGGCGCTGGTGCGCGCCGCCAACACCGGCATCAGCGGATTTATTGATCCGGCAGGCCGGGTTATGATACAAAGCGATCTGTTTCAGGAAGCCGTGCTGACCCGGGACATCCCCCGCCTCAAAATGCAGAGCCTCTATGCAAAGGCGGGCGATTTTCTGCCCATGGGATGCTGGCTGGCGACAGCGGCGTTCTGCACCCTTGGAATTTACAGAAAACGGCATTATAATAAATAAAATAAAACGGCTATATGCCGCAAAAGGAGAAAATATCATGTCCGCAGAACTCAAACAGACCTTAAAGGATCTGAACGAAAAGCTTCAACAGCTCAAGAGGTATCTTTGACCTGGCCGGCAAGGACGAACGGCTGAACGAAATCGAAAGTCTGATCTCCCAGAAAAAATTCTGGGACGACCCCGAACAAAGCCGCACCATTCTGAAGGAACGCACCCAACTTTCCAACAAGATTGCCGAATTCAGGCGACTGGACCAGGACATAGAGGATGCCCGCATTCTTTACGATCTGGCCCTTGAAGAATCCGATGCAGATGCCATGCAGGAGGTTGCCCGTCAATCGACGCGCATCGGGAACACCCTGCGCACGCTTTCTCTGCATATGATGCTCAGCGGCGAAGACGATCGCAACAATGCCATCGTGTCGATCAACGCAGGCGCCGGCGGCACCGAGGCTCAGGACTGGTCGGAAATGCTCTTTCGCATGTATACGAGATGGTGCGAGCGCAAAGGCTTCAAGCTGGAGCTGGTGGACCTGCAGCCCGGCGATGAGGCCGGCATCAAGAGCGTGACCTTCACCGCATCCGGCGACTGGGCATACGGATTTCTGAAATCCGAAATCGGCGTGCACCGGCTGGTTCGAATCTCACCCTTTAATGCCAACGGAAAGCGCCAGACCTCTTTTGCATCCGTGTTTGTCTATCCGGAACTGGACAACGAGATTGTGGTCGACATCGAAGAGAAAGACCTGCGCATCGATGTGTTCAGGGCCAGCGGCGCCGGCGGACAGCACGTGAACAAAACCAGCAGCGCGGTCCGCATCACCCATCTGCCGAGCGGCATCGTGGTCCAGTGCCAGCAGGAAAGGTCCCAGCACCGGAACCGGGATCTGGCCATGAAGGTCCTCAGGTCCAAGCTGCACCAGCTTGAAAAAAACAAACAGGACGAAAAGCTTCAGAACATCAACGACGGAAAGGACGATATCGCCTGGGGCAGCCAGATCCGTTCCTATGTCCTGCACCCGTATCAGATGGTCAAAGATCATCGAATCGACCTGGATATCGGAAATGCCCAGGGAGTTCTGGACGGCGCCCTGGATCCCTTTATCGAAGGCGTGCTGCTTTCCCGGCAGTCCTGATCATGGATCCGATCGCCGTCATCCACCGATTTTACCCACCCGGCTGCCGGGCGGCCGAGATTCTGATTCATCACGGCCGTCAGGTGGCCGAAAAGGCGATGGCCGTTGCCGGCAATCTCGCAGACCGGCATCCGGATGCGGCCTTTATTGAGCAGGCCGCCCTGCTGCACGACATCGGCATGGGGCTGACCTGCGCCCCCTCGCTGGGATGCACCGGAATTCACCCCTATATCTGCCACGGCTATCTGGGACGGAATCTTCTCGAAAGCATCGGCCTTGAACGCCACGGCCGGGTTTGCGAACGCCACGTGGGCCTGGGGCTGAGCATTGCGGACATCGACCGCCAGAAGCTCCCCCTGCCCCGCCGGGACATGCGGCCCCGGACCCTTGAGGAAAAGATCGTCTGCTTTGCCGACAAATTCTATTCCAAAACCGGGGACAACCCAGCGGAAAAACCCATCGAAGCGGTTCTGGAAAGCCTTCGGCCCCTGGGCGACGGATACGTTGACCGGTTCCTTTCCCTGGCCGGTCTTCTTCGGTACGAATACTGATCCGGACCGGATGATCGCTTCGTAAAATATCCGGGCTGTCTTCTCGCCCAGCCGAATCAGGCATGCTTACGAACACCTTGATGAAAACCCGGTGAAACACATCCGCACTCCGAAGGGCCCGGTAAGGAAACGGTTTTCGGTTTATCGAAATAATTCGACCTTGACGATTGTCTCATAGTCATGTTTGATGGCTTAAAAGCTTGAATTATTGAAGATTACCCTGAAATGGTGTGGAGCAACCCGTGACGGAGAAAAAACCTACCCGCGGATCGGCTTTGTTCTTCCTCAAAATACTGGGCAAAATCGTATGTTACGCAATTGCCCTTATCTCGTTGATTCTCCTTGCCGTTTCCTGGTTCGGTCCCGTCCTGCTCGAACGAATCCTGACGAACACTCTGGAACAGGCCGGCATTGAAAGCCCCGAGGTGAGGGTGGAGTCCATAACGCCGTGGGGGCTGCACCTGAGCGGTATCCGGGCCCAGCAGGGCCGCCTGAAAGTCGATTTTCTCTCCGTCCATTTTTCACCCGCCGGTCTGATGCATGGCAGAGTCGACCGGATTGTGATCAGCGGTC
>Ga0265294_10009770_pt1 | contig 11008 bp, 8 predicted proteins | sample MunlanPumphouse3_FD_192504 | JGI IMG/M metagenome (GOLD analysis project Ga0265294, IMG submission 192504) | Groundwater microbial communities from a municipal landfill in Southern Ontario, Canada - Pumphouse #3 | ecosystem: Environmental > Aquatic > Deep subsurface > Groundwater | place...
CTGGAAGAATTACGATTGTCTCCTAAAACAAAATATTCATCCGGGCCAACAGCAATCTTTTCTTCGCTATTACCCAGAGTTGTTAACCCATCTGGTAAATATTCTTCATTAAGCAGCCAACCGTCCGGATAAGCCTCATTAAAAATCGTTACTCGACCATCTTTAATCATCACCTCTTCACCAGGCAAGCCAATAATTCTCTTAATATAAAATTCTTGGGGGTTGCCCGGATAACGAAATACAATAACATGCCCGCGCTCTGGGGCGTCGAAGCGATAACTGATCTCATCAATAATTAGATATTGGTGATCATGGAAATTTGGCTCCATTGAAGCCCCTTTCACGTAGAAAGGCTGAATCAAATAATAGCGTACCGGCAAAATGATAGCCAAGGAGATGGCCACTATTTTAGTGATTTCCCAAACAAATATTAAAAATTTCTTCATAACTAGGAAATTTTAGCTTAATTTTAAAAAAATATACGCCAATTAGCTTCAATCATATCAGAAAAAAACAAAAAAATCAAGTGTATTTTTCAAACGAATATTTAATAAATAAACATGGCGTCGCCATAACTGAAAAAACGATATTTTTTGCTAATTGCCAAGCGATAAGCAGTGGTAATCAAAGGCCGGCCTGCTAAAGCGCTAATCAGCATAATTAAAGTAGACTTGGGTAAATGAAAATTAGTAATCAAAGCGTCGACAATTTTAAACTTATAGCCAGGATAAATAAATATATCGGTCCAAAAAGATTGGCCTTGAATTAATTTAGGCTGGGAATCAAATTGCTTATTTAAGATCACCCAATCTAAAGACTCCAGAGTGCGACAACTAGTGGTGCCAACGGCGATAATCCGACCGCCAGCTTGTTTAGCTTTTAAAATAGTTTTCAGGGTGGCTGATGAAATAGACGCAAACTCACTATGCATTTTATGCTCCTGGATATTTTCCGTCTTAACTGGCGCGAATGTGCCCAGGCCGACATGTAAAGTGACAAAGACTATTTTTACACCCATCATTTTAATCTGCCTCAATTCTTTATCAGTAAAATGAAGGCCAGCGGTCGGCGCAGCCGCTGAGCCAATCTGACGATTGCTGGCAAATACCGTCTGATAATTATTTCGATCACTAAATAACTGTCGGCTTCTCTTGATATAGGGCGGCAAAGGCACCTCGCCCAGTTCATTAACAGCCCGCCAAAAATTTCGACCAGTCAAATTAAACTTTACTTGCCAAGTGCCATTTTTATTATCTTTTAAAATAACAGCCGACAGCGGCTTAACTGTATTCTTATCAAAAAATATTTCGAGACCCTCTCTTGCCCGCCCGCCAATCAAGCATTCCCAAATATTTTCTTTAGTCGATAATGCTTTATTATCCGCGTGATGCAAGAATATCTCCAATTGCCCGCCGGTAGCAACCCTACGCGCCTGCAAGCGAGCGGGAAAAACCTTAGAATTATTTAAAACTAAAATATCGCTAGGGCGCAGATACTGCGGCAAATCAAAAAAATGACGGTGATATATTTTTTTATTTTTTTTGTCCAACAATAAAAGCCGCGAATGATTTCGCGGTCTAACTGGCTTTTGAGCAATTAAATCAAGGGGTAAATGATAATCAAAATCCTTAAGCTTAAGCATAATATCCGGTCCAAACTTTTTTATTTAAACTAACTTATCCTGTCCAATGGCCTTAAGTCCCAAATGTTCATATCCAAGCGCGGTGACTATCCGGCCCCGCGGCGAACGATCCAAAAATCCTAATTGCATCAAATAAGGTTCGTAAATATTTTCAATAGTATCAATCTCCTCGCCACTAGCTGCTGCCAAGGTGTTTAATCCGACTGGCCCGCCCTTAAACTTATTAATAATGGTTTCTAAAATACGACGATCAATAAGATCTAAACCTAATTCATCAACTTCCAACATTTTAAAGGCGGCCAAGCAATCGGACAAGGTAATGCGGCCGTCCCCCTTAACCTCGCAATAATCCCTCACTCGTTTTAGAAGACGATTAGCAATACGCGGAGTTCGACGACTACGGGCTGCGATAGCCGCCCTAGCCTCCGGCTCTATCTCCGTACCTAAAATCCGGGCGCTACGAGCAATAATCTGTTCGATATCTCCAGTCTCATAGAAATTAAGATGATGAGTAATGCCAAAACGATCACGCAGCGGAGCGGATAATAAACTGGCTAAGGTGGTGGCGCCAATAATCGTAAAACGGGGCAAATCAAGTCGTAAAGTTCTAGCGCTTGGCCCCTTGCCCATCACAATATCCAAAGCATAATCTTCCATGGCCGGATATAAAATTTCTTCTACGCTTTTATGCAAACGATGAATTTCATCAATAAATAAAATATCTCCGGCCTCCAAATTCGTGAGAATGGCCGCTAAATCGCCGCTTTTCTCAATGGCCGGCCCTGAAGTAACGCGAATATTTGCGCCTATCTCATTAGCTATAACATGAGCCAAGGTTGTTTTTCCTAAACCAGGGGCGCCATATAACAAAACATGCTCAATCGGCTCTTCTCTTTTTTTGGCGGCGGCGATCGTAATTTCTAAATTTTGTTTAATCTGGCTCTGTCCAATATATTCGGCTAATGTCTTGGGTCGCAAAGAAACGTCCAGCGCCTCGTCGCCAGTTCTTTCAATCGGGCTTATCAATCTATCATCGTTATTCATATATTTAAAGCTTAGTTAAACCTGTCTAAATTCACAAATGGTATTAAAGTCGCAAAAATTGCACATCATAGAAGGCTTGGGCAGAAATTGTCTTTTCTTAATAGCGGCGATTTCGTCCCGAACCTCTAATTTAAGGCGCTCGATTTCTTTTTCCGAGGCATCAAAGGTAAATTTACTACTATCTTCTAAATAATAGTAGCTCAAAGCGCTGACCTTAATTCCTAAAAATTCTTCCAAAAATATTTTATATAAAATTAACTGGCGCTTGGCGGCAAAATCAAGTTTTGACTTGGGCTGGCCAGTTTTATAGTCAATAACTTCCAAGCTACCATCAGGCCGGCGATCCACGCGATCAATAGTTCCTTTAATTACATCTTGGCCGATGCGAAAAGAAAACTTTTTTTCTAAAAAAAGAATCGCCTCTGGCCTGTCTTTAAGATAGGTGGCTAAAAAATCTTTTAGAGCCTGACGGCCTTTTTGATAATAACTATCGCGCTCCTGCTTATCGCGATAACCATCATTTTGCCAGAATTCTTGATAAAGCTCAAATAACCTTTTCTCAGTTAAAAACGTATCAGCAATAGTCAATGACTTAGCCGAATCAGCCGGCAGCTTAGCAAATAAGTCCCCCTGAGCAAGAGGGGCTTGGCTTAAAACTGGTAGTAAAAAATTATACAAAGTATTGTGTAGAACTCGACCAAATATCAAACTGGCCTTATCAGTAGAGACCGGCACCTTAAGAATAAAGGCAAACTTATACTGCAAGGGGCAAGTAGAAAAAGCGGCTAATTGAGAAAAAGAAAATTTATCTGGCAGAGGGTAGCTGGCAGGCTGGCTTGACTTAAGTGCCGACTCCGCTTCGCGCTGAGATAAATAATGAACATCACGTAAAAATTCATTTTTTTCGCTTAAAGTAATATCCGCCTGAAAAGAGTTAACTAAAGACATTTCATCAATGAAGCGCGACGGCTTCTTCTCACGCGCGCCCCCGTAATCTTGAGCGGCCGTCAGATATAATTCTTCTTTCGCTCTCGTAACGGCCACATAAAACAAGCGGCGCTCTTCTTCCAGATGACCAGTAACGCTATCGGCGACACGCTCCTTAACTAAGGCGTCAGGAATGGAAATTTTCTCGCCCCGCGCAATAGTAGGAAATTTTTTATCCACTAAATTAACCAGGAATACATACTTAAATTCCAAGCCCTTAGCTCCGTGGACAGTCATAATCTTAACAGCGTCATTATCAACAAAATCGAGCTTTAAAGATCCGGTATCGCCCGCTTCTAGATCAAGCTCCAAGGCGGACATAAAATCTTTCAATCGAATATCATCTTCCGCTTCCTCCATTTTTTTCATTCGCTGATAAAACTGATTGAGATAAGAATAAATTTCCAAATCACGGTCCTGATCCAAGCCCTCCAAAAGCCCAGAATCATAGGCAAAACGTAAAAATATCTTAGTAGGCTTATGGTCAGCAACTAATAAAGAGTGGTTGTTTATTAAAGTTAATAACTTGTTAATATTTTTTAGGCTATCCTGGCTAATCCCGGGAATAGCTGCCACGTTTTTTAAAGCTTCATACAGAGACCAAGCTTTACGAGCGGCCATTTTATTAATATTAACCAAATCCAAATGCGACACCCTAAAAATTTCCATATTTAAAACACGAAACAAGGCTGATGATTCATGATAATTGTCCAATAAACGAAGATAGGCAATAATATCTAAAATGACCGGCTTATAATAGAGGCCGCGCCAAGACATAAATTGGTTCGGAATATTTTGACGAGTCAGCTCTTTAATATAAACGTCCGCTGTATCATTCGCCCGCACTAATATAGCGAAGTCTGCCCAACTGATTGACTTTTTAGCAGACACCTCTCTTTCATAAATTTCTCTAATCTTTTTAGCGACAAAAGATGATTCTTCTCCCGCGAGTGGAAAATTAAAAAATTTAACCGCTGCTTCACGGCCCTTTTTATTATCAAATTTCCCCTTAGCTTCGAGCTGCTTAACAATTTTTAACTTTTCTTCCAGCCGATTCGGATTGTTATGTTGAATAAAGCGATAAGCATGATCAAGAATTTCCTGGCGCGACCGATAATTATCGGTCAGGACTAATTCTGGCGCCCGAGGATAATCATCCTTAAATTGCATGATATTAGATAATGAAGCGCCTCGAAATTTATAAATCGCCTGATCATCATCGCCCACCACCACTAAATTATTTCGAGGGGCGGCCAACAGTTTAACTAACTCATATTGAGCATAATTCGTATCCTGAAACTCATCCACCATAATATACTGGAATTTTTCCCGGTACTGACGGAGGATATTGGGCCTCTTCTTAAATAAACGAAGAACATAGATGATTAAATCGCCAAAATCAAGATAATTATTTTCTAACAATAACTGATTATAGACATGGTAAGCATTAGCTAATTCTTTAATTCGCAAAACATCCATTTCCGACCCATCATCATCTTCATCCTTTAAAGCGCGCCGACCCTTTTTAAGCGGTGCCCCGCTCAATCTCGTGTCCTGATTCGATTCTAACTCTTCCGCATATTGCCAATATTCTTCTGGCGATATATTTTCATCCTTGAGACGAGAAAAGTGCCGCAATAACTCAGAAATAAACTTAGTTGGATTGCCTAGGGGGCGGTAATAATCTAATTTAAAACGATCAAGATTTTTCCTGACAAGCGCCCACTGCTCCGTAACATTTAATAATTTAAAATTAGCGTTTAAGCCAATATCCAGGGCTTTTTCGCGCAGGATTCTTTCTCCTAGGCCATGAAAGGTATTAATCCAGAGGTCAATATAACCATAGGGCAAAATTTTATCAGCCCGTTCTTCTAGTTCTCCGGCGGCTTTTTCGGTAAAAGTCAGCAATAATATTGCTTCGGTCGAAATCTTTTTTTCAACAATCAAATAAGCCAGGCGACTGATCAGCAACGTAGTTTTTCCCGTGCCGGCGCCGGCCACTACTAAAAGGGGGCCATCTCCATGCTGAGCGGCTTGACGCTGCGTACTATTAAGCTGTCGCAAAATTTCGTCCATAATTACTGCTTTAAATCTTCAATAAAGATTGGAATTTTTTTTCTTTTACCGGCCCGATCAGAGCTAAATTCAAATTACGATTAATAAAAATTTTCTGCGCAGTTTTTTGTAAATCAGCGGCTGTAATCTTCCCAATTTGACGCAAAAATTCTCCCGGAGTAATTATTTTACGGCGCAAAATAGCCTGTCGAGCATACCAATTAGCTAGATTATCGGTCGCTTCAAAATGTAACAATGACTTGCCAATCAACATATCTTTAGCTCTCTTAAGCTCAGTGGCACTGATTGGCTCTTGTTTAATTCGGCGATATTCAGCCAATATTATTTTTATCGCGTCTTCAATCTTAAGGGCGGGAACCCCGGCTTGAGTAGTTAAATATCCTGAGTCAGAATAAAACTCCGTGTCTGTCCTAACATAATACGCTAAACCGTTTCTTTCCCGTAAACTGATAAAAAGACGCGAACTCATAGAACCTCCTAGGATAATCGAGAGTAATTTTACCTTGAATTCATCCGGATGGCCGACCGGATAGGCGCGCACGCCCAAAGAAAGATTAGTCTGATCAATTTTTTTATAAACAGCACGCGCTTGAGGCTTGCTCTGTCGCTCTTTGACGGGCAACTTAACATACGGTTTGCCGCGACGGAAGCCACCAAATAACTTAGCTAGCTTGCCGATATCTGATTCTTTGACTGAGCCGGCGATAACAATATATACATTAGAAGAGCCATATTGCTCCTCTAAATATTTAATAAAATCCGCACGCTTAAAACTGCGAATATTTTTTTTAGTGCCAATTGTTTCCCAGCCGGCCGGCGTATCCCCGTACAAACACGCCTCAAACACATCCTCCACATGCATTAAGGGGTTGTCCTCGTACATATTCAACTCTTCAATAATAACGCCTTTTTCCCGCTCGATCTCCTCCTCGGCAAACTTGGAGTTAAGCAGCATATCGCTAACTACATCTAAGGCTTTATTAAGCTTAGCGGCAGCCACTTTCACCCAATATCCTGTAAATTCTTTCGAAGTAAAGGCATTATATTCTCCGCCTAAAGCATCTAGCTCGCTCGATAAAGCCAGGGTATTCGGTCGACGTTCAGTACCTTTAAAAAACATGTGTTCCACAAAATGCGATAGCCCGTTTGTAGCCCGGGTTTCGTACCGAGAGCCAGTTTTCACTATAATTAAAGCCGTCGCGGTACGCGCCCCTTTAATCGGCGCCATAACAACTGGTATTTTATTTGACAAATATTTAACTTTGTATGAATTCATAAAATCATTAATAATTACTATTAGCTAGCTTTTCTTATGTTTTAAATTTAACACATCTCTGATATAATTTAAAGCAAGACAATAAACCCTTATAATAAACGAAAAAACTATGAGCTATCAAATTAAAGACCATAATTCCATTATTCAGACCGGCCGACAATATAAAATCACCCGCGTTAAAGACCTGCCTGACGATGAAAAACCGCGTGAAAAATTAATAAACGATGGACCAGGCGCATTAAGCGCCGCCGAATTGCTAGCGATTGTTCTGGGCGTGGGGACCAAAAAAGAAGAGGTTTTCTCAATGGCATCGCGCTTACTCAGGGAATACGGCGAAAAGGGCGTCGCCTACCAAAAAAATCCGCAAATAATTGAAAAAGATCTAAAAATTCCCCTAATTAAAGCTTGTCAGATAGTGGCCTGTTTTGAGCTGGGACGTCGATTCTACCAAAAAAAACCGGGCGGTTCTGTCACGATTCGCACTGCAACGCAGGCCTTTAAATATTTAAAAGATATGGGGCAATTGCGCAAGGAACAATTCCGAGGGCTATATCTTAATACCCACTATCAATTAATCCATGATGAAGTAATATCAATCGGTACGCTTGATACGGCCCTAGTCCAGCCCCGAGAAGTTTTCCGTCCCGCCTTAGAATACTCGGCCGCCGCGATAATTATCGCCCATAATCATCCATCTGGCGTAACCAAGGCCACCCGCGCTGACGTCGAAATCACTGATAAACTAATTGAAGCAGGAAAAATATTAGATATTGAAGTATTGGATCATCTGATAATTGGAAAAGATAAATTTGCCAGCATTATATAAACCAGGCTATGACGGGAAAAAAATATCAAATTAAAACTCTAACCTGGCTGATTCGTGATGAGGCCAGCGTTAAATTTCATATTGCCAGCGATGATTACTTCGGCACTATCGCCACCATCCTGAATCTGATACGGCAAGAAATAAAAAAAGGGCGGTCTGTTAACCAGGCAGCCCTTGATAAAACTTGGAAAAATTTAGAAAATGATTTGATGTTCCTACAGAAAAATTATCAAATCAAACCGAAAACAAAAAATAAGAAAATCAGTCCGAAAGGCAAGCTTAATAGCCAATGATCAAATAGCATCAAGATTATTAAGGCAATAAATACCGCCACCGGCATCACTCCCCGGCGGTTTTTTGTAATTAAGAAAAATAGAAAAGATAAAAAAGCCAACAGGGCAATCGAGCCGCTTTCCGCCCAAAGAAGCATAAAAACATTATGAACCGGCTGATAATCCCAACTGTCTTGCTGATGATTGTCTTGTTTCGCCAAATGTCGCACATAGTTGCCGGTGCCGACACCAAAAACCACATTATCCTGAATAACCAGCTTTGCCTGATCCAAATATTGCCGCCTATCGACTAAAGATTGTTGTTCTAACCTTTCCTCGGCCTGAATCCTAATTTGGACTAAATCCTGATAAGGAAGAAAAACAATCGTGGCCATGACAAATGAAAAAAATAATAGCGCTAAGAAACGCCCAATAGCCCAACGGTCTCGGCTAACTATAAAAGAAACCATGATCGTTATTTGACCTAAAATGAAAGCCAGCCAAGCGGAGCGAGAAAAAGTAAAAAATAAGGCAAAAAAAGCTACAAAATAAAATAAAAATAAGAAAATAGACTCATAAACCTCCCGACGAGAACTAACTTTCTTCTTTTCAGCCAGCCAATAGGCTGTTAAAAGCAAAGCAACTGCTAAAACTCCACCAAAAATATTGGGGTGATCAAATCCGCCGTAAGCGCGCAACCAGCGCCCGGAAATTGTTTCAATAACCGATGACCCCAAAAGACTGGCGCTATGTTCCGCTAGTCCAAGATACTTAAAGGCGGGCGAATACTGAAAAAGAAATTGATAAATGCCGAAAACTGCCTGCAAAAAAAGACTACTTAAAAAAACATAAATAATATTCTCCTTTTTTAGGCAGCTTTCATCTTCATGCTCAGGGCGAGTCTCCTCTCTTAACATAAAAAATAGCCCGATTCCTGAAACAAATAAAATATAATGTTCAAAAGCTAATATTTGATCAATCGCAAAAAAGAATGATGCCAAAACAGCCACCTCGAGCACGGCCACGCTTACCCATAACCAAGAAATCCTTTCCAAATTCCTTTTTTCTCTCAATTTATAGGTGAAAAATACAATTAAAATAATTATTAAAAGCAGATGGCTGGCTAAAAGGCTAATCTCATTAAAATTACTAGCGTCAGGCCGTAAAATTAATTTAGTCTGCCAGGGCAATAAAAACACAAATAGATAAAACGCCCAACGTAAAATAATTTTAAGCCAATAATTTAAGTTTTTCTTCATATTTTTTAAAAAACTCTAAACGACGATCCGACAAATATAATTTAATTACTCCGTCACCTAGCACCACTCCGGAGGAACGCCGGCTTTGTTCCAGCAAATCAGCCGGCATAATCTTCATTTGCCAACTACGAGCGGCCCTTTCTAAATGATTCCAGAAACGAATAACAAAACCGCTTAGCCTCGAATGATTACCGGGTTCCGTCTGTCCAATCTCGTAGTGCTTACCGGGTAAATTATTTATTTTTAGAAAACGCTCGTAAGTCTTATCTTTATTATACAACAAAATTAAACTTCGTTGCCAGTAAAAAAAATATGGATCAGCGCTGGGTAATGAAAACACTGATAAATCTAAGCTATCCTCCGCTAAATAAAAACTCAAACAAATTTTATCTTTTTTATTTTTGGCTGTCGGGCGACTATTAAGCAGCTTGGCTAGACCCGCACAAAATAAACGGCTAAGCCAGACTCGATTAGCGGCTGTGATAATAAAAAAATCAATATCGCTGCCATCACGAAGATTATAGCCGCCTAAAGAATTAGCAACAGCTACCGCTTTAACAAAGGGCAGCTTATTAAAAGCCGCTCCAAAACGACGAGCAATTTTAATTTTTCGCTGAGCATAATTATGACGTGCTTGGCGCGTTACTAAGATATTTTGCCTGCCATGCAAAAAATAAAAACCATTATTTTCTTCAATTACTTCTGACGACGACGAACGTAAAGCCTCTTGAATCTCTAAAATCTCATATTTTTTATCCAAATAATAGTATATCTCCCAAATGGATAACGGATACTCAAATAAATCAAAGAAAGCAATCAAACGTTTGACTGCTTCTTTTAAGTCGGCGGGCGCTTGGCTTGTGGCGAGCGTTAAGTTAAGCATTTTTTGGTCGATCAATTTTCAATACTTCAATCTTGCTATCTCCATCCGTAATTTTCATAACATCTTTATCAATCTTTTTAAATTCCGCATAAGCATTATTATAATGATTGACGGTTGTAGACATTGATAAGCCCAGCTTTTTCATAAACTCATCGTAACTGGCCATATGTTTGCCCAATTTTTCAATATTAGATCGGATTTCTTTAGCCTTTTCCTCAATCTGCATCGCCTTAAGGCCCTGCAAGACTGTCTGCAAGTAAGCTAGAAAAGAAGTCGGGGAAACAATAATAACTTTTTTATCACGGAAGGCGTATTCTATCAAATCACGGGTATTAACTTTCACTGCTCCAACCTTATTAACCAATAAATCATAATAAATCGCCTCTGAGGGAATAAACATAAAGGCAAACTCCATAGTTTTCTTATCCGGCAGGACGTATTTAGCGGTTTCATCAATACGATTCTTTAAATCCTGCTTAAAAACTTGCTCCAGTTTCTCGCGCGACTCCTGGTCGGGAGCATTCAATATTCTTTCATAATTCTCCAAAGAAAATTTAGCGTCAACCGGAATAACTTTGTCCTTAACAAATACGACAGCGTCCACAATCAAATCTTTGCCAGTTTTTTCGTCCTTACCCAATTTATACTGCATCTCATAGGAATTCGGCGGCAGAACATTTTTCAAAGTCTCTTCTAAAAAATATTCCCCTAGCACCCCCCGCTGTTTAGGATTTTTAAGGATA
>Ga0265294_10009771_pt1 | contig 11007 bp, 9 predicted proteins | sample MunlanPumphouse3_FD_192504 | JGI IMG/M metagenome (GOLD analysis project Ga0265294, IMG submission 192504) | Groundwater microbial communities from a municipal landfill in Southern Ontario, Canada - Pumphouse #3 | ecosystem: Environmental > Aquatic > Deep subsurface > Groundwater | place...
AATTGTTTCAGATGTAGGTCTTATTATGTATTCTTCTTCAAGCTTAGCAGCTGGATCGACAATTAAACCTAAGTCAGGATCCGTTTTTAATCTATAATGAGTTACTACAGCACATTCTTTAGCAAATCCTTTAACATGATCAGCTTCTTTTGCAAAAAATGATTTGGGTATTAAAAGGGGAAAATAAGCATTTTCATGACCTGTCTCTTTAAACATATGATCCAATTGAGCTTGTATTTTTTCCCATATAGCATATCCATAAGGTTTAATTATCATACAACCTCTTACAACCGAACTCTCTGCCAAACCAGCCTTTACAACTAATTCGTTATACCATTGTGAATAGTTCTCACTTCTTGATGTCAAAAATTTTCCCATCTTTTTTCTATTTCCAATTAAACTTTCTGCATTAATAATAGTCTAATATATAAAGAATATATAATTAAACTCATAAATGTAATTTATCTTGCAAAATTAATCAATTTTATTCAAAAACACTTAAAATAAACGGAAATATAAACATAGGATGTAAAAAAATATATAATTTTTCATTACCTTTACTACAAGTTCAACAAAACATTCAGAAATATAATTGGCATAATTATTGCAATAATATAATAACAAAAACTAAAAACTCTAAAAAACAAAGTCATGAAAAGTAATTATTTAATACTAGCCATGTTCGCGATGACACTGACTTCTTGTGCAATGAATACTGCTATGACTAATAGCAATTCTTACACTCAAGATGATATATATTATGTACCGACAAACAATAATTCTTACACTCTTTCAAGAGCAAAAAACACCCCCAATAACAGTAATTCAAGTACAAGTAAAAATACTTACAATCAAGCTGTAACAACTGAATATACAAATACAGGAAATCAAGTTTATTTCAATACCAATAGTAGAACTAAAACCTATTATGGAAATAATAACACTTATTACATAAAAGGTTACTGGCTAAATGATTTTATAGGCTCTGATAATGATTTAGAAGAAGCCTATAATATGATTTCAAGATATCCACAAGGTTTTAGTGTAGCAGCCGCTGGAAGTATAAACGCTATCATGGATATTTCTTTTGATTCAGATTGGAATGTTTTTAGTGATGGTGATCGCTATTGGTGGTTTCCTTCAAATCAAAACTTTAATTATTATAGTATATTTATGTTTGGTAATTATGCAAACTATATATATGCACCATTTATTTATTCCCCATATGTAGGCATCAGCTATAATCGATTCGCCAGCAGCAATAGAAGATATAATAGAGGCTTTAGTATTAATTTTGGTATAGTTAATCCTTGGTATTTAAATAGTTTATCTATGAATAGCTTCAATTATTATAATGGTTATTACGACAATTATTATAATGGCTATGGGTACTATGACAATTGGGGAAGATGGAATTATGGCAGACCTTACTATTATGGTCACAACAGGTATGGTTCTTATTACGACAATAAGTATATAAGACACTACGGAGGTTATACAACTTGGTACAAACCTTATAGGACGAATAATCATAAGAGAGATCCTTATGGACAAAGACCCAATATTGGAAATGGTGTAAATCAAAATACCCAAAGATATAATAACGGAAGAATTGTACATCAAAATGGAACGACTGTAAAACGCTCTTCAACTGGTAGAGTTATAAGACCTAATACTTCCACAACTGTCAGAAGACCTACAAGAACGAATACGACAAGAAGCACGGCTAGAGATAGAAGTACAACAAGAAGAAACAAGAACTCTTCTGTGAATAAATCTTCAAGTGGTAGAGTTATAAGACCTACTAAATCTACAACAGCTAGAAGACCTACAAAAAATACAACAAATAGAGGAACAACTACAGTAAGAAGACCTTTAAAGAACACAAGAACCAGAATAAATAGAGGTTCACAGAATAGAGTTATTAGACCCATAACTAGGTCTAGTAATAAAAACTATAAGTCAAATAATGTCAGAAGAAATTCGAATATAAATAGGGTCATAAAAAGTCCAACAAGAACAGTTAGAAGAAACACTTATACCCCTACTAGAAACACTAGAAATACTAGAAGCAATACAACTAATACAATTCAAAGAACAATAAATAGATCCAACAATAGTGGAAGAGGAGGAAGAATAAGAAGAAAATAAATATATAAATTTAGAAATCATAAATATTAAAACTTTATAAAACTAACATTCTTTTAAGCATAAATTTATCAACTTAATATTTAAATGAATTTATGAATAAGAATAATTATACATAAGTAATAGATTCTATTATAGATTTCATGAATAATAAAAAATAAACGTATGAAACGAACATGAACCTAAGTTAAACATATATTCACCAAAGGTGATATTTAAAATAAGTTCATGAGAGAGCGCAGCGGTTACATACATTCTCAATTTGTTTCGTAAATTTATTGATAACTAAAAAAATTTAAACGTATGAAAAAGATATATTTAATATTATGCATTTTAGCCTTTAATATTGCAGTTGCAAATGCCCAAACATTAAAAGAAACCGTAGAATTTTCTAGATCAATAAACACAAACTCTGCAAGGAGCTCTGCTATGGGAGGTGCTTTCACCGCTTTAGGAGGAGACATATCTTCCATTAGTCTCAATCCAGCAGCAGTGGGAGTATTTCATGGAAGTGAATTTACCTTAACCTTATCTCCAAATTTTATGAATGTAAAATCTAGTGGACTTTTGGGTAATGATAAAGAATCTTCTAGTACGTACAAGAGATTACAATTAGGAAACATAGGTGCTGTATTACATTTTGGAAATGATATGTATGGTTGGAAGGGTATAAATGTAGGTTTTAATTATACAACACAGAATAATTATAATATAAAAACAGATAGATTTATTAATAATTCCTCAAACTCTCTTACTGATGTATTTGCCGCTCAGAGTAATGGCTATAATATTAACAATTTGAATTCATTTGGAGCTGGTTTAGCATATGATGCAAAACTTATATATGCTGGTAATAATAATAATTATTTTTCAATACTAGAATATGAAAATTCAGAAGGATCTACTATATTCGATAATGTTAGTCAACATGAAATGGTAAAAAATAATGGTCACCAAGGAGAGTTTACATTTTCTTTAGGTTCTAATTATATGGACAAATTATATATAGGTGGAAGCATTGGTTTTGAAGATCTTGAATATAAGAATCACTACGCCTATACAGAGGCCGCAGAAGAAGGAGCTAGTTCTGGTGTAGATTATTACGATTATTTAAAATATGAAAAATATAGCGGCGTAGGAATTAATTTCAAATTTGGTGTGATATATAGACCTGTCTATTTCTTGAGGTTGGGAGCCTCTATACATACACCTACCTGGTACAATATAGATTATACTGTGTCCTCTGGAATCAATTCATTTTTCTCAAATAATTCAGATGCATCCTCTAATAGAAACGAAGATCAATATTTTGTAAGGAGTGGAGATTATGACACTAGTTTCGACTTTAGGACACCTTGGAAATTTCAATTCGGTATAGCAACTGTTATAGACAAATATGCAATAATTAGTATTGATTATGAAAGAGTAGATTATTCATCTAGTAAATTTTATAATGCAGATGACAATTATGATTATTCTTATTTAAATAATGACATAAAAAATAATTTAAGAAGTACTAATAACCTAAGATTAGGTTTTGAAATTAGATTTGATTTTATGAGTCTAAGAGCTGGATACTCTATGCAGGATAGTCCATATAGCAACAATACTAGCGATTTTAATGATATAACATCTGCTTCATTAGGTATGGGCTTAAACTTAGGTCAATTCTTTATAGATGCTGCATATGTAAATAAAAAGATGAAAAATAATACAATATTCTATTCGTATGGTGACTCAAATAATAATATAGAATCAGCAGAAACCCATAATAAGTATAGTCGTGATGAGGTAAAAATCACTTTTGGCTTAAGATTTTAAACTAATTGAGTAGTAAAAACGGGATTAATTCCCGTTTCGACCTCTAACACCCCACGCATGCCGTAGATATTAATCTACGGCATCTTTTAGTTATAAGAATGGTAAAGTTGTTTAACTTACTCTCCATTTTTAAAATTTGAGTATATTCTATATTAAACTAATTGCTATACTAATTAAATATTATTCTTTATAATCTTTTATTTCTTTTATTAGTTTATTTATTAATCCCATTTTTAAATCGTACAAAGAATCTGAGATATCCACCTTATAAAAATGAGGATTGATTATTCGTTTTTCATCATCCCCCAAAAGACTTAGGTTTTTTAAATAGAAATCACGTTTTTCTTTTACAGACTTATCTTTATATATGATTTGACCATTCTTCATGACTTGATTTTGCATCACTCTCCAACTATAATTTCCTTCTTTAAAAACTCGTTGTCTAGTTTCATCAAATTCTGATTGTATAGAAATTTCTTTACATGCTTCAATTTTTTGAGTGGTAACATCTCCTTTAAGACAAGTTATATCTGCTTTAAATGAATTATCTTGGATAATTCTATAAGTAACTTGAAATCCAGGATTTATCAATTTAAATTTATCTTCGGATCTTTTTAGAACAGGAACATCATCTACTTGAACTAATTTATAAACATTACCAAAACATGGATTATGCTTACTCGTGGCTATTGCATCACCAACACCATAAGCATCTATTTTAGCTTCTTGTCTTTCCAAATCCGATATTAAATATTCATCAAGAGAGTTTGTTGCAATAATCTTACATTTAGTAAAACCTGCTTTATCCAAAGTATCTCTACATTGTCGAGATAAATAAGCAAGATCTCCACTATCTAATCTAACACCATAGTTATAAGGATAATTATCATCTATATCGTTAGCCTTAAATGCTCTTATAGCATTTTTAATTCCACAATGCAAAGTATCATAAGTGTCTATAAGTAAAATAAGAGATTCTCCTTTATGGGTATTAATATAAGAATTAAAAGAATCATACTCTCCAACAATAGAACAACCAAATGAAGTTACGAAACTATGTGCCATCGTTCCTGACGCTGGAACACCTAATATATCTGAAGTTAATATATTAGACGATCCCACACAACCTCCAATATAAGCTGCTTTTGCCCCATAAGTTGCAGCCCATGGACCATGAGCTCTCCTAGAACCAAATTCACTTACAGGTTTATAAGTACTCCTAGTTACTCGAGAAGCCTTGGTAGCTACAGCCATTTGATGATTCAGAATACATAGAATAGGAGTTTCTAATACTTGTGCTTCTATTATAGGACCTTCTACCGTCAAAACAGGTTGTTTAGGAAATACAATTTCACCTTCCTCCATAGCATAAACATTTCCAGTAAAATGCATCTTAGCTAAATATTTTCTATATTCTTTATATTCTTCTCCAGGTAAAAAACCTTCAAAGAATTTTTCTTTTTCACTTCCTAATCCTTTTATCATAAGAAGGACCTCTCTGACTCCAGATACAACAGCCCAGTTATTATTATCTGGAGCTTCTCTGAAAAATACATTAAAAATTGCTTTTTTATCTTTCATTCCTTCATCGTAGAATGATTTACCCATGGTATATTGATATTTATCTGAACAGTAACTTATATTCATAATATATTAAACTTTAAGATTATTCTTCCAATGGTAAAGTTAAATAAATATTAATCTTATAGGAAACGAATATGAATCTTTTTTATATAAATTTGCTAAAGGTCATATTTAAAATAAGTTCATGAGAAAGCGTATCGATTATATACATCATCAATTCATAGAATAGATTTATTGATAACAAAAAAAAATTATTTTTTCCTACGAGTCATTTGATAAGCTTTATTTGGGAATAGAAATACAGGCATAGTAGCACCAACTGCTAAAACGAATATAACAGAACTTGTTATCATAAGGTTTGAAAGTAAATCGTCCATATATTTTGAACTTAATACTTTATCATCAGTATTCTGCAAGAATGATATTAAAGCAAAAATTGTATTATAAGCATATTTACCTGGTATCATTGGCAATAAAGCAGGTATATACAAGACAGTAGCTGTACAATAAGATATTTTACTAAATGGTAAAGAAGAAAAACCTATAAGTATTCCAGCAAACAATGATGACGTAGCAATATCCAATTTACAATAGCTCATTAGAATTGTCCTTAAACAATGTCCCATAGCTGATAAAATAGCAATATATAAAAAAGCTCTTTTAGGAGGATTTGATATAGCTCCAAAACCACAACCTGCTATTGATGCAAAAAAGCAATCTAAAATAATTTTTACAAACATAACATTACTATTTTATTAAAATAAGAGTTAAACCAAGACCAACCGCAATGAATAATATAATTAACGAACAATTAATAAGACGAGTCAGTCCCATTAATGTATAACCTTCAATAATATCAATCACTCCATTAACCAAAGGCACCCCTGGAATAAGATATAATACACTTGTAGCCATACAAATATCACTTGAGCAATCAAATAAAAATGAGACAGAACAAATTATTGAAGCAATAAATGAGGATGCAAATATTGTCATATAATTATTACACATCCATTTTGTCATAACTTGTTTTAAGAAAAATCCAAAAGCAGTAGCTAGAAATACTATAAGCATAGAAATAGCATCTCCTCCAAATAATTTACAAAAAGAAAGATTTGCTAATGAAACCATCAATAATATAAGTTTAGGATCCAATAAATGCTTAGATAAGATTTTATTATATTTTTCTTCTATCTCCTCCACTGTAAGTTTATTATCTATGGCATCCCAACTCAAGGCACTCAATTCTGTATTATGAGAAAAAAGGATAGGACTTTTTTCCACTTCAAAAATCTCACTGTGAACCTTATTTGTAATCATATCCATTGCCGAAATACTCATCGTATTTTGAAATGTAGATAAAGTAACATAAACATCAAAAGCCAGACCTAAACGCTTTGTATTCCTAACTACTCTCGAAGTATGTACTCCACATCCCATTAAATGTGATGAGTAATCACATAATAATCTCGAAACTCTCAACAACCATTCCCTATCATGCATATAAAATCATATTTTTAAAAAATTATTATAATGCCACAAAATTACTAATTATTTTCCTTCCTAGATAGAATTTTGCATTATTTAAACGTTAACGTTTGTATTGTAATATAGGAATCAATAATAACATCTTTTTAACTATTAAATCATTATATATTTTGCATTTATATATAATATATATATTTTTGTTATAAACATATTTTTCTAAAATATTGCATACCTAATATGATTATAAATAGAATTAGTTACATACAAGAACTCTCTAATATGCCTTTGCTAAAAATAAATTACAACAATTGGAATTTACCTTATCAGCCTAATATTTCTTTTCAAATAGGACATAGTGGTAATATGCTTATGATTCATTTTTTCGTAAAAGAAAGATATACAATGGCTTTGGTAGATAAAGATAATGGGAAATCATGGACAGATTCTTGTTTAGAAATTTTTATAAAACCCGATAAAAGCTTATATTATTACAATCTAGAATTCACTTGTATAGGAAAATTATTAATGAGCATTAGAAAAGAAAAACATAATTATATAAATGCCCCTATAGAAGTTTTAAACACTATAGAAAGAGTATCTTCATTGGGAAAAGATATGTTTAGTGAAAAAATAGGAGATAATACATGGGATTTGCTTGTTTCAATTCCTATTACATCTTTATTTAAGCACAACTTTAATTCTTGGGACGAAATAATTAATTGTTCTATGAATTTTTATAAATGTGGAGATAATCTAAGCGAGAAGCATTATTTATCATGGAAACCTATCTATAGCAGCAGCCCTGATTTTCATTTACCACAATATTTTGGAAAAATAGAATTTGAAACTAAAATGAATATTATAAACAAAAATTCTTTGTAAATAATATAAGGAATAATAAATTAAGAGACATAAATAGAATATAATGGAAAAAATAAATTATAATTTTGACGAGATCATAGATAGACATCATACCTGCAGTATAAAATACGATAAATTAAAAGAAATGTTCGGAAGAGAAGACATATTGCCTATGTGGGTTGCTGATATGGATTTTAAAACTCCTGAAGTAGTATTAAAGGCAGTAGATGAGATTCGTAAGAAGGGAGTTTTAGGATATAGTTTTAGAAGTTCTGAATCTATTAATTATTTTGCAAAGTGGTTAGAAAATAGACATAATTGGAAAGTTAATCCTGATTGGATTAGCTATAGTCCAGGTGTCGTTTCTGCATTATCATTTTGTGTAAGACTCTTCACTAATAAAGGTGATAAAATTCTTATTCAAACTCCAGTATATCCTCCTTTTTATTCAGTTGTAAGCGACAATAATAGAGAATTAGTTTGCTCTGCTTTAAATAAAGTGAATAATAAGTATGAAATAAATTGGGAAGATTTTGAATCAAAATTAAGCTCTGGAGTCAGTATGTTTATACTATGTAGTCCTCACAATCCAGTAGGAAGATTATGGACAAAATCTGAATTGCTTAAAATAGGCAATTTATGTATTAAATATAATGTATTAATCGTATCTGATGAAATCCATGCTGATTTGGCTTTATTTGATAATAAACATATACCTATAGCCTCTATTTCTGAAGAAATTGCAGACATAACTATAACATGCATGGCTCCTAGTAAGACTTTTAATATAGCTGGTGTATTTAATTCAAACGTAATCATAAAATCAAAAAAGATGCTTGATATATATGAAAAAGAGATAAATACACTACATTTAAATATGGGAAATATCTTTGGACATATCACCATGGAATATGCTTATAAATATGGTGAAGATTGGCTTAATCATATGATAAAGTATCTAGAAGGAAATATTAATTATACTCTTAAACGTTTTGCAACAGAACTTCCAGAAATTACTATAATAAAACCTGAAGCATCTTTCCTACTATGGTTAGATTTTAGTCAAACAGGAAAAACTCATAAAGAAGTTTATGATATTCTTATAAATAAAGCTAAAGTGGGATTAAATAATGGACTTATGTTTGGAAAAGGGGGAAAGGATCATTTTAGAATGAATATAGGATGTCCTAGATCTGTTGTAGAAGAAGGTATCAATAGAATAATAAAAAACATAAAATAAATGTTAAGAACAATTTTATTTGTAGGTCTAGGAAGCTGTACTGGAGGTGTCTTAAGATTTGTTGTATCTAGATTAATACAATCTCATGTAACTATATCTTTTCCACTAGCTACTTTAATAGTAAATATAGTTGGTTGTTTTATTATAGGGATGTTTTATGCTATGTTTGAAGCTGGACATCTTATGAATGGTGATCTTAAAGCTTTCCTTACAGTAGGATTTTGTGGAGGTTTCACTACATTTTCGACCTTTATAAATGACAATTTCACATTATTAAAAAACCAAAACTATTTCTATTTTGCTTTCTATCTTGCATTAAGTATATTTATTGGTTTCGTAATGCTTTATTTAGGATATACACTAATTAAACAACTATAACATGGAGGAACAAAAAATTTTAAAAATTTATCTTAGTAATACAGATAAGGTCGAAAAGACCTCCGTATACGAAACCTTAACATTTAAAGCCCAAGAATGTAAGCTTGCTGGTGCTACTGTTTATAGAGGTATTATGGGATTTGGATCTAGTTGTGATTTAAGATCTGATAAATTCTGGACATTTACAGAAAAGATGCCAATTATTATAGAAATAATAGATTCTGAGGAAAATATAAATAAATACCTAAATGTGGTATTACCCATTATTGACGAGATAAAAAAAGGATGTCTTATTACTTTAGAAAATGTCAAAATAGTACTTCGTAAAAAAGGGAAGAAATAATCCATATTCAAGAAATATTCTTTTACAATATAATTATCTATAAATTTTTAATAGTAAATCATTAAAATAAGAGTTCCTATAAAAAATAGGTCAAAGTAGAAATTAAACCCTCTTTAACCTATCGATTTTTTCACTAATAAAAATTAGTATAAAATAATTGCAACTAATACAACTTTTTCATAATCATATAATATTCACTAATTATTTCTTCCAAAAATTAATTCTTTCATATTTATCAGGATCCTTTATAGAAGAATAATTCAATTTTCCTCTAAAATCTTCTATTGAAGAATATCCTTTATCCGTCATAAATGCTTCTAGTCCCAATACAAATTTCTCTATAATTGAAGAATCGTGTTTATATAATACAGAACAAAGTTGAACAGTCTTAGCTCCAGATAATAATAATTTCACAGCATCGTCCGAATGATGAACTCCTGTAGAAGCTGATATATCCATTTTAGGAACTAGAGATGAAACAATTGCCGACCAACGCAATTCTTTAAGGAAATCACCCTCTTTTGAAAATGGCTCGGCACTAGTAAGTTCCAGTCTTTTTAAATTAATATCTGGCTGATAAAAACTATTAAATAATACAATACCTTCTACCCCACAACCTCTTAAGAAAGATACCAATCTTGGAAGATTTGTAAATTCATTACTTATTTTAAAAGCTACTGGAATATGAATTTCAGATTTAATTTTTTTTGCTAATTTTATATAATCTAATTCAACATCCTCACTATTCTTTTCAGTATTAAATTGCATAGTGTGAAAATTAATTTCAAGAGCATCAGCTCCAGCTTCCTCAATCTTATTTGCAAAAAAAGTCCAAGTTCCCAACTCAGCACAATTTATACTAGCTATAATAGGTACTCGAGAATTAGCCTTAGCTTTCCTTATTAAATTCAAATAATTATCTAGATTATACTTCATAGTATAATTCTTAATATAATCAGAACTCTCGGGATGATATTCACTAATGGAGTTTAACCATTCTGATTCATTATTAATCTGCTCTTCAAAAATAGATTTTAAAACTATTGCACCAAAACCAGCATCACTATATTCTCGAATACGCTCTATTTGACTAGTACGTCCACAACTTCCAGCAATAAATGGATTCTTTAATTTTAATCCTAAA
>Ga0265294_10009772_pt1 | contig 11006 bp, 15 predicted proteins | sample MunlanPumphouse3_FD_192504 | JGI IMG/M metagenome (GOLD analysis project Ga0265294, IMG submission 192504) | Groundwater microbial communities from a municipal landfill in Southern Ontario, Canada - Pumphouse #3 | ecosystem: Environmental > Aquatic > Deep subsurface > Groundwater | place...
ATTTATAATACAACAAACAATGTTTCACGTGAAACATTGAAAAAATAAAAAATATAGTGTATATTGGTTTTGACGTAACAAACTAATTACTTAATTGGTCAGAATTGGAAAATAGCAGCCAAAGTAATTTTGTTTGTGTACGTCATTTTATATATAAAAATTTAAAGGTGATAAATATGAATTATGAAAAATATATGAAAAAAGTAATTAAATTAAGCGAAAAAGCAAGTATGATTGGTGAAGTGCCTGTTGCTGCAATAATTATAAAGGAAAATAAAATTGTTTCTAAAGCTTATAATATTAAAGAAAAAAAGAAAGATCCAACACAGCATGCAGAAATAATGGCTATAAAAAAAGCGTGTAAAAAAACAAATAATTGGAGATTGAATAAATGTTTGCTATTTGTAAACTTAGAACCGTGCATAATGTGCTTTGGTGCAATAATAGAATCAAGAATAAACACAATTGTTTGTGGTACAATAAATGAAAAATACCACAATGAAATAGTTGAATTATCAAAAAAACATAATATTAAAATTATATATAACGTTTTACAAGAAGAATGTTCAAAAAAACTAAAAACTTTCTTTAATAATAAAAGATAATATAAAAAAACATGTTATAATATTTATGAAATGTATTGGGGGCGATGACATGGCATATAAATCATTATACAGAAAATATAGACCACAATCTTTTGATGAAGTTTTTGGTCAAGATATAATAATATAAACTTTAAAAAACTCTATAAAAGAAGATAAAATAAGCCACGCATATTTATTTTCTGGAACAAGAGGAACAGGGAAGACAACTGTAGCAAAGATATTTGCAAAGACAATAAACTGTTTAAATATTAAAAATGGAAAAACATGTAACCAATGTTTAATTTGTAAAACAATTAATTATGATGAAATACAAGATATTATTGAAATAGACGCTGCTTCCAATAATGGAGTAGATGAGATAAGAGAATTAAAAAGTAAAATCAATCTTGTTCCTACGATTTGTAAATATAAAGTTTATATTATAGATGAAGTACACATGTTATCTACAGGTGCTTTTAATGCTTTATTAAAAACACTAGAGGAACCACCTCAACATGCAATATTTATACTTGCAACTACTGAACCACAAAAAGTTCCAAGTACAATTTTATCGAGATGTCAAAGATACGATTTTAAAAAAATAATTCCTAAAAATATAAAAACAAGAATAGAATATATTGCAAAACAAGAAAAAATAGATATTGAAGAATCTGCTATTGATGAAATATCAAAATTGTGTGACGGATCAATGAGAGATGCAATTGGTATTCTTGAACAAGTATCTTCTTACACTAATAAAGAAGTTAAGATTAAGGATATTTATGATGTTACCGGCACGATATCTAATAATGAAATTGTTGAATTGATAAAAAATATAACATCTAATAATATAGAAAAATTAATGGATTTTATTGAACAAAACAAATCGAGCGGAAAGGATTTCTTAAAACTTGCTGAAGATTTAATGCTTTTTTTAAGAAATGTATTATTAAATAAAAAAGCTCCAAAGTATTTTAATAAAAATACGTTTTATGATAAAGATTTAATTGATGAGGTTTCAAAAATAATATCAGAAAAGGAATTGCTTGATATATTAAAAGAAATTAACTTACTTTTATTTGATTTGAAAAAAACAACAAATGCATCGATTATGTTTGAACTTTTTCTTTTTAATTGTATTTCAAAAGAAAAGGCAATTGAAAAAATAGAAAATAAGAAAAAAGAATCAGGAATAAAAGAAGACGAAATAATTAAAGAAACAACAAAAGATCAAAATAAAAGCAGTGAAGCAAAGATTCAAATTGATGAAATAAAAAAAATATTATTAAATAATACTTTATATTTTGCAAACAAAGATGAATTAAAAATAACAAAAGAAAAATTGAAAAATGTTGAAAAACATTTAATTAGTAAAAAATATGGTTTAGCAGCTTCTATTTTAATCGATTCAAATATAAATGCTGTAGGAGAAAATTATGCTTTATTTACTTATAAATATCAAAGTATGGTTAGCTCTCATGAATGTGAAATATTAAAAATTGAATCATTAATAAAAGAAGTATGTGGTAAAAAAATGAAAACAGTTGCTTTAACTGTAGAGGATTGGGAAAAATTAAGACCAAAATATTTGCAATTGAAAAAAGAAAAAAAATTGGTAGAGTTAAAAGAAAAGAATATAGATAAAATAATGGAAAAATCGAAAAATTACAATGCAGTAGAAATTGCATTATGTGATTTTGGTAAAGAACTAATAGAAGTGGAGGAATAATTATGAATATGCAAGCTATGATGCAACAAGCAGAAAGAATGCAAAAAGAAATTTTAAATGCAAAAAAAGAAGTAGAAGAAAAAGTTTTTAATGTTGAAAAAGATATTGTAAAAGTAGAAATGAATGGTAAAAAAGAAATTTTAAAAGTGGAAATAAATAAAGAAAATTTTGAAAAAGAAGACATAGAAATAGTAGAAGATTTGATTTTACTATTAATTAATGACTGTTTTAAAAAAATAGATATGGAATTAGAACAGAAGTTATCTAAATTTGGTCCTGGAATAAAGGGATTGATATAATGAATTATCCAAATTGTTTAAAAAATCTTATTGAATCATTTAAAAAACTTCCGGGTGTTGGTGAAAAGACCGCTGAAAGATATTCTTATGCAATTATTAACAATTTTGAAAAAGAAGATTCACAATTTTTTTCTAAATCAATACAAGATGTAAAAGAGAAGTTAAGGAAATGTGATAAATGTAATAATATAACAGAAAGTAACATTTGTGAATTATGTAGTGATAAGAGAAGAAATAAAAAAGTAATATGTTTAGTTCAAGATAGTAAAGACATTATTTTGTTTGAAAAAATTGGATTTTTTAATGGTTTATATTATGTTATTGAGAAGTTAATTTCTCCAATAAATGGTGTAGGACCAGAAGATATAAATTTAGAAAAACTTTTTAAAAGAATAGAAGACGAAAAAATTGAAGAAGTAATAATAGCTATAAAACCAACAATAGAAGGAGAAACAACTTCATTGTATATTGCAAGGATGTTAGAGAAAAAGGATGTTATAGTTTCTAAAATAGCCCACGGCATTCCTATAGGAACAGATATGGAGTATTTAGATCCTTTGACTTTAGAACTAGCAATAAAAGATAGAAAAACATTTTAATGGTTAGGAGAGTGACAAAATGCTTGATGATTACAAAGAAAGACAGTCTGTCACATATAGACAGTTAAAAAACATATTAAACGACAATTTGTCACATGCTTTTATTTTTATAATTAATAAAAATATTTATGCAGATGGTATAGTAATTTCTTTTGCAAAATCAATAATTTGTAAAAATAAATTTACTAACAAAAAATCATGTATTGATTGTAATATTTGTGAGAGAATTGATAATAATGATTTTTCTGAACTTAAGATAATAAGACCGGATGGTTTATGGATAAAAAAAGATCAATTGATTGAATTACAAAAAGAAATGTCTACTAAACCAATTGAAGGAAAGAAGAAAGTTTATATTATATATGAAGCAGAAAAGATGAATTCATCTGCTGCAAATTGTCTTTTAAAATTTTTAGAAGAACCATTTGATGATATTGTTGCAATTTTAGTTACAGATAATTACAATCAATTAATTGATACAATAGCTTCAAGATGCCAAACAATAGCATTAAATAACAGTGATGTTAACGAATATATTAAAAAATATGATTTTGAAAATAAAACACTATTAAAATTATTTTTAATATATAACAATAAAGAAGAAATTAATGAATATATGAATAATAAAGATAACGAAAAATTTTTAGACAATGTTATAAAATTCATATTAAAATATGAGCAAGAAAAAATAAGAATGATTTGTTATAATAAAAAATATTTTATTGATTTATTTAAACAAAAAGATGAAATATATTATGTTTTTGAGTTAATAACATTATTTTATAAAGACGTTCTACAATATAAAATAAAAAAATCAGTAAATTATTTTGATAGTTATATTTACGAAGTTGAAAAAATATCTAACGAAAAGACAAAAGAAGAAATAATAAAAAAATTAAATATTATAATTAGAAGTAAAGAAAATATAAAAAGTGGGATGAATATAAATTTGTTTTTAGAAAAGTTAATTGTAGAACTTGAGGGAGGTATAAAAAATGCTTGAAGTTGTAGGAGTTCAATTTAATAAAACTGGGAGAGTATATTATTTTTCTTGTGAAAACTTTGATATAAAAAAAGGACAAGAAGTAATAGTGCAAACTGAAAGGGGAATTCAATTTGCTTTTTCAATTACTGATAAACTTCAAATCGAACAAAAAAAAATTAATTTTCCGTTAAAAAGTGTTTTAAGAGTTGCTTCTTTAGAAGACAAAAAAGAATATAAAACAAATTTAAAAGATGCAGAGGAAGCTTTAGAACAGTGCAAGAAAATGGCTGAAAGACAAAAACTTGATATGAATTTAATAGAAGCAGAATATACTTTTGATAGAAATCAATTGGTTTTTTATTTTTTTTCTGAAAACAGAGTTGATTTTAGAAAGCTTGCAAAAGATTTAGCTTCTATGTATAAGACAAGAATAGAATTGAGGCAAGTAGGAGTTAGAGATAAAGCTAAACAGGTAGGTGGAGTAGGAGTTTGTGGAAGAACATTATGTTGTAGTTCTTTTTTGGACAATTTGGATTCAGTTTCAATTAATATGGCTAAAAATCAAAACATTTCTCTTAATCCAAATAAGATTAATGGTGCATGTGGCCGCTTATTGTGCTGTTTAAAATTTGAAAATGATGTATATGAAAAAAATAAAAAAGATATACCATATGTTGGTGAAAGAATTAAAACAAAAAAAGGTGAAGCAAGAGTTATATCAATCGATATACTTAGTAAAAAATATAAATTATTATATGAAAATAATGAAATAGAAGAAATTAAAGTAGAAAAATAGGTGATATAATGAGTCAAAAAAGTTATTTTGAAAAAGTTGCTTTATATTTAGTTCCTACACCGATAGGCAACCTAGACGATATTACAATTAGAGCTTTAGAGGTTTTGAAAAAAGTAGATGTTATTTTTTCAGAAGATACTAGAACGACAAAAATTTTGTTAAACCATTACAATATAATTAATAAAACTATTTCTTATCATAAATATAATGAAAAAAATAGTTCGGAAAATATTTTAAAATATTTAGAAAATGGTTCTTCTGTAGCTGTAGTTTCAGATAGGGGTGCACCTTTAATAAGTGATCCTGGTGAAATATGTGTTAGAAAGGCAATTGAAAAAAACTTTGCAGTAATATCTTTGCCAGGTCCAAATGCTATTTTGCCGGCTATAACTTCTTCAGGGTTTAGTTGTGATAAGTTTGTTTTTTTTGGTTTTCTCGATTCTAAAATATCTAAAAAAAGAAACGAATTAATTGAAATAGAAAGAAACGAATATACAACTGTTATTTATGAATCTCCACACAGAATAATTGAAACATTGAATTTAATTAATGAAATTTTTAAAGAACGACAAATATGTTTGGCGAGAGAGATAAGTAAAAAACACGAAGAAATATATAGAGGAACTGCAAAAGAAATATTAAATGAAGAAAATATTACAAAAGGTGAAATTGTTATTGTAATAAGTGGAGAGAAGAAAAGTAATAATTATGAAAATTTAAGTATAATAGAACATGTTAATTTATATTTAAAAGAAGGAAAAGAAAAGAATGAAGCAATAAAACTTGTTGCAAAAGATAGAAAAGTTACAAAGAATTTAATATATAGTGAGTATTTAAAAAAAGGAAAGTGATATTATGAAATTAATAGTAGGCTTGGGAAATCCGGGAATAAAATATGAAAACACAAGACATAATGTTGGTTTTATGACTTTAGATTGTATGGCTACAAGACTTAATTTGGAGTTTAATAAAAAAAAATTTAACGGAATTTATTTTGAAACTTATATAAATGGCGAAAAAGTAATTTTTTTAAAACCTCAAAAATATATTAATTTATCTGGAGAAGTAATTAAATCATATATTAATTATTTCAAAATAAACATTAAAGATATGTTGGTTATACATGATGAATTAGATTTAGATTTAGGAACGTTGAGATTAAAAATATCTGGAGGAAATGCAGGACATAACGGTTTAAAGAATATAGATATTAATTTAAATACAAATGAATATAAAAGGTTGAGAATTGGAATATCCAACGATAAAACACAAGATAGTGTTGATTATGTTTTATCTAATTTTAACTTAAGAGAAAAAAAAGTGTTGAAAGAAATAATTGAAAAATGTATATTTATAATTGAAGATTTTACAATTATGTCTTTTATTAATCTTATGAATAAATATAATTAAGGAAGTGAATATAATGAATAAATATTACATAACTACATCTATTGCATATGCATCATCAAAACCGCATGTTGGCAACACATATGAGGTTGTTTTAGCAGATGCTATTGCAAGATATAAAAGATTAAAAGGATATGATGTGTATTTTCAGACTGGAACAGATGAGCATGGTCAAAAGATAGAAAAAAAAGCACTTGATGCTGGATTGGAACCTCAAAAATACGTAGATAATATGTCTTCGGTTGTTGAAAAAATATGTAAAAAGATGAATATAAATTATGATAAGTTTGTAAGAACATCTGATAATAATCATAAAACTATTGTTAGTAAAATTTTTAAAAAATTATATGAAAACGGAGATATATACAAAGGAAAGTATGAGGGCTGGTATTGCAGTGCTTGTGAAGCTTTTATAGCAGAGGGACAATTGAATGAAGGTAAGTGTCCAGAGTGCGGTAAAGATGCTGAAAAGACTTGTGAAGAAGCATATTTTCTTAAACTAAGTAAATACAAAGATAAATTGTTGGAATATATTAATGACAATCCGGATTTTTTGTTACCTGAATTAAGAAAAAATGAAATGATAAATAATTTTTTTAATCAAGGATTGCAAGATTTGTGTGTTTCTAGAAGCTCATTTAAATGGGGAATTCCTGTATCTTTTGATGAAGAACATATTATATATGTTTGGATTGATGCTTTAAGTAATTATATAACATTTTTAGGTTATAATCCTGATGGTGAAAGTTCAAAAGAGTATAAAAAGTATTGGCCCGCAGATCTTCATTTAATAGGAAAAGATATATTTAGATTTCATGCAATATACTGGCCAATTATGCTTATGGCATTAGATCAACCTCTACCAAAAACTATATTTGGGCATCCGTGGTTGTTAACAAATAATGATAAAATGAGCAAATCAAAAGGGAATGTTATATATGCAGATGAACTAGTTGATTTGTTTGGATTAGATGAAATAAGATATTATATGCTTCATGAAATGCCTTATGCTAATGATGGTAATTTATCTTATGAATTATTAATAGAAAGAATAAATTCTGATCTTGTAAATACGTTGGGTAATTTAGTTAATAGAACAATTGCAATGAGTCATAAGTATTTTGATGGTTTAGTTATTAAATCAAACAGCTCATTAGATATCGATTTAAAATTGATAGAAAACTGTAAAAATATAGTAAAAAGCATTAATTTGAGTATGGAAAAAATAGATGTAAATTCAAGTTTAGAATCAATAATTGAATTAGCAAGAAAATGTAACAAATACATAGATGAAAATGAACCTTGGGAACTATATAAAAATATAGAAGATAAGGAAAGACTTAATGTTGTTATTTATAATTTGTTAGAGTGTATTAGATATATTGCTGTATTGCTACAACCATTTTTACCAGATACATCTGAAAAGATATTTTATCAATTAAATACAAATTTAAAAGATTTTGATAGTTTAAAAACTTTCGGCTTGTTAGAAAGTAATACAAAATTAAATATTAATACACCATTATTTTTAAGAATAAATAAAGAAGAGATGCTTGAAAATTTAAAAAATATGTAGTATTTTATAATAGGAGGTTATATGTTAGAATTTTTGCTTAATTTATTAATCCCAATTATAGTTGCAGTTATATTAATCCCATTATTATATTCTGTTATAAGAATGATACTTGATATATTTGGAATAAACATAAAAATATTAACAATAATATTATTTTTAGTTGCTTATTATTTTGTCGGTGAAATAGTACTCAATATATTGGCCGAATACATAATGAAAGATACATTAAATATAATTGAGTGGATATATATACCTTACAAATGTTTAATGGCACTATTTTGAAACAGCGTTTGCTGTTTTTTAATTTAATGATATAATTTTAAGGGTGATAAAAATGATTATAGATACACACTGTCATTTATTTATGGAAGAATATGAAGATTTATATTTGTTAATACAAAACTTAGAAAAAGAAAATATTATTGCTATAGTAAATGGTTATGATTATAAAACAAGTATGGAGGCATATGATCTTTCTACTAAACATAAAAATATTTACTGTGCTTTAGGAATACATCCTAATAATATTATGGATTCTCAAAAAGAAAAGGATTATTTATTTGAAAAAATAATTAATAATAAAAAAGTTTTGGCTATTGGTGAAATAGGTTTAGATTATTATCATAATGACAGTAATAAAGAAGATCAAATTAAAGAATTCAAAAAACAGATAGAGTATGCTGTTAAATATAAAAAGCCTATAATTGTTCATACAAGAGATTCTATTCAAGATGTTTATGACGTTTTATCAAAATATAATGTAAAAGGAATAATTCATGCTTATTCTGGAAGTGCTGAAATGGCAAAAAGATTTATAAATATTGGATATAAAATTGGAATTGGAGGAGTATTAACTTTTAAAAATTCAAATTTAAGTGAAGTTGTTAAACAAATAGGTTTAGAAAATATTGTTTTAGAAACAGATTCACCATACTTAACTCCGCATCCGTATAGAGGTGAACAAAATAGTCCAATATATTTAAAAATAGTTATAAAAAAACTTTCAGAAATATTTAATATCACTGAAAAAGAAGTAATAGAAAAAACATATAGTAATTGCCTTAGTTTGTTTGACTTGGAGTAGGGTTTGTGCTACAATTTAATTGTGATTTTGAAGGTGAAAAAATGGATAAAAACATAAGTAGATTATTAATATCGATTTGTTTATTGATAGTAATGTTTAATGCATTCATAGTTATTAATATTGTTAAGAAAAATAACAATTTATTAAATGAAAAACAAAATATATTTAAAAATAGTTTTAATGCAGTTAGTCATATTGATGAAACAGATGCGTTAGAAATTTTTTATGGTCAATTAACTGCTTATGGAGCTGATTGTTATGGATGTTCTGGAATAACAGCGTCTGGTTATGACATAAGAAATGGTAATATCTATTATGAAGATAAAGAATATGGAAAAGTAAGGGTTGTTGCATCAGATAGAAATTACAAGTTTGGTACTATTGTAAGAATATCGAATTTAAAGTTTTATGATGAACCAATTATCGCAATTGTATTAGATAGAGGGTTTCTTATAAAAGGTGATATAATGGACTTAGCGTTTGATACAGTCAAAAATCCTGATGTTAAAAATTTAGGAAGAGAAAAGAATGCGAAGTTTGAAATACTAAGATATGGATGGTAAACTTCTCTTTTGAGAAGTTTTTATTAGGAGAAAAATATGAATAATTTATTTAATAATGATTTTAAATTTAAAAAAAGATTTGGTCAAAATTTTTTGAAAGATAAAAATATATTAAGCAAGATTATTAAGGAATCTCATTTTGAAAAAGATTCTTTAGTATTAGAAATAGGTTGTGGTTGTGGTTATTTAACTGAAGTGTTAGTAGAAAACGGTTATAATGTACTAGGATATGAAGTTGATAAGACTTTAACTGAAGTTCTTAAAGAAAAAGAAAACAAGAATTTTAAAGTAATAATTGATGATTTTTTAAATAGAAATATAACTGAAGATATTAAAGATTATTGTTTTAATAAAATATATGCAATAGGTAATATACCTTACTATATTACTACACCTATAATTGAAAAATTAATAAATAGTGGTATAAATTTTAATTCAATTATATTAATGGTTCAAAAAGAAGTTGCTGAAAGAATAACATCCTTACCTAATAATAAAAACTATGGGTCTTTAACTGTATATTTAAATTATAATTATGATATTAAAAATATAATGAATGTAGATAAAAAAAGTTTTTTTCCGGTTCCAAAAGTAGATAGTTCTGTAATAATGTTTTGTAGTAAAGAAAAAATTAAAGTTTTAGACGAATTGCACTTTTACAGAATTATAAGAAAATCTTTTTCTCAAAAAAGAAAAACTTTAAAAAACAATTTAAAAGAATATAACTTTGATTTTATAAAAGAAATATTAAATAAATATGGGTTTGATGATAAAGTTAGAGCTGAACAAATACCAATAAATTTATTTGCAGAAATATCAAATTACTTAATTACTAAAAATTGTTGATTTATTTTATTTGTTGGTGTATATTAATATTGTATATTGTATACAAAAAGGAGTGGATATACTTGAAAATAACATCGGTAAATGTTCGTAGAATCGAAAGAGAAAATTCTAGAATGAAAGGAATTGCATCTGTTTTATTAGATGATAGTTTTGCAGTTCATGATATTAGAATTATAGAAGGAGATAACGGACTGTTTATAGCAATGCCTAGTCGTAAAACAGCAACTGGCGGATATAAAGACATTGCTCATCCAATTAATCCTGAAGTTAGATCTATGTTCGAACAAGAAATTCTTGCTGAATACGAAAAACAAGAAAATGTAGAACCTAGTGAAGAACCAGAATCTGAAACAGAAAAAGAAGAAGAATAAAATAAAACACATATTAATTATGTGTTTTTTTTGTAAAATTATGTAGTATTTAAAAATACTCTTTGATTTAAGTGTGTTTTAATAATATAATAATGTTATAAGGTGATAATATGCTTAAAGAAAACAAAAAAAATTTTATTTATTTACTTATTACTATAACATTTATT
>Ga0265294_10009773_pt1 | contig 11006 bp, 9 predicted proteins | sample MunlanPumphouse3_FD_192504 | JGI IMG/M metagenome (GOLD analysis project Ga0265294, IMG submission 192504) | Groundwater microbial communities from a municipal landfill in Southern Ontario, Canada - Pumphouse #3 | ecosystem: Environmental > Aquatic > Deep subsurface > Groundwater | place...
GCAGGATGAACGATAGTGCGCGCTGCGTATCCATCAGACTGAGCCGCGCCTTCCCCGTGATGTCCTCGTATTTGGCGATGCTCTCCAACAGCGCCTCCATCTCGCTTTCAGCCTGTCCCAGCACCGCGCGGCTCGCCGCTTCAAGGCCGGTATAAACCGACTCGAGTATGTCTGCCAACCGATCCACTTTGGTCGTGAACAACGCCAGCAAGATCGACATGGCACTGCGGATCATGCCGGGCTGGCGGCGCGCCTGCAGCCGGAACAGGCGGAAGGTGGAAAGCTCTTGATCGTGGAGCGTGAACAGGCGCTCGTCCTTCAGGATGAAGGCGACCGTGACGTTGACCGGCGGGTCTTCCATGTCGTGGAGAAACAGCGAGTGGATGTGCAGCCCATCCTCATCCTTGAAGAAACGGGCGGTGGCCTCGATCTCCGCGATATCGTCGGCATCGGGCAGGCGCACGTCGTAGCGCTGCTCGACCTCGGCCCGCACCTCGGCCGCGGGCTTTACCAGATCGACCCAGATCGCGTCTTCGGGCGGAAAGAGGGCCTCCTCATTCGGAGCTTGTTCCAGGCGCTGGTCCCGCAACTGAAATGCCGTAAGCATGCTTGTCCCCCCCTTTCACGCACCCCTGCCCGATCACCGGGCAGCCTTGCCCGAACATCCGCCATCTTCAACGGATACCCGCACCGAAAACGCGGCGCATTTTACCGGAGCACTGCGGATCTTGCTACGACAAACCCGACGGATGGAGCGTGCCCTGAACAACTGCGCTCGCCTTGCCGGCCCTGTCGGACGCAGCCGGCATCAAGTCCCATCCCGCCCGGACCTTCGCTCGCGCCGAACATCCGCAGACCCTGTGCGATCAGGCACATGACCAACGATATGCCGGGATGCTAGAGTGACACTGTGTGTCACCGCACGAAGGGAGGAAACCGATGAAACTGCCGTTGATCGCCGTTCGGGCCCAGGCCGTCCTGGCCGCTTTTCTTGTCATCGTCCTTACTCAGTTCCCGGGCGCCGGCCCCGCCCATGCCGCCTCCGCCACTGAAATCGATATCGAGGTCAACGCCGCCCTGCAGCGGTTCGAGAAGGAGGTGGGCGGGGGCAAGGAGTTCCTGCGATCCGCCAAAGGCGTGCTGGTGTTTCCGAGCGTCATCAAGGCGGGTATCGGCATCGGCGGCGAGTACGGCGAAGGCGCTCTGCGCATCGGCGGCAAGACCGTCGATTACTACAGCACCGCCGCCGCCTCCATCGGCCTGCAACTGGGCGCCCAATCGAAAACCGTAATCCTGGTCTTTCTGCAACAGGACGCCCTGGATCAGTTCCGCAAAAGCAAGGGCTGGAAGGCGGGCGTGGACGGCTCCGTCGCCCTGGTCAAAGTCGGCGCGGGCGGCGCCATCGATACCACCAATATCAAAGACCCCATCGTCGGCTTTGTCTTCGGCCAGAAGGGGTTGATGTACAACCTCACGCTGGAAGGCAGCAAGTTCACCAAGCTCGACAAGAAGTAGGCCATCCCCCGACCTGCTTGTCGCGCACTTCCATCACTTCCGGTTAACCAGGAGCGATCCCGCAGGTACCGTTACCTGCGGGATCGCTCCTCACCTTCACCAGAATCACCCTGGTAGATTCCCATACCGCCGACACCATAATCGACGCCGGGGCAGTGCCGAACGCGCAGTGCAAGACACCTCTGCGGGGCAATACTTAGAAGCATGGAAAGGCTCCAGGGATGGCACCGCATGACCAGGAATTTCACTATCGGGCAATACCTCCTGAGGCGCCTGGCCGATGCCGGCGTGCACCACGTTTTCGGCCTTCCCGGGGATTACATCCTGCGGTTCTACGAACTGTTGAGCCGGCACGGCCAGGTACAGCACATCGGCACGACGCGCGAGGATACCGCGGCGTTCGCGGCCGACGGCTACGCGCGTTGCCGGGGACTGGGGGCGCTGGCGGTCACCTACGGAACCGGCGCGCTCGGCGTGGTGAACGCGGTGGCGGGGGCGTATGCCGAGTCCTCGCCGGTGGTGGTCATCAGCGGCGCGCCGGGTGTGCGCGAGCGGCACGAGAACCCGCTGCTGCACCACCGCTTCGGGCCGCCCGCGCGCCAGCGCGAGATCTTCGAGCGCATCACCTGCGCCACCGCCGTGCTGGACGATCCGCTGCTGGCATTGCGCCAGATCGACCGGGTGCTGCAGGCCGCGCGCATCCACTGCAAACCGGTGTATATCGAGTTGCCCCGCGACCAGGTGGACAGGCGCGGCGGCGCGATCCCGGACGATCCCCTGGCGCTGCCCGCCAGCGATGCGGCCGCGCTGCAGGAGGCGGTGACGGAGACGGTCGAGCACGTGGCAAAGGCGGCCGATCCCGTAGTGCTCGCGGGGATGGAAGTCCATCGGCGCGGCCTTCAGGACACGCTGGCGCAGCTCATCGAACACGCCCGGCTGCCGGTGGCCGCCACCCTGACCGGCAAATCGGTCATCGGGGAGCGGCATCCGGCGTATCTCGGCATCTACGAAGGGGCGATGGGTGCGGAGGTCGCGCGGCAGCGGGTGGAGGCGTCGGATCTCCTGCTGTTGCTGGGCGTGACCCTGAACGACGTGGACCTGGGCATCTTCACCGCCCGGCTCGACCCGACCCGCATGGTGCGCGCCAGCCAGGACGAGGTGGTCATCCGCCGCCGCCGCTATCCGCAGGTCTATCTATATGATTTCCTGCCCGCGCTGGCCGCCGCCCTGCCCCGCCGGCAGGCCCTGCCCGCACGTGCGGTGGCCGAACCGGGAACCGAGCCGTTCCCCGTACCCGGCCGTCCCATCACCATCGCGCGGCTGATCAAGCGGCTCGACCATGCGCTTACGCCCGATACCATCGTGGTGAGCGACACCGGGGATTGCCTGTGCGCCGCCATCGAGTTGCGGGTCTACGACCGCACGAAGTTCCTCGCCTCGGCCTTTTACACCGCCACGGGTTTTGCCGTGCCCGCCGCCCTCGGCGCCCAGGTGGCGCTGCCGGACCGGCGCGTGCTGATCCTGGTGGGCGACGGGGCGTTCCAGATGACGGGCACGGAACTCACCATCCACGCCGCGCATGGCCTCGATCCCATCGTCATCGTGTTCAACAACGAGGGCTACAACACCGAGCGCTTCCTGCGTGACGGCCCCTTCAACGACATCAGCCCGTGGCGCTTCGAGCACCTGTGCGAGGTGTTCGGGCCGCTGTACGGCCGCACCGCCGGCACGGAGGATGAATTCGAAGAGGCCCTGGAGCAGGCCCTCGCCACCACCGACGCGCCATTCATCATCAACGTGCTGCTGTCGCGCGACGATCCCTCGCCCGCCATGCGGCGGCTGACGGAGCATCTGCGCAAGCGCATCCAGGGCTGATGCCGGCGCGATCCCGCGCCATTCGTTACGGATTCCGAAGATCATGCGAAAGCTCGTTCTGTTCATCGCCACCAGCCTCGATGGCTACATCGCCCGGCCCGACGGCGGCATCGACTGGCTGTTCACCGATCAGGGTTACGGCTATCCGGAATTCTTCGCGGGCGTGGACACGGTGCTGATGGGCCGGCGCACCTACGAGCAACTGCTCGCCCTGGGAGGCGGCTACCCGTATCCCGGTACCCGGGGCTATGTGTTTTCCCGCCGGCGCGGCGGCGAACGAAATGCCCATGTCGCCTTTATTGCGGACGACGTGGCAACCTTCGTACAGCGCCTGAAAGAGGAGCCCGGCAAAACCATCTGGCTGGTGGGCGGCGCCGAGATCGCCCGCGCCTGCCTGCTCCACGACCTGGTGGACGAATCCGTGATCTCCGTGCACCCGCTTGTGCTGGGCGCGGGCATCCCCCTGTTCCTGCCGCCCCTGCCCACGCTGCGGCTCACCCTCGCGCGCTGCCAGGTCTACGACAGCGGTCTGGTGCAGTTAACCTATCGCCGGGAACGGATTTTCGATCTTTCCCCATGAGTCTTTCGCGCCGCATCGGCGAAATGCGAACCGCATCAGCGACAGCGCCGTGGATATCGTGGCAGTCTGTGCGGCTGATTCGCTGGACGCCCCTGCCAAATCGGTACGCCGATCGCGCCCGAATATCGGCCACCGGTCACCCGTGCAGGTGCGGCGCGGGCAGAAGAGGGATAAACTGCCGCGGAACGCGTACGGAAAAGCACGCGGTCCGATTGCCGCACCGCCCGGGAAGCCCTCCCCGCTCATCGGGCAGTGCGAGAAGCCTTGCAGGACCGCATGCGGCAAACGCGGCGCGGCGAACGGCGAACCCTATGCGCCAATTCCCGCTCCCAACCCGGCGGCGCGGTGTCCGCGCATCGTCCACGGCGCCGTGCCGATCGCGTAGAGTGGAAAAGCCGAACCCGGCTTGGCTGTTCGCCCTCCCACCGCGGTACAACCATGCAGAATGTTGCCACAAAACAGGCCAGAACACAGAAGACCATCGTCCTGAGCGTAGCGCTGGTGTTGGCCGCGACGGTTCTGGCCGGTCTCGCCGGGAGCGCGCTCCTCACCTACTACAACCATCACGACTTTCACAACGGACTGCTGCAGACCGTGCGGGATGAGGCGGCGTTCCTGAAGGAGGTCGCCGAGTCCAGCCTCCTGGCCAGTGCCGGGATTTTCGATTCCCTGGACACGCAGGCAATCGAGTACGCCTGGCTGCGGGGCGACATTACGGACGCCGTGCGCGAGCAGTTGGCCCGGATCGGACCGCTGACGGAAGACTCGGACCTCGTCTCGGTCGCGGTGCTCAGCAGGAGCGGACAGATGCTCGGCATAGTGGGCGACGGGGCGCGCCCGCTGGAAAACGCCATTCCGCTGACGCGCCAGAACCATGCGTGGCTGTATTGGGACAAGGGCTGGCGCATCGAACACCACATGGACATCCTGGTCGGCGGCGTTCCGGTGGCCAAATGGATCGCCCGCATCAAGCTGCACGACCTGGATGAGGCGGTGCGGCAGGTACGCACCTTCGTCCCGGGCTCGATCTTCGCGGTCTGTGCGTTGCGGGACGACGAATATCCCTGCCTGTCGATGCCAACGGACGGAACACCGCCGCGCTACTTCCTGAGCGAGAACGGGCTGTGCCTGGCCGATGACTGCGAAGGGGGCGCACGGGAGACAGGATTCTCCATGACCCACGGCATCGTCGCGGCGTATCAGGTGGTGGAGGGCCTCGACGTGATGATGGTCTATTCCATCCCGCTGCCCGATTTCTTCCGGCAGGAGCAGCGGTATGAAAGGGCCGCCATCATCGCCGTGCTGCTGGTGGCGTTGTCGGGCCTCTGGGTGATCTATCTCCAGGCGCGGCCCATCGCCCGCGACCTGGCGCGCACCACGATCCACATGCACGAGATCATGAGCAAGCTGCCGGAGAGCGTCATCACCATCGACAAATCCGGCGTGATCTGCACGGCCAATCCCGCGACCGAACGCATGTTCGGCTACACCGAGCAGGAATTGATCGGCAGCAACGTGCACATGCTGATGCCGGAACCTCACCGCAGCCGCCACGACAGCCTGATCAAGCGCTACCGGCAGGAATTGGCCACCCGCGGCCCCCATGTCGAGCGGTCCTCGCGCGAGGTGGTCGGTCAGCACAAGGACGGCACCGTATTTCCCGTCGAACTGTCCATCAGCGAATACTGGTTCGGAGACGAACCGCGCTTCATCGGGATCATCCGCGACATACGGCCGCGCAAGCGTTACGAGGAGACGCTGCACAAATGGGCGCACATTTTCGCCCACGCCGAGTGGGGCATCGTGGTGGTCGGCGCGCAGAGCGGAGTCCTGGAACTGATGAATCCCGCCTTCGCGCGCATGCACGGCTACACCGTGGAGGAACTGGCGGGAAGACCGATCCAGGCCCTGTTCGCTCCGGAGTTTCACGCCGATATCGAGCAGCACATCCGCACGGCGGATGCGCGCGGCCACTATTCCTGGGAAGTGCCGCACCGGCGCAAGGACGGCAGCAGCTTCATCGGCCTGGTGGACATCACGGCGGTCAAGGATGGGCAAGGGGGGATCATGTACCGGGTCATGAACGTCCGGGACATCACCACCCGAAAACAGGCGGAGGAATCGCTCAAGCGCAGCCAGGCCCGGCTCGCCAACGCGCAACGCATCGCCCGCCTGGGCGATTGGGAATGGGATATCGAGACCGGCCGCATGAAATGGTCGGACGAGACCTGGCGCCTGTTGGGGCTGGTCCCCGGCGAGTTCGAGCCGACCTACGACATCCTGGCCGGCATGGTCGAGCCCGAGGATCGGGAGGCCGTGCGTACGGCAGTGGACGACGCCTTGCGGGATGGCCGGTCCTACAGCATCGACTACCGCATCCGGCGCGCGGACGGCGCTATCCGGGTCTTCCATGAGGAAGGGGAGGTGGTCTGCACGGACGACGGCCGGCCGTTGCGCCGGGTGGGCACGCTGCAGGACATCACGGAGATGAAACAGCGGGAGCTGGAGCTGGAGCGGCAGCGGGCGCAACTGCGCGAGCTGGCCGCCAACCGCGAGACGGTCCGGGAGCAGGAGCGCACCCGTGTGGCGCGCGAGATCCACGACGAGCTCGGCCAGAGCCTCACCAGCCTGCGCATGAAGGCCGCCCTGATCGGGCTCGGTTTCGGCGCCAAAGACCCGCTGCTGGGCGAGCAGATCGACGACATCAAGGCCCTGATCGACCAGACCATCATCGTGGTGCGCAACGTGGCGTCGAAACTGCGGCCGGGGGCGCTGGACCTGGGCATCATCTCGGCCGTCGAGTGGCTGGCGCAGGACTTCGAGGAGCGCACCGGGATATTGTGCGGCCTGGATCTCGACCCGGACATCGAACTGAAGGACGACCGCGCCACCATGGTCTTCAGGATCCTGCAGGAATCGCTCACCAACGTGGCGCGGCATGCCGAGGCGAATCACGTCGAGATAAGCCTCAAGGAACAGGACGGATTCTACTGCCTCGAGGTAAGCGACGACGGCAAGGGATTTGACATGAACGCCCCGGCGGAGCGGAAGACCTTCGGCCTGCTCGGCATCCAGGAGCGGGCCATGGTACTCGGCGGCGAGCTGAGTATCGCCAGTTCACCCGGGGCCGGCACAATGCTTAAACTCCGCATTCCAGTCTGAACACGACAGGTTGCCATGATCAAGATCCTGATCGCCGATGACCATGCCATCGTCCGCCAGGGATTGCGCCAGGTTGCGGCCATTACGCCGGACCTTGTCTGCGCCGGAGAGGCGCGCAACGGCCACGAGGTCATCGACAAGATACAGCAAGAGGATTTCGACATCCTGCTGCTGGACCTGACCATGCCCGGTCCCAGCGGCATCGAGCTGATCCAGCGCGTCCGGCGCGATCGGCCGACCCTTCCCATCCTGGTGCTCAGCATGCATAGCGAGAGCCAGATCGCGGCACGGGTGCTGAAGGCCGGAGCGGCCGGCTACGTGACCAAGGACAACGAACCGGAAACCCTGATCGCGGCCATCCGCAAGGTGGCGGGCGGCGGGCGCTACATCGACCCGCAACTGGCCGAGAAGCTGGTGTTCGACCACGAAGCCGCCGCGCAGGATCCGCATGAACTGCTGAGCGAGCGGGAGTACCAAGTACTGCGCATGTTCGCTGCGGGCAAGAGCATCAACGAGATCGCCGACGATCTCTGCCTGAGCGCCAAGACCATCACGACGCACAAGATCCGCATCATGCAGAAGCTCAACGTCCGCAGTAACGCGGAATTGATCCGCCTCGCGTTACGGCATCACGTGATCGAGTAGAGAGAAGTCCGGTCCCACGGCCCTTTGAGCGCAGACCAGGCTGTAGGGAAATCCTTACAATCGGCTAATCCTTTCCCTAAATAAGAATCCGTCGATACTGATTTCCGGGCCGCGCGATATGGGCCATTGTAAGCGCAGCAGCACTGCCGGCCCGCACTGCAGCGGGCACACGGCAGTCAATCAAAAGGGCCTGCTTATGCTCGGAACCGACAACAGACCGGCCGCCGTGCGGCGAATGGACCCAATCCCGGGCCAGGATGTTCCCAACAGCCATGGCTGTCCCTGCCATGCAATCGATTGCGCCCTCTGCGACACCCTCACCCTGCCCCAGTTCCGTCACAAACCCGACCTGGTGCTGAAACGGCACTATCGGCCCAAGGACATCCTCTGTCACCAGGGCACAACCGCCGCCGGGCTGTTCGTGTTGCGCAGCGGTTACGTAAAACTCTCCACGGGACTGCCGGATGGCAGGGTGCAGGGACTGCGGCTGCGCGGCGCCGGGCAGTTGGTAGGTATCGAGGCACTCGGTTTCCCGCACTACCCCTATACGGCCGAGGCGGTTACCGAAGTCAGCGCCTGCTTTTTCCTCCAGAAAGACATGCTGCGGATGCTGGAGCAGAGTCCCACCCTTTCGGTGAAGATCGTCTCCTCTCTGGGGCGCGACCTGCAACAGATCAATGACATCATCTGCAGCCTGGGCGTCATGACGGCCACCGAGCGGGTGGTTGCCTTCCTGCTGATGCTCACCCCCGACGACGCCCGGCCCGAACAGGAGCTGCCCCTGCCGCTGACCCGCTCCGACATGTCCGAAATGCTCGGACTTACCGTGGAGACGGTAAGCCGGGTGCTGTCGCGGCTGATCCGCGAAAAGATCATCTGCGCGCCACCGGGCCGCTGCTATTTCCGCGTGTTGGATAAATCCCGCCTGGAGGCGCTGAGCGGCAGGGCACTGTACCCGCCGCGCCTGACCATGACCAAGTAAGGGACCGGCGCGCATTCCCACTCCCGGCGCCGGCCGCCCTTGTGAAATATCCGGGCTAGGTGGATGAAAGACGCGTATCCTCGCGCGTCCCGCTGTCGTACAAGGTCATCTCCCAGAAATCCCGCCCCATGTCGTGGCGCAGGATGTAGATCGCCGCATCGCTGCCCCGAACTTTGAAATAGCCGTGATCACTCCCATACCAGCGGTCGATCACCTCGATAACATCCACAGCTCTCTTGCCCAAATGGAAACGCTCCGGCGCACGTTCATCGTAAGACTCGGCGATGCATTCGACCTGGATACGGAGGCTGTCGTTAACCATACGCTTCCTCCCGATATCACTGGCGTTCACGCGCTGGACACCAACCCATCCACCTCCTTCTAAGCCTAGCCTGGATGTTTCGCATGACATCCAGCGGCTTGGAGGCAAACGAAAATGCTTGCGGACCGTGTCAGGCCGACCGTGGGGCGCGGCGACCGCCGGCTCGCGCGGATGCTTCAGGCGGTGTTACCCTGCCTGCAAGACAGAACGGCATGTTCGCAAGAACGAGTGTCTGCAGCTCCTACCCTGCCTACTCGCCCACCCGCAGCAGCAGGCCGCGTACCCGCGCGGCATGGAAGGAGCGCAGGAACACCGCCGCACCGCCGACGATATACACGAGATTGAGCACGATGGCGTTAGTCAGCAGGTCGAACCTGAACACATGGTCGAACAGCACGGCGCGCATGCCCTCGAACACGTGGGCCGAAGGCAGCAGCCATGCGATACCCTGCAGCCAGCCGGGCAGCACCGAAATGGGGTAGTAGATCCCGCTCACCGGCGCCAGCGCGAAGATCGCCACCCAGGCGAGGCTTTCCGCGCCAAGCCCGTAGCGCAGCACCAGTCCCGCCACCAGCAGGCCGATGGACCACCCCATCACCAGCAGGTTCGTGAAGAAGGCGAGCAGCGGCAGCCCCATCTCGAAAATCGAGTAGTGATACAACGGGATTGCCAACAGCGCCGCCCCGCCGACTCCGATGGTGGTGCGGATGAAGCTGATCGCGAGCAGCGCTAGCACCAGTTCATAGGGGCGCAGCGGACTGACGAACAGATGGCCCAGGTTGCGCGAGTACATCTCCTCGAAAAACGCCAGCGATACCCCGAGCTGACCGCGGAACATCACGTCCCACAGCAGCACCGCCGCCAGCAGCACGCCGCTCGCCTGGGCCACCCAGGAACTGTGGAGCATGAAAAACTGGCTGATGAAGCCCCACAGGATGATCTGCATCGCGGGCCAGTAGAACATCTCCAGGATACGCGGCCAGGAGCCGCGCAGCAGATAGACGTAGCGCAGCACCATGGCGCCGATGCGCCGCGGGGAAAACATCCGGGTCGGCTCGCTCACGGCGCGACCCTCCGGCGCGGCTCCTCCTGCCCGTTGTTGCGGGCGATGGCGAGGAACACCTCTTCCAGGGTGGCGCGGCCGTAGCGGGCGATGAGCGCGCGCGGCGAACCGCGGTCCACGATGGCGCCCGTGCGCATCATGATCACATCCGAGCAGAGCCGCTCCACCTCCGGCATGTTGTGCGAGGCCAGCAGCACCGTCGCGCCGGAGGACTTCTGGTAGTCCAGCAGATAGCTGCGAATGCGATCCGCCGTGTCGGGATCGAGGGACGCCGTGGGTTCGTCCAGCAGCAGCACCTCCGGTTCGTTCAGAAGCGCCTTGGCGAGCGCCACGCGGGTTTTCTGGCCCGCGGACAGAGTGCCGTAGGGCCGGTGCAGGAACGCCTCCAGATCAAGCTCCTGGCTCAATTGCTGCAGCCGCTTCCGGACATGCCGCAGGCCGTAGAGGTTGGCGTACACCGACAGGTTTTCCCACACCGTGAGGCGGTAGGGCAGATCCACATATGGCGACGACAGGTTCATGCGCCCCAGCACCCGGTAGCGGTGGTGCAGCATGTCCTCGCCCAGCACCCGGATCTCGCCCGAGGTGGGCAGCAGCAACCCCAGCAGCATGGCGATGGTGGTGGTCTTGCCCGCCCCGTTGCCGCCCAGCAGGGCGCTGATGGTGCCGGCGGCCACTTCGAACGACACCGAATCCACGGCGACCACATCGCCGTAACGCTTGGTGAGATTTCGAACCTGGATCGCAGGGTGTTTCATGGGCCTGGGGGATGAAAAAGCACTTACGCCTTTTTAGCACATCCGGCGGGCCGGTGCCGCGGCCTGCCGCTTATGGAGATGCAGCTCAAACGAACCTTGATGTC
>Ga0265294_10009778_pt1 | contig 11004 bp, 11 predicted proteins | sample MunlanPumphouse3_FD_192504 | JGI IMG/M metagenome (GOLD analysis project Ga0265294, IMG submission 192504) | Groundwater microbial communities from a municipal landfill in Southern Ontario, Canada - Pumphouse #3 | ecosystem: Environmental > Aquatic > Deep subsurface > Groundwater | place...
AATAAATTAATGCTAAAATAAAATTATAAATTCTTATAATTTATTAATTTAAACTGTTTTTAGGAATTATTTGAAGGAATAGCCATTGAAACGATTGGTTTAAACTTTATTTTCAAGAAAAATTATTTATGCAAAATCTGATTTCTGTTGTTATTTTAGCTAAAAAAATTCAAAATAATCTTCTTTCTCTAAAATAAACGCTTTTAGTGCTTGGTTATTGTTTTTCAAAACTAAAACCTTGGTTAACCACCGTCCAGATTCCTAAAGACAGCTTCTCGTTTATATGGAATATCTAAGCTATGTCTTGTATGTTGTTTTGGCAATCGGCGGTTTTTTTATTGGTTTTTTGTTCTACAAAAAATCAGCTAGTTCAAAAATCGGAAATGCTGCCGAAAAAGCGGACAAATTAGTCGGTGAAGCTAAAATAAAAGAAAAAGAAATCCTGCTTAAGGCCCAAGACAAGGCCTTACAAATTATTGAAGAATCGAAAAAAGAAGAATCTGCCCGTCGGAATGAAATCAATAGCTTACAAAAAAGACTGGAACAACGCGAAACTTCTTTTTCTCAAAAACTCTTAGACCTTCAGGAAAAACAACAAAAACTATACGATAAAGTAGGCGAGGTTCAAGAAATAAAAGAAAAAATCAAGGCGATCAAAGAAAGCCAAGAGGCCAAATTGGAAGAAATATCCAAATTAAGCGTTGATGAAGCCAAGGAAATTCTTCTCAAGAAAATAGAAGAAAAAAACGCCGAAGATTTAATGATTAGAATAAAGAAACTGGAAAATGATTCGGAAGACAAAATCAACGAGAAAGCCAAAGACATGATGGCCCTGGCGATGCAAAGAATGGTTTCTAATTATACCGTCGAACTGACAACGACAACCGTTGATTTGCCGAACGATGAAATGAAAGGAAGAATTATCGGACGAGAAGGGCGCAATATCAAAGCTATTGAACAAATGACCGGAGTGGAAATAATCGTTGACGATATGCCTAATGCCATTACTGTTTCCGGTTTTTCTCTTATTCGCCGTCATATCGCCAAAAAAACTCTTGATTATTTAATAAAAGACGGACGAATTCATCCGACTAAAATCGAAGACGCGGTTGAAAATGCTAAAAAAGATATCGCCATCGATATTAAAAAAGCTGGCGAAGAAGCGATGTATGAAGTAGGCGTGACCGGCTTTGATCCGAAACTGGTTCAAATTCTCGGACGTTTAAAATATCGCACCAGCTATGGCCAAAATGCCCTACGGCACTCCATTGAAGTCGCTCATCTTTCCGCCATGTTAGCGGAAGAATTAGGGGCTGATGTCACAATCGCCAAAAAGGGCGGTCTGCTTCATGATATCGGCAAAGCTGTTGATCATGAAGTTCAAGGCAATCACACAGAAATCGGCCGCGATATTGCCAAAAAATTTAATTTGCCGGCCGAAATTATCGCCCCGATTGAAACTCATCACGATGATCAGCCGGCCAGTCTTATTTCCGTAATCGTCAAAGTCGCCGACGCTATCTCTTCTGCTCGCCCCGGAGCCAGAAATGATAACTATGAAAACTATTTACAAAGACTGGAAGAGTTAGAAAAAATCGCCTTGGCCTTTGATGGCATTGATAAAGCATATGCCATTCAAGCAGGACGCGAAGTAAGAGTATTTGTCCAGCCAGAAATGGTTGACGACCTCCAAGCCCATAATTTGGCTAGAGATATTGCAAAAAAGATAGAAAATGAGTTAAAATATCCAGGAGAGATAAAAGTTAATATTATTAGGGAAATGAGGGTAACAGAATATGCCCGTTAATCTCTTGTTAAAGAGAAAGACGTTCTTGTCTGCGTGATAGAGCTTTTCATAAGCTAAACATATAAACATATGAATAAAGCGCAACTCATCGACAAAATTAATCATGATGTCGAAGGTCTGAACAAAAAACAGGCCGAAAAGATGATTGATGTCTTAACAGATACCATCATCGAAGAATTAAAAAACGACCGCGAAGTCACTATCGCCGGTTTTGGTACTTTTCTTTCTCGTGTTCGGTACTCCCGTGGCGGAGTCAATCCGCAAAGACCGAGCGAAAGAATCACCATCCCGGCAGTCAAAGTCGCAAAATTCAAAACCGGTTATCACTTAAAGCAGGCGCTAAAAGGCAATCGCTAGGGCTTGACCTTATCGGTATTTAAGGTAAAATTCCTTGAGTAAGGCCTTGTTGTTTGCGCCCGTAGCTCAACCGGATAGAGTACTTGGCTTCGGACCAAGGGGTTGTAGGTTCAAATCCTACCGGGCGCACTTGATAGTTTGGCTGGGTAGCTCAGCTGGTTAGAGCGTAGCACTCATAACGCTAAGGTCGCGGGTTCGATTCCCGCCCCCGCCACTTATAAGACAATAACAAAACATAATGCCTCGTTAGCTCAGTTGGTAGAGCAGCTCCCTCTTAAGGAGATGGTCGCAGGTTCGAATCCTGCACGGGGCACCATATTTATGCTTAACATCATTATCTTTGGTTCGCCTGGCTCCGGAAAAGGGACTCAGGCCGAATTGATTTCTCAAAAATACAAATTGTCACATCTATCCAGCGGTGAATTATTGCGCCAAGAATTAAAAAACGGCATATTGGGGGAAAAAATAAAAAAATATCAAAATGCCGGAAAATTAGTTCCCGATAATATAATAATCTCGATGATGGAAACTGCTATCCGTAAAAAAATTAATGGATCGGGATTTATTTTTGACGGTTACCCGCGGAATTTGAAACAAGCGAAAAATTTAGACAAATTTCTTATCAAAAATAATCTCCCCCTGTCTTTAGTAATAGATTTAAAATTAAATCAAAAAGAAGCTTTATCCAGAATAATACAACGCGGCAAAACATCGGGACGAAGTGATGATAATGTTAAGACAATAACAAATCGTTTTAAAACTTACAAAATACAAACAAAGCCGATTTTAGAATATTACAAAAATCAGAAAAAAGTAATTTCAATCGACGGTCAACCGGCTATTAAAGATATATTCGAAAAAATAAAAACAATCATCGATTCAATATAAATTAAAAGAGAGGATTATTTCCTCTCTTTTTTGTCCGCTACTTTCCTCTCGCCGACCCCCAAGCACCGATAGTCATTATACATGACTCATGCTGATGACATTTTTTGTCGTCAGCGAATTCTTGTTTATTATCAGTACTTTTCTGAACACAAGAACAAAAATCAAAACAATCATCAAGTTCCAAATATTCCCCAATATGTTCGGGGAAAGTTTGCCTCGGAACAATCGACCTCAATTCGTTTTTCATTTTTTAGAGTTTTAAAGGGTTAAACAATTTTTAAAAAGAACAAGCAAGAAAAGGCCGAGTCCTATTAGGGCTCGGCCTTTTATTTTTGTGAAACTATTTGATTCCTTATTATGTATTTTTCACAAACAAAGACGAGCCCTGAAACCAGTGCTTAATAATAATGACAAAATATAAGGCCTTTGTTTGTAAATTTTTCATACAACGATAATAATAGCAAAATCTAAAAAGAAGTCAAGAATCAAAATCCGATATTAGTTCCTCTAAAATTAGTGCCCTCAAGACAATTTCCTAAATTTTCTAATTTACTTCCATTAATAATAACTACCCTCATCTTATTCTTTGACGCCTCCAGCGAAGCAATGGGGTCAAACGGCACATTCAAACCGGGGCGCCATTTTCTGCCGACTATTTTCTGGAAAACAGGCCAAGAAACATTTTTAAGCTTTTTCGCTTCCGGAAAACGGCGCGGATCTTTATTATAAGCATAATCAATATTAGAAAGATTAATGACCATTTTTGCACCGTTGTTTTTAGCAATTAAAACTGCATCATAATCAGTCGACCAACCCGGTTTATAGCCGGCAGCGATAACTATTTTTTTGTTGGTCTTAATTTTTTTTGTTGGATCGGAAATTATTTCATCATGAGCCAAATTACCAAAAATCGCTTTTAACAGATGAGCATTAAGACGTGTCGCACTAATCCCCATCCAATCCAAATCTAGGGGCTTAACCTTTGTGATGACACTCGCGGCTTTATTGTACCGACGGCAAACCGCGCCGCCTCCAACAACTAAATAAAACCGATAACCCCTTTTTATTCTATCAACAACAAACTGACGAAATTTTTTCAAAAATGCAGTATCAATTCCCTCGGGGGGAGAAATCAAAGATCCTCCAACCGACAAAACGAAAGATTTTTCCATAGTGATTATTTGTTTTCTTCCACTTCCTTGCTTTTTATTTCCGCCAAAATCGCTTTGCGGATTTCTCCCGCCAATTTCTTATCGGACTTAATCGCTTTCTTGGCTGTTTCGCGACCAAGACCCAATTTAACATCGCCAAAAGAAAAAGAATTGCCGCTCTTTTTAATCGGACCGTATTCTACTCCCAAATCAACCAAGTCTCCGGCGACGGAAATTCCTTCATTATACATAATATCAAACTCACAAGTCCGGAAAGGCGCCGCTACTTTATTTTTAACGACCTTAACTTTTACTCGATTGCCAATAATCTTATCTCCCTGCTTTATCTGCGCGGCACGACGGACCTCAATCCGAACAGAACAATAAAATTTCAAAGCGTTCCCGCCTGTCGTCGTTTCCGGATTGCCAAAAAAGACGCCAATTTTATTTCTAATTTGATTAATGAAGATAACAACCGTTTTAGTTTTAGCGATAACAGCGGTTAGCTTGCGCAAAGCTTGGCTCATTAAGCGAGCTTGAAGCCCCATGTGCTGATCGCCCATTTCTCCTTCAATTTCTTTCTGCGGAACCAGAGCGGCAACGCTATCGACAACAATCACATCAACAGCATTGGAGCGCACTAATGTTTCCACTATCTCTAAGGCCTGCTCGCCACTATCGGGCTGAGACAATAACATTTCCTTAATATTTACTCCTATTTTTGCAGCATACTCCGGATCAAGAGCGTGCTCGGCATCAACAAAAGCGGCAATCCCGCCAACTTTTTGAACTTCGGCGACAATATGTTGCGCTAAAGTAGTTTTACCGGAAGATTCCGGACCATACACCTCGATAATACGACCGCGTGGCACGCCACCGACTCCGGTGGCAATATCTAAAGATAAACAACCGGTTGAAATAGCGTCGACATTAGTTCGAGGCATATCACCGAATTTCATTATTGCTCCTTCACCAAAACGGCTCTTTATCTGCTCTATAGCATCTAATGCTGCCCCCTCGCGCTTGTCTTTATTATCTCCTTTTTCGGAAACTGTTTTCTTTTCTTTTTCCTGTTTCATATACTTTAATTAATGAATTAATAAATTAATAACTATATTATAACACACTACCAATAAGCTTTCCGGAAAATAACTCTAAAATCTTAATAAACTAAGGATAACGGGAATTACAACTATTTTTTTAATAAAAATATAATTTTAAAATGAATTTATTCATTTTCTGCCGTTGATTTTCCAAAAAACTTAAACGGCAAAGGAATTTTATATTCTTCTCCTTTTTTTGTTTTAAAAATAATTGCCAGGCCGTCTTCATTTTTCTCCCAATTAAAATAATCGGCGAAACGGCTTTCTTCGAGAATGTTTCCTTCGGGCATAATCACGTCCGAATTTGGACTGACAAAATTATTTTGCTCAATTTCGCCACCGGTTTCCCATTCTTCTTTTATTTGCCCAACGATTCTTGCCCAAAATCCATCCTGAGCGGCAACATCAGAACCGCTTTTTGACTCGATTGAATCCAAGGCGCCACTGACAGGATCTTTTGCCCCCTCCTCTAAACTCAAATCAACCAACCCCTGCGCCGAACCAAAAATGAAATCAAGCGCCGTCTTAGTCTGTCGATAAAAAAAATCTTGTTCCATGTCCGCTTCTTTATTCTCATCACCACTATAAACAATCGCGGCCACGGCAATCAAAACCAAAAAAGCAACAATGCCGATAATACTTTTAATTGGGCGGAATACAGACATATATTTATTTATTTAAATAAAACCTTTTGTTTGCTTGCTCGGTCTTTCTCGAAAAAAATGCTTATCTCCCCATATTGTCCATCGAATCCTGGCTTGATTATTAATTCGCCTTTCCTGACCCTCTTAATTCCTTCTATGATTCGAGAATCAGCCGTTATGGTGGCCTTTTTTAAATCAAAATTCAGTAATATCTCCAATTCCGGACCAAAACAATTAATCATCCATTGATACTGTTTTCGGACGGCGACTGAATTCCGGCTTTTGACGCCAAGCCCCTCCGCTATAATCTTATCTAATTCCACCAATTTTTTAAAGCCGACTGCTTTTTGCGGCCGGTATCCTTTCGGTCGATCCGCTAATTCATTCACCCGGTTTGAAACACCAATTACCAACCGTTTGCCGCATTTTGGACAAATATTATTCAGTTTTCGGCTTTCATCTGGTTCGCAGCTAAAATTACAATCACGATGTCCATCTAAATGATACATTCCTTCTTCCGGATAAAATTCAATGGTAAATTCCATTCCGGTCTTATTTTTAATATTATCGTAAATTTTCTGATAAGTCGCCGGCCCATCAATCGACATTACATTCGCTTCCCGGCCGATATTATTCAAACTATGTGCATCGGAATTAGAAAGGATAGTCATATTGTCCAAGGCGGATAAACGCCAATTCATTTCCGGGTCACTGGATAAACCGGTTTCAACGGCATAAATATTTCCGACCTGTTCCTTAAAACATTCTTCCAAAGAATCAAATCCGGATTTAGAGCCAAAAACCGAAAACCAGGGCGTCCAAATATGGGCAGGATAAACTAAAAATTTTGAATCTATTTCCAATAACAACGCGACAAATTCCGGTGCTTTTATCCCCAAAATAGGCCGACCATCCGAACGAATATTAAACTTCTTATCCAGCCGCCGATTCAATTTCTCAACCGCCTCGATGTTCGGCGCATGAATTACTAAATGGATACGGCGGCAACGATTGCCATCCTTATATATTAAAGAAACCTCGGTTGATAAAATAAATTTAAGCTTATCATCAAGAGCGTTTTTTAATTTATACAAACCAGAACCGGGCATCGTTTCTGCTAATTCTTCCTTGATATTTGCAAACCACTGAGGATAAGTAAAATCTCCCGTCGCGACTATCGTAATCCCTTTTTCCCGACACGTCTTGTCGATATTAGCCAAAGTTAATTGCGGCGAACAGGCGCGGGAATAACGAGAATGAATGTGAAGGTCAAGAATTTCCCGCATAATCATTACAATAAATTCTCGGCTATCCGTAATTCCTCTGGACTGTTTATGCCCATGGCCTCATGAGATCCAATATTTATAGTTCCAACTTCTTGGTTGCCGTCAAAAGCCATTTTAACCATATCAGTCAGATAATATTCCTTGGCCATATTATTATCAGACAATTTGCTAATATTTTGGAAAAGCCATTCTTTATTAAATCTCATAAACCCGGGGTTAACTTCGGTAATCGTTTTTTCTTGATCATTGGCATCTTTAAATTCCACTATTTTTTCTACTATGCCATTTTCCTTTCTAACTATTCTCCCCCAATGATAAAAATTATGACGCCAATCGTCAAAATCCGGTAAAAGAGTCGGCATAATAGTTAATGCTCCCGAGTTAATAGCAGCAAATTTCTTTATAGAATCGCTTTTTAAAAAAGGATGATCACCATAAAGAACAACAATGTTTTTTATATTTTCTTGATTATTAAGCATCTCACGGACACAAGAAACAGCATGGCCGGTACCCAAAGATTTTTCCTGCACAACATATTCCACGGAATAATCTTTAAGGGCGTCTCCAATTATTTTTTGGTTATCAGGAGAAACTACGATTAACGGACAAGGGTCAACCCCGGAAGCAACAACTTCGTCCATTAAATATTTAATCATCGGACGTCCCTTTAACGGCACCAAAACTTTTGGCAATTCGCTATTCATCCGCGTCCCTCGTCCAGCGGCAAGAATGACAATTTTAGTCATAAAATTAAAAGATAAAAAGAAAAAATAAATTTAAAAAACCTTAAAAAATAAGGGGAATCAAAATAGATTTCCCTTATATTTTAGCATTTTTTAAGCGGTCGAGCAAACAAAAAAATATTAATTTTTACAATATATTTCATTTAATATAAGCTAAAATTTTGTCTTTAATTTCTTTAACCCGTGCCGCCGCCAATTCTTGAGATAGGGCTTCAGCATAGATTCTGATAATCGGCTCGGTATTAGAAGCGCGCAGATGAACCCAAGAATCCGGCCAGTCAACCTTAACACCATCGACATCAGTAATTTTTTCATTCCGGTAATTGTCTTTTATCTTTTGCAATAATTCAGCGATATTCATCCCAGCTGATAATTCCAATTTATCTTTAACCATAAAATATTCTGGAAAAGTTTTGCGATACTCCGACATTTTCATTTCTTTCTCGGCCAAAGCCGATAAAAATAAGGCCAAGCCGACCAGGGCATCACGGCCGTAATGAAGTTCCGGGAAAATCACGCCGCCATTCCCCTCACCGCCGATAGCTGCTTTCAATTCTTTCATTTTTTGGACGACGTTAACTTCACCAACCGCCGCCGCTTCATGCTTGGCACCATGCTTTTCGGCGACATCACGCAAAGCACGCGACGATGATAAATTAGAAACGGTTGCTTTTTCGTATTTTCCCGGATTAGCGGCATCGACAGTCGCAAAATTTTCTAAGACATAATCCGCAACCGCTACTAAAGTATATTCTTCCCCAAACATCAAGCCATTCTCATCAATGAAGGCCAAGCGATCAACGTCCGGGTCAACAACAATTCCTAAATCCGCTTTTTCTAAAATAACTCGTGCTTTTATTTCCTGTAAATTTTCATCCAAGGGCTCCGGCTTGTGCGCGAAACAGCCGTTCACCTCGCAATTTAACTCAATAATCTCATCTACACCTAAAAGTTTTAATAATTTCGGAACCATCACTCCGCCGACAGAATTGATTCCATCTACAACCACTTTAAAATTCCGAGAAGTGGTTTTTTCCCGGTCGACAAGCGACAGGGCTAATATTTTTTTCAGATGATTATCGGCGATTTCCCTATTCTGTGTTAATTTCCCCAATTTATCTTCGGTCGCAAAAAGAAAACTTTCCTGCTCGGCTATTTTCAAAATTTCATTGCCCTCAATAGCAGTTAAAAATTCTCCAGACGCATTCAATAATTTCAAAGCATTCCAGCCGGCTAGATTATGTGAAGCGGTCAAAATAATTCCGCCGCGCGCATTTAATTCAAGCACGCCCATCTCAACAGTCGGCGTAGTCGCTTGCTCCAAGTCGATAACATCGGCGCCACAGCTCAACAGCGTTCCAATTACCAAATCCCTGACAACCGGACCGGAAATTCGCCCGTCTCTCCCGACAACTATTTTTAGCTTTATATCGTCAGAATATTTTTTTTTCAAAAAAGACGCATAGGCCGCAGTAAACCGGACTATTTCCAATGGCGTTAAATTATCTCCCGGCTCGCCACCGATTGTGCCGCGAATACCGGAAATTGATTTGATTAAGGGCATAAATTTTATTTTATCTCTCTTCTCTATTATTCTATCCTCTATTTCTAAAATGCTCAAGAAAAGCCGTCCATTAATGGACGGCTTGGCTAAATATCCCTATTTTTGCGTATTAAAAAACACCATTGTTCTGGCGGCGACCTACTTTCCCAGGGCTCAGGCCCAAGTATCATCGGCGCTGGAAGGCTTGACTACTGAGTTCGGGATGGGATCAGGTATGACCCTTCCGCTCAAACCACCAGAACAATGGTGTCTTTTATATAGACCCTATCTTCAGCCGTGGCCGATTATAGGTACCATTGCAAATTTGTTAGGCAAATTACAAAAAACTGCTATTACATCAAGAATTCTTAAAAATAAAAGTGTGGGAAAATCAAACGACTTATTAGTACCGCTCCGCTCAATCCCTTACGGGACTTACACGTACGGCCTATCAAGGTTATATTCTCTAACCAGTCTATGAAACCTAATCTTAGAGACAGCTTCGCACTTAGATGCTTTCAGCGCTTATCTAAACCGAAGGTAGCTACCCTGCAATGCCCTTGGTAGAACAGCAGGTACACTAGAGCTTCGTCCTTCCCGGTCCTCTCGTACTAAGGAAGGGCCTCTTCAAGTTTCCACGACCACAGTGGATAGGAGACCGACCTGTCTTACGCATGTTTTCACTTATTACTAAGTGCATTGGACTATACCTTCATCCTAAAACGCTTTTAGGAGGTTGACGTTTAGTCTCTACGGGGTCAACTTATGTTTGATTCGCTTCTTAGAATAGTTTATATCGCCAAATTGATTGACCAAATCCATTAATTTACCGAAGTCTTTAGAATTTTTTACTAAAGATTTGGCTTTTAAGATTTTTTCCATCAAATTAGCTTGTCGTTTCTTAAGAATTAAATAGGGTCTAATCTTACTGATTAAATCTAAAATTTCTTCTCGACGACCAATCGTATATTCCAGAATTCCATCTTTCCTTCTACGCAAGTAGCCGCAATTTAACATTCGGCAAACTTTTTTAAAATTTACCTCATCTTTAGCTGATTGAAACAAGATTATATAAGGAGCAATTTGAAACCCATAACGATAAGTGTTGTTGGGCTTAATCCTTACATAAATACTTCCATCGCCATCGATGAATCCTGCTAAATACGCTAATTGTGTTTGCGTTATTTTTAACATAAGCGACTTCCCTCGATATTATCCTAACATATGACAGGTTGATTTTCAACTTTTGTCAGGACTTCATCGATATGAGTCAACTTTTTATGCCAATATTGATTACTCAATATCGCCGCCGTAATTTTATGTCGTGTCCTCGTGGATTCAGAGCGTTTAAGGGCCAATATTATTAGCCACTAAACGGTCTGAACCCAGCTCGCGTGCCGCTTTAATGGGCGAACAGCCCAACCCTTGGGAGCTTCTCCACCCCCAGGATGCGACGAGCCGACATCGAGGTGCCGAACCAGG
>Ga0265294_10009779_pt1 | contig 11002 bp, 10 predicted proteins | sample MunlanPumphouse3_FD_192504 | JGI IMG/M metagenome (GOLD analysis project Ga0265294, IMG submission 192504) | Groundwater microbial communities from a municipal landfill in Southern Ontario, Canada - Pumphouse #3 | ecosystem: Environmental > Aquatic > Deep subsurface > Groundwater | place...
AATGTACACCTCCTTCTTGCCCTGTTGGTACATCTACAACTGGTAGTTATGGATATAAAACAACAGTATCTTGTACAAATAATTGTGGTATGGGAGACTCTAAGGATTGTTACTGCACAATCCCATGTCCTTTGTCATCATGTCCCTCGCAATATTCTCCAACTAATTTGGGATTTGGATCTTTGGTTTATGATAGATGTACTAATTCCTGTGGCCAATCAAGAACACAAACTTGCTACTGCAAACCATGTACACCAGACCCCTGTCCTTCACAATATTCTACTACAAACCAAGGATATGGAAGCCTAGTATATGATACATGCACTAACCAATGTGGTAATACTAATACTAGGACATGCTACTGTAATCAATGCACTATTAGTTGCCCTAGAGGCACATCCCCATCAGGGAGGGGTCAATTATATTTGCCTAAACCTAAATGTACAAATAACTGTGGTGTTTCAAGAACCCTAGACTGTCGCTACGACTGCCATAATGCAACATGCACTAACTTAGAATCGAAAGTAAATTGGACAGACAGCGTATGCTTAGAGTCAGAAAAAGATTGTCGTATTACAAGAGATAGGATTATACCAACAAACAATCCTAGCCCAGGGTGTGATACTCAACAAATTAAAACATGCTACATAAGAAATACTCCACCAGAATCTCCAGATAAAAATAATGAAGAGAACAACTTGGATGTACTCATTAACCTTGAAGGAGTATTAGGTGTAAACACATACGGTTTAAATGATAATATACTTGAGAAATTTGTTAGAAAAATAAGGGCAAAGAACCTAAGTAATGTACTGGGATATGAGTCAAATACACATACAGGAACACAACTAAACAATCCATTAAGTATGACAGTGCAATATAGTGACGAAGATGGTTTAGATGATGTGGAGGCACTCTACATATGGTTCTCTACATCTAGTACAAAAGAGGATTTTATAACACCTAACAGGATAGCTAACCCCACAGAAAACTTGACAGGGATGACAGAAAACAATGAGAACTTTGGTTTTATGATGACTAAAAATGAATCAGGGCAATGGAAAAACATATATAGACCACATATTAATGGAGGGAAGAAAGCATGGGTACAAGAGAAAAATCCTTCCCCTACTTCAATTACGATTCTTGGCTCCAATGGAGATCCAATGGTGGGTATATCAAGTGTCGATGTAACAGAGATAGAAGATGATGGAGGGTTCTTGCATTATTTCAGAACTCCAACTATAGCTATGAGCTTTAACCTGCTTTTTATGTGGGAAGGAGATCATGAGAGAGTAGAAAATGCCCAATACAATATTTGGGCCTTAGCTAATGACACAGTAGGATTTTTACCCTTTGGTGAATTCGATGATATTGAGGATTCAGAAAACGAATATTGGAAAGACAGTGGTACTGATTGGACAGTAGATTTAGAGAAACCATTGGAAGTGAATAGACTTACCTCTTCTAACGCTTCAGAACAGGAGATAAGCATGAGGTTTAATGTAAAAGATGATGAAAGTAAGCTATCTAGGGTTCGTTTAGATGCTTGCAGGTCTGGAGGAGATGAATCGGCACCAAATGTTCTTCTGGTGGGAGCGCAAAAGCGACCGTACACCTTGCAATACTGTAGTGATATAGATTGGAGTACATTAAATATGGCAAATGGCAATAATCTGTTGGCTGCTAATCCTGTTAATCCAAATGCCTCCACCTACTCTATTGATGGCGTTAATGAAACATTGATTATAGATCTAAATGATAATTCTAATGGTTCAATAACTTTCAGACTTACTTTTATGGATGAGGCTGGAAACTGGGCTCAGAGTGTATATACCCATAATCTTGGTGAGTGGGTAGCCGTAAAGGATGCCCTTGTATTTGGTGAAAAAGGTGTCAGCTCATCAACTAGAGAGTTAGATACAGAATGGGGCCTGTCCCTTATTAGCGCATATGGTTTTGAGGAACCTACCATAGACTTAACTGATCAGGTCCTGTTGGGTGGGAAAGGTAGTGTAATAGGTTTTCTAGGAGACTTAAGAAGGGGTTCTGTGAACAAATCGTTTGCAGTTGCCAACTTCGGAGGTATATTCATTGCCTCTCCTTACCCAGAATTAGTCCGTGCTTACAAGGATCGTATGCAGCGAACAGGAGACACCTTGGACTATCAAGAGGTGGAACTGGACAAACCCGATTTACCTACAGATATCACATCTCTTTGTACAGAGGAGCCAGAAATCTGCATTCTACATAGAAATGGAGATTTAAATATATCAACAGACTCAATGTGTAATGGTAATGCTCTACTGATTGCTTCAGGTAATATCACTATAGATCCAGATTTTAAGAATAGTAGTGATTCTAGTGCGTGTATTATTGTCGCTAATGGAAATATTACTATTGATAATGGAAAGAAAACCAACAACAACTTAACTGTAGAAGGGGTAAACTATGATGTCATTGAAGCTTTCTTAATAGCCGGTGGAGAAATAATCATAGAGTCGGATAGCAAAAACGATGGTTTGATTGTAGAGGGAGGACTTGCAGCTTTTACTCCCACATCTGCAAAGTCTGCAGTTAATAACCAAAGGAAGATAAGTTTAAGTTTTAGAAACACCCACCCGGTCATTGCTGTTAAGGGTAATGCTAAATATGGCCTACTTAGTAAAAAGCTCTTTGGATCACAAACAGATATATTTCAGGTATATATAGGTTTCAAACCTTATTAATTTCTGTTAATATATGTATAAGTATAATTTAAACTGTCCATTTAATGCCTAAACTGCCTGATCATGTAGGTATAGACTTCGGAACCCACTCAGTAAAAGCAGTGGAGCTAAAAGATATATCTACTCAAGAACCAAAGTTAGTTAACTTTGGAAGTCAGAATACACCTAAAGGTGTGATTAATAGTGAAGAGAAAAAAGACCAAAAGCAATTAGCTGATGTTCTTAAGAAACTTTACGATGACAGTAAAATTAAAAACAAGTCCATTGTAGTCGCACTACCAGAGTTTTCTGTTTTCACCAGATTCTTAGAATTCCCAGGAGTTAAAAAAGAGGAACTCAAAGATGCCGTCTTCTACGAGGCTAAACAGTACATACCGGTGCCAATTGAGGAAGTAAGAATGAGTTATGTGCCCATAGGCTTTAACGAGGCTAAGAACGCTCCACGTGTGCTATTAGTAGCTGCACCGCTCAAGATAATTAATACATATGTAGATATTGTAGAATTAGCAGGAATGGACATTGTAGCTATTGAAACAGAATCTGTAGCACTCGGAAGAGCCATGTATAGAGCAACTAACCAAAAACATGTAGTAATGCTCGACTTTGGAGCTAACAGCACAGATATGAGCATAATGTTAGATGGATACTTAGTATTCTCCCAAAGTATTTCTATTGGTTCAGACTCATTAACACAATCCATTATTAATAAATTCAACTTTGAATATCAGCAAGCAGAAGAATACAAACGAAACTATGGAGTTGTAGAGAACGTCCTAGAGGGGAAAATATATGAAGTACTCTCTCCTATCTTGGAGTCTATAATGCTGGAGGTAAACAGAGGTATAGAGTTTTATAAAAACAAAACATTAGCATCTGCACCAACAGACTTTCTTCTTACTGGAGATGGAGCTTTACTACCAGGGCTATCAGAGTACATATCAAATTCTCTACATGTTAATGCGACAATAGCAAACCCATGGATGAACATATCTGTAGATCAGAAGTTTAGAGACATTATAGCTAAAAGTGGGCCTTCCTACTCTGTAGCAATAGGATTAGCATTAAAAGATGAATAAAGATGATACAAAACAAAATATCACTGGGAAAGCGGAGAAAAAAAAGAGATCTCTCCTCGCTGGCTTAATTGAGGTTGAAGATAATCCCCCCGAAAAAACTAAGGATATTAAGCAACCAACTCCAAAAAGTGGCAAAGAGAACCTCTCTGAGCCAAAGGGACTTTCGGAAGAAGAAAAGCTCTTACTTAATACAGAGGGCGGGGTTAATCTTATACCGAAGAAATCTAAGGCAGAGGTGCAAAAAGAACAAAAGAAGTTCTCCTTTAGTGTCTCCTCTATGATAAGCCTTGTTGTACTGATAATACTCTCTTTGGGAGTCGTTTTTTTTAATATATTGTCTAAGCAACAGCTTAACTCAGCAAAGGAAAGGCTGTATACTCGTGAGGCAGAGTTGGAGATCTATGCTGACAAAATGCTTTCCAACGAGGAGATCCTAGATAGAATAGACCTATATAAGCACTTGCAACAAGGGGTTTTCTCTCCTAGAGAGATACTTGAATATATAATGAGTGTTGTTAATAGAGCGGGCAATATTACTATCAGGGCATTTGATTTAGAAAACAATCTGAATTTTGAAATGAACGGAAGCACTAGTGACTTGTCCATTGTGGCAAAGTTATGGTATATGCTTGGTATAGATAGCAATATTAATACCATTAATCTAAACTCGGTGGGAAAGGGAGATTCAAGTGTAAACTTTTCATTTGAAGGAGAATTAAATACTGATAAATTTATAGGTAAATAGATGGCTACTGCTGAGAACTTCCAAAACAAAACTGGACAAAGGAATTCCAAGATTAAAAAGGATCTTGAAGGCTTGAGTGAGAGAGCTAAGAAAAGCAGGTTAAGTTTTTCAGACTTAATAATACCGATATCTTCATTAGTAGTACTTTTATTACTATCCCTTTTTGTGTTTATTCCTATGATAAAAACTGCAAACGAATATAGACAAGAACTAAAAGAGGTGAATCAGAAATTAGAGCAATTGGATAAGCTTGAGAAATCGTTAAATGAGATAGATGATAGTAAACTAATTACCGATCTACTTACGTCAAAAAAGATCATACCTAAAGTTTTGCAGGTTTCTGATTTTGTATACTATATTGATAATCTTGCGAGAAGAAAGAATCTCACAACTGGAGAAATTAGCGCGGGAGATGTGGGCGTGGGAGCGAATAAAACAGAAGTACAAAAGAGTTTTGGAGTTAGCGGCCCACTATCATACTCGGGTGAGTATAACAGTATTTTGGAATTCCTCGATGAGATCCAAGCATACTCCCCCTATCTTGTTACGCTTAAAGATGTCTCTATGTCTAATAATGGTAAGGGTAAGTGGAGTACAGAATTCAATCTAACTGGATATTATATACCTGAAGGTACCAGGCAGCCTGACCTATTTTCTCCTTTTACAAAGTACACACAATTTTCTGATATTATAGATATTTTTACTGTTAGGGTTAGCAAATTAGATGAATAGAAATAAAGATAGCAAAAAAACAACCACATTTTGGTTGCTTTATATTTTCCTGCTACTATTGCCGATTATACTAGGACTATAAATCGTCTGTTGAAAGCATATCTTCTTCAATCTTCTCTTCCTTTGGAGCGGGTTCTGCTCTCTCATCATTAGCCAGCATGACTTTTACTCTTCTATCATTCCTGATTGCGCTAATTGTGATGATATCTCTTATAGAGTTTATAGTTCTCCCTTTCCTTCCGATTACAATACCTTTATCTTCCTCAGCTACTTCTATAGAAAGGATTGTTAAACCAGGAAAGTCTACGCTTTCTCTCTCCTCAACGGATACCTCTTCTGGGTTGTTTACTATTGAACTGACTATATGCTCTAGTAACTCTTTCATTATGAATATGTATAAAATTTAAACAGGTGTAATAAGTTACACTTGACATATTCTATAACTAAGAGAATATAAAATCAATAATGGGGTATGGCATACTACTCTTTCTTGTCTTTCTTGGCGCCCTTCTGAACATTTGGTTTTGTAGCTCCTCTTTTTAGAGAATCTAAAACTCCCTCTTTCACAAGATATTGAGCAATAGTGTCTGTAGGCTGTGCACCTCTTTCCAGCCAATACTTTGCTCTTTCTTTGTCTATTTCAAATATAGGAGGAATGTGTCTTGGGTTATAATACCCTATCTCTTCTACAGATCTTCCATCTCTTGGCTTGGTTGATTGCATAACTACTATTCTGTAGTGTGGCTGACCTCTCTTCCCAGTTCTTTTTAATCTAATCTTTATCATAACGATGTGATTTTAACAGAAGACACTTATTTATTCAAGCTTTTTCGATATATTCAATCCCTTTTTGAGCAGCAGCTTCCTCGGCTTTCTGCTTACTTGCACCTTTACCTATACCTATTGTTTTCTTTCCCAGTTTTATTGCAACTACAAATTTCTTGTCGTGATCCGGACCGGTCTCTTCCACGACTTCGTATGTAGGAGTTAATCGATATTTGGCCTGAGCCATTTCTTGAATCTTCGTCTTTCCATCTATATCTAATCTGTTTTTAACAATATAATCTATTTTAGTAATAAGAATTCTCTCAACAAGCTCCTTGCATTTATCGTATCCTTGATCGATATATATGGCACCAAGTACTGCTTCAAAGGTGTTTGCTAGTATGTAGTCTTTATCCCTACCCCCAGATTCCTCTTCTCCCTTAGCGAGTTTTAGATATTTACCGTAATTTAGCTCTCTTGAGGCATCTGCTAAACTTTCTGTTCTTACAAGTGCTGATCGAAAACTAGTTAAATCTCCCTCCGGTCTGTCAGGATAGCTGTTGTATAGGTGCCCAGATACTATCAACTCTAATACTGCATCACCTAAAAACTCTAATCGTTCGTTATGTTTAAGAGTATCTTTATTTTCGTTAAGATAAGATCTGTGAGTTAGTGCCCTATCAAGTAATGATATGTCATTAAACCGTATACCTAAAAATTTTGCTAATTCTTTACTCACTTTTACCCTCCTTGTAATTTTCATATATTGCTCCTAATACACCATTTACAAATTTCCCATTAACTTCCTCTCCGAACTCTTTTGCTAATTCTATAGCTTCGTCTATAGCCACTTTTGGAGGAGTCTTTTTGTCTATGAAACCTTCGAAAATAGCAATTCGAAGAATTTGCAAATCAACTAATTTCATCTGCTCAATTGGCCATTGCGGTGCATATTTAACTATTAGAGCATCAATATTCTCCTTGTTTTCTTTAACACCTTTAGTTAAAGAATCCACCATTTCAAGAATATAGTCTTCTATTTCGTTAATGTTAGCGAGTTCGTCAGGGTTAAACTCTGATATATTAGGATTGATATTAGTTCTGTTAAAATCTTGTGCAAAAAGCCTCTGAAGTGCTATTTGTCTTGATAGATGTCTAGGGTCTGTAGCTCTTTTCATTTGATGTTATAAAAACTATTTACTCTCTTTAGATTTGGCCTTTTTATCATAGTAACCACAGTATTTACATTCGAAGTGTGGCTTCTTAGCATGCCCACATTTAGGGCATTTGTTTACGGCAGGGCTTTCTAAGCTATGATGGGCTCTTCTTCTATTTTTTCTCCCTTTCGAAATCTTACGTTTTGGAAGTGCTCCCATGTATCTGTTTTGTTATATTAAACTTTGTGATTATATATAAATAAAGGTTTTTAATCAACATTTATGAATTACATAACCCAACTTTCTCTTATTAGAACTTCATCACCACTTTTGAGCTCTCCTGTTATTATTTCCTGAGCTATCTTGCCTTCAATATTATCTTGTATATATCGCTTCAAAGGTCTTGCCCCCATACCTGGAATCTGCGCTTTATTAGCTATTAACATAGGTATCTGATCTGTCCATTTCAATACAAAACCTTTTGACCTCAAACGCTCGGAGAGTTCGTTCAAAAGGAGTATTGTAATTTTATTTAAATTTTCTATCTCGTGTGGTTGGAAGACTATTACTTTGTCAAAACGATTAAGTAATTCAGGTTTTAGGCTATGGTTTAGCTCTATAAGGGCTCTGCTCTTTGCCTCTTCCCAAAGGGAATTGCTCTCCTGTAGTGTATCTAGAAGTATCCTGCTTCCAATGTTACTGGTACATATAATTATTGCATTAGTAAAATCAACAGTCTCTCCCATATTGCTAGTTAACCTACCCTCATCGAATATTTGTAAAAACAGATCTAATATCTGCGTATGAGCCTTCTCTATTTCGTCAAACAGAACAACGGTATGCGGATTCTTTTTTATTCTATCTATTAAAGATATTGAGCTCTGGCCCAAAGCATCGTTGCTTCCTAGGAATTTATCGATGCTGTTTAATTCCTGATATTCTGACATGTCTACACGTATCATTTTCTGTTCCTTCCCAAAAAACTCTTGACAAACGACTTCTGAAATATATGTTTTACCAACCCCTGTTGGCCCCATAAAGAGATATGAACCAATAGGCTTGTTAGGGCTTCGTATATCGGCTCGTGCCCTTCTTAGGGCGTCTACAACGGTTGAAACAGCTTCGTCTTGGCCAATGACACGTTTTCTAATATTTTCCTCTAACTTCATCAAATCCGTAGTTTCTTCAGTAGTAATTGGGGTAATATTTATCTTCTTCTGAATAGATATGGCCTTTGCTACATGTTCGGCCCTTAGAATATCTATATTGTTGGTTTGAGCCCAGGAGCATGCTGCCTCTATAGTCTGTACAGCACTACTAGGTAGTTTTCTTTCCTTTATATATCTATGCGCCAGTTCAACAGCAGCTATTAATGCTGGAAAGGTAATGTAGCAGTTGAAATTATTTTCAAGGATGTTAATCTTAGTTTCTAATATATAGAGGGCATCATCCAAAGTTACCTCCTCTATTTCTATATTTGTAAAACTCTGGCGCAAGGACTCATTGCTATAAAAGTGTTTTTTGTAATCTGAGCTGTTAACAGTGCCTACAATTGGGAAATTGCCACTCAAAATATAAGGCAACATTATACCGGCAACTGAATGACCAGACTCACCTGCCTTTGTTGGTAGTAATTCTTGTAGTTCATCTATAAATAAAATTACATCTCCAGCCTGTGCTAACTCATTCATAGCTTTAGATATAAGCTCTTCCATGTTTTGATCGGGTTTACTAGAGTGTGCTATCAAAGAATTCAAGTCCAACTGAATTATCCTTTTATTTTTAATCTGAACCGGTACGTCACCCCTGTTAATCTTCTGGGCAACTCCAAGTATGAGGCTGGATTTTCCTGTTCCCGGATCTCCTATCAGTAACGCGTTTTTATTATTAATCTTCCCAAGTGTTGCGATTAGAGCCTCCAAAGAGTTGTCATGACCTATGCCAAAAACATCTTTTGCTTTGGCAACCTCTTTATTTAAATCTTTACTAAAGTGACTAAGTATATATGTGTAGCCATATACCCAGCTATCTCCTATGCCTCCCTTTCTGTAGTATGGGATGTTTGGATTGAGAAGGTTTGTGGAATTCCTTTTCTTGAGTATCCTTGAGTTATATCGCACAATTTCTCTTAAGACCTCTAGGCTACTATTGTTTGTTTGTAGGAGCTTTTGTAATACTGGGAACACTTTGAAAAAAGATATAAACAAATGCTCTGGCCTTATTTCATAAGATTCTGTTAGAAGGGCCTCCTCTAAGGCATATAGAAGAATGCTTCTTAGCGTGGTAGCGGGATATGTAGGAAGAGTTTCAGAATTTACTTTATTATCAATAAGCTCTTGTGGGTCCACTTGGACATCTGCTCTTTGTAATATCACCCGGATAGCTGGGATATTCATCAATGTTATGAATGCGGAATATACTGAAAACTTATTACTACTGGTATTCTTGCATATGACATTCCAAGCATCATCGTTTATGTAATTGACGGTATCAAGATGGCTATATCTATTAAACTGGAAACCAATCTGTTTAATTTCTTCTAGCTCTTTTTGGGGAACCATTTCTGTTTGCGGAAGCTTAACAGGATGACTCTTGTCTTTGTAGTAATCATGCCAGAGCAGTATTACGCTAAGTATAGAAAGACCAAACAGAAGTGAAGATATGGGGCTGCTTAGAAAGCTCTCTATTAGTGGAATATTTTGGAAGACATTAAATAGTCTTAATATGTATCCAAGAGCGACTACAATTCCAGGGATTACGAAAACATTCCCTATAGAACGCTTCTGGTCGTTAAATTTCTGATATCTTAAAAAGTTTGTAACAACATTACTGATTTGTGGAGTAGAGATTGTAAAGTAATGATTTCTAGTAACTAAAAACATAGACTCGTTCTCTTTTGTCAGAACAGGGAATTTGTCACTAATCACGCCGTAGGTGTTACTATCTTTTGCGTGATATCCCAATATTGTCCTGTTTTGCCAGCTGTAGTCTATTGCCATTTTTACCTATATCCAAAATGATCTAATGATAAATAGAAAAGTGCTTGGTGGTAGCAATAGCCAGAAGAATATAAAGAGTATGTATGTAAATATTGCTGCGCAGATAATTCCAAATGCTATTGGTAGATAGAAGAGTTTTGAAACTATTCCTACTAGATATCCAAGTATGTTTCTGTCTCTATGCCATGGGAGAAAGAAGTGTCTTAAAAGCAGAGTGAAAGAAAGGTTGTCATCCAATATTACCACAACTCGTCTAAGTGTACGTAGGTGCCATATGGGCATCTGTATATACCACCAGCTAAAGAAGTCTTTTAAAAAATCTATGAGAATTTCAAAATACGAATTTACTTTTGTTTCGTTTAATAGCTGTTGACCTGAATTGTTAATTATCAAATTTTTAGATTCCATCGTAGGGCATTGCTACCATTATATATCAATTTGAGTTTTAAGATAATAGGTCAGACTTAACACAGACCTTCTATTTCTAAAACTCTGTAGCAGAAACGAGTTACAACCACTGGGGTCGGACTTAACACAGGCCTTCCGTTTCTAAAACTCTGTAGCAGAAACGAGTTACAACCACTGGGGTCGGACTTAACACAGACCTTCTATTTCTAAAACTCTGTAGCAGAAACGAGTTACAACCACTGAGGTCAGACTTAACACAGATCCTCAATCTAGATTTGGTATAATCGGTGGTTATGAACGTATACCAAAAGATTTTAAAACGCGATGGGAAGATATATGCCCTAGCCCCTATGGAAGGTGTAACTGATTCCGTCTTTAGACAGATTCTGTG
>Ga0265294_10009780_pt1 | contig 11002 bp, 18 predicted proteins | sample MunlanPumphouse3_FD_192504 | JGI IMG/M metagenome (GOLD analysis project Ga0265294, IMG submission 192504) | Groundwater microbial communities from a municipal landfill in Southern Ontario, Canada - Pumphouse #3 | ecosystem: Environmental > Aquatic > Deep subsurface > Groundwater | place...
TCAAATGGTGCTCGGGGAGGGAGTTGAACCCTCAATCCTAAAAGGCAGAGGAGCTTAAATCCCCTGTGTATGCCAGTTCCACCACCCGAGCATAATTTAACTTATGGAGCCGACCAGAGGACTCGAACCTCTAACAATCTGCTTACAAGGCAGCGGCTCTTCCAGTTGAGCTAGGTCGGCACTAGATATTATCTTGAACTTGCTTCCTCAGAAACTGTAACTGCAGCCTCTAAAGCACGAATAGCGCGTCTCTCCGCTTTAGCAGCTTTCTTCGCCTGGAACTTTAACTGCTTAGCTATCTTGCGGGATTTGTTTTTCTCGCGTCTGTTTTCGTTCCTGTACACTGCGTGTGATTTCTTCGGTCGCTTACCTTTTGCCATATTTTCCTCTCCCTCCCTCAAATTTAGATACCTCCAGCTTTATGCCTCTACTTTTTTTTATCCCATCATTTGGTTGCTATAGCCGTTCCCCTAGTTCGCTCAGGTCCTTAAATATCGCCTCTGCGTGTATCATATTTATCTCAGCTTGTTCAAGTATTCCGGGTTTTGGTCTTTTCGCTTCGTCGCCACATTCAGCACACGGCATAGGTCCTTGGAACTTGGCGCGTATTTCGCTAATCACCTTATTAATGTTATTTAAAGTACTTTCGGTGCGTTCCAGATTGTCAGATAAGGTAACCATTTTAGGGACCATTCCTGCACAATCACTTACATTTAAACTCGGCATTTCAATTCCTCCAATTAAAATAACGCCCGTAGGCGTCTGTGTTTAACCATTTTCCCGACATCAGCAATATGGTCTGTATTATGAGTGGCCCAGGGACTTCCACCCTGGGATGGCTGCGCTTTATGGCCTGCTTACGCTACTACTACTACTACCAACGGTAAAATCATGCAACCTTCGCCGAACCTAGCGTCTTTTTATATCAAGTAAGCTGAGCTAACCTGGTATGGATTCCGCCACCACATATATTACATTCTAAAGAACCCGCTTTAAAGGGACCTCAGCATTCTTAGTGTATGTATCCAACAAAGAAACGCAACGAGGGTCTGATTTAGAAGTTATTACTATTCGCTTACCATCCCCAGAAATAAATTCCATTCTATTCTCTGTTTTCTGTTTACGCTTCAAATACATCGCACTCCTTTATAAAAATTTAATTTATCAGGCAGCTTGCCGCTCTGTCACAGCAAGCTGCCCGCACCCCAGACGGATCCCTCTGCATTTATTCGGGCTTGGGACCGACTCTTAAGAGGTCTCTTTGTTAGAGGCCGCCGAAGAAGCTGCATTACAGACAGCGAAACTGGCGAATTTCGCTGTCTTAATAAGGAGAACAAATATTGGAGAAAAGGGGCAGTAGGAGGATTTTTTTGGGAGCAGGGGCGGGATTTGAACCCGCGACTTTCTGGTTATGAGCCAGACGTGCTGTCCTCTGCACTACCCTGCTACAAGTAAAGTCTTGCCGTTGAGCTGCCTACTTAACGGCAAGACAGGCTTTAACCCCTAAAGCAATCTATTCCCATGCATGTTTACTCGTCTCATATTGTTTAAGATTGTTCACCGCATTCCCTGCCTCTGGGACAGCCACGGAGCAATGCAATTACCCTCACTAACCACTGGTAGAGGATTTTATCTAACCTTAATCTTTATAAGTTAAACTTTAAATTCTAAGCTTTAACTCCGGCGTAATCATCATATAGCCGGAAACTAATCTTTAAACTTTATAAGTTAAACTTTGAACTTTAAGTTCTTCTGCTATATTACCTAAGTGGGAGTCGAACCCACGACAATCCGTTTATCAGACGGATGCTCTACCATCTGAGCTATTAGATATTTATATCACATAAGTGAATATTTTCATTGTTAACCTTCACAAGAAAATCATTCAAAACAAAGGAATTGCAGTGCGTGGTTTTCGGGATACGATGAACAAATATTTTAGACTTAATAAGTCTAAATTTCGATGTAAGTCACACTGTTGCTCTCACTGAGAGCAGCGTCGACGTTAGCCCCAAACTGCGCCAGCCGGTCTTCCATAACAGGAATATTCTTAGCTAATTGGCTCGGGTCAAGTAACTCGTATACACGGGTCTCGTTGAATAACTCAGTCAGGCTGCGAATATCCTCGGCCTTGGCAACATTTTTATCGCCGAGAATATTATGCAGATATGTCTCCAACTTAGCCGGGAGTTTTTCGTTTTCGACAGTGACACGAGCATTAGCGTTGGAAAACTGGGTTTTTAAGGCCCCTAAAAAATACTTCTCGTAGTCTAAAGAAGCCTTCCGTTCTATGGCCTCAATTACCAACATAGATTCCTCAGCAATTTCAACTATAGTGGATGCATTAGACAACATTATAGCTGTCTTTATTTTTCTCCGGCGATCGATGAGAGAATTGATTCGATCGAAATTACCCCGCATCTGTTCTTTATACTCGGCGACAGGTAGCCCATTAATTTTAGTGTCGCCGTTTAACGCAACGGCGACAAAAGTGCTGGACCTGGTTAGTTCTGCTATACGGGTATTTAACATTTTCAACTCGGATAATCCTTTGTGGATTGTCATCCTTTCTTTTCCGTCTGGCATTATAATTTCCCTCCTTAAAATATATATGACCTCCTGCAGAGCTAATAACGGAAATGCAGGGCGGGGAAATAGTATTTCCCCGCCCAACACTCCTAATAATGGAAGAGGAGGTGTGAGCGCCAACGGCCGCGCTATCCAAACCTTAAGCATCGCCGCCGTAGGCACAGATAAGCTGAATATCAGCCTTATCACAAAGTAAAACAATATTTGTTTCTATATATCTTATACCACAGAATTTTATTGTGTAACTAATGTTTCTTTATACTCATCCAGAATAGCCCAAGCTTCAAAGTATTCATTAAGATTATGTAATTTCATATTCCCTTTACTTTCGTTAGAAGGTTCCCGATGAGGAAATAAAGTAACATGTCGTTTAAACATGTTAAATATATCTATTGGTATTATGTAAATACCACGACGTCTTGCAAACGTGTCTTTAAATGTAAACGGCATCCAGACTAGTACAAATTTTACCCTGCCTGGATCTAATGCCGCCTTTTTGTTACCTTGTTTAGTACAAGTTGTATTTACCATAAAAATGTCTGGGTCTTTATGGTATGTTGCTCCCCTTATTTGAACTGGGATTGCAGTTGACGGATTATCTACAGGTATTAAAAATCTATCGAAGTCCCTGCTCTCGCCGAAATCTTGCTTAACTGTTAAAAACCCGTTTTCCTCGCATCTCGCTGCTATTTCCATTTCTTTCTTTTCTCCAATTACTTTGTAGTCGATATTAGTGGGATATAATCTAATAAAAGGATCGTCAAATTCTAAACCAGAGAATTCATCTAACGAAAAGTCTGTCAGATGCTCTGGCACTGAGAAAAGCTTAGGAGCAACAAGCAAACTCATTGAATCACCTTACTTTATTATGATACTACAATCATAACGCAACTAAAATCTAATTACAAGAGGCAGTGATTAATTTTACTAATTTAGTAGCCTGGTCTAAGCAGCCCTCTAATGAAGGCACAATGAAATCACAGTATTGTGCAGTATTTACCTCATCACGGTAAAGAGCTAATCGCTTCATACAGGCGTCCTCTGAAAGGTCACCATCATCTACCCTCTTTTGCAGCCTACATATAATATCTTCTAACGGGGAATAAATAAATATACTAATAATAGCTTCTCCGGGAATTGTTTCTTTTAAAGTTTGCAGACCTTCGTAAGTAACTATTATGAAATGAAGTTCGTCAGATACAAGCGCATAACTTAGTTCTGCTTTCGGTACACCATAAAAATTACCGTAATTTTCTACGTGCTCAACGAGATTACCAGTATTCAACATCTGTAAATACTCTTCCTTAGTGACAAAATAATAGTCGTGCCCGTGTAGCTCACTAGCACGCCGCGGACGGGTCGTCATCGATACAATAGGTCGTAGCCCCAGGGAGCTCGCTATCGAGCTCTTCCCGGCACCACTGGGGCCAATCAGGGCAAATATCTTACTCATATATCTCCCTCCTAAATTATAAGGCTGTGATTAAGATGGACACCCCAAATATAACCAGTAAATGTAGTGTTTGGTCTAAAGTTATTACGACATGAGTTTTGATGTGGCTAGCGGCAATTTCCTCTTTAGTGGATGAATCGTCAGCGTAGGCACGTCTCCACCACAGTACAAACTTCCTGTCATCAATAAAGAAATGACTAGCAATAAAGATAATCCAGTAAACTACGAATTCAATAAGAGACATTGAAACGATTGATAATAGAAATAGAACGGCTGTGGGCACAATAAAAGTCATTAATGCATATCCTATAGAATGATGAGCTCGTACTCGCCAATCTCCGACTTTATTAGCTGCCTCATAATCAGTCTGAAAAAAGTAATCCCCCAGCAGATGAAATAAATAGTACACTATAAACAGAAAACTAATCATGCCAACATTTATGTCCACAATTATCGTCTCCCTCATTCAATTCAAAGTCTAAATTAAACTCTTCCTCTTCTTTCCTGTCGCGCCAGCAGTCGTAACACAAAGTAATATATTCATTATCTCCGACGAATACCTGTTCTTTATTGTCTACCTGCCTGTAGCTTATTTGTCCTATATCACCACATTCACGGCAGAACGTAGTCTTTTTTATAACCTGATCCGCTATAGCCATTAAGAACGGCATAGGGCCAAATGGCTGTTGGAAACAGTCCATATCTAAACCACAAGTATAGACATCGACATTACTTTCCCGCAGAAATTTAACTACTTCTACAATGCCATCTCCAAAGAATTGAGCATCGTCGAAAATAACAATATCAGTGTCCGCAGGAAAAACAGGGAAAAAATCTGTAGCTATGTTATTTATGGGACTACTTGGAAAACTTAAATGTCCGGAATTTTCATCTACCACGTTTAATCGGCTGACTATGGCATTATCATCCCACCTACTTGAAATTGCGGGGTGATAAGCTCGAACTTCTTTACCAGCATATTCTGCCTCTTTTGCTATAATAATTACGTCTAGCGTTTTACTAGAACGCATCGGCCCTGTAATAACTGTTACCTTCCCCGACACAAACATACACCTCGCATTTATTTTATTGCATATCTAATAACAATTTTATCCTTTGTATGTATTGTTGTACATATTTGCCTTCCGGCACTAAAACATCGTCGAATGTATATTTAGTATACTTAGAAACAATGTTTTCTGCAAAAATATCGCTGGGAATTACGCCCCATCTAAAATCATCTACGATACCCGCAGGGCCAAAAAGAGCACACTCTGCGTACCCCGCTCGACGATCAACAACTCTAATCAAAGCACGTGATTTATAATCGGGCCACGGAATATTCAAGACAGAGTATATATTTCTTAAGTAAACATTTTCCAACTTTTCTTGCTTGGATGTTTTAATATCGCAAGGAATGTCACTGATTACGATCTCGGCAGCATCATGGAGTAAGGCGCATAATTCAAGGTACTCATCGTCATACTCCAATTTAGCTAAATCAGCGACAGCTAAACTATGTAACAGGACAGGCCAAAATCTCGGTGTAGCTCCGTTAAAACGACATATCCTACCCTGCATTATAGCTATATCTTCTATAGAAGGGGCACCTTTACCTCGACTAATCAAGATACCACTAAACGTTCTCACACATATCATCACCTTTCTTTAATAGAATAGCAGAGTTAAATTTAACTCTGCTATTCTATTAATCCTCGACAATACAATCTTCCGGCGCTTTGCTTCCCTCCGGGCGGATATACTTAATTCGTGGCTGCCGTAAAGACAGGGAATTTGGTATTCTCTCTGCTGCTTCAACTACGACGACGCGCCCCAGATAACACTCTGGATTAGCTGTCATGTGCTGGCGCATATCATCGGTGATGCCAGAAGAGTAGCACACAGGAAATAATCTGTATTCTATCATCCCACCGTCTTCTCCCATAGCCTTATATTGAGAGAGCTCCACGGAGCCGACTAAACCACCATATTTACCTTCCTTAGCAGGTTTAAAACCAGTTATTACGCAGTCAAAGGTATCTCTCTTCTTAGCCTTTACCCACACATTAGCAGGTTTTTTACCTTGAACATACTTACCAAACATATTCTTTAGAACAACACCTTCACCGCCAGCGTTAACAATATCTTCAAAGAACCGGCGTTTTCCAGGAAAAGTTTTCAGAGGCATTCCTATAAAATCGCTCTTTATAGAGGCTACGGCATACTCCGCTGCTTTATACCTAGCAGTCCAAGGAGACGATTCTAAAGAGGAATCCCCCCAGTATATACAGTCAAAAATAGCACAGTATAGAACGTCTTTCGGTATAGATACATCGCTCTTATAGTTAAGCAGCCCTGCGACTTCCTCCGGGCGCAATACGAATGAATATATTTCGCTGTCTAAAACGGTTCCTGGAGGAATATTACTAAAACTGAAGAATTCCTGTAGTTGGGGCCAACGATGTGTTATCTCTATTGGTTTGTTCCCATCGAGTGCGCTACCAGAACGCGTAGTCAATCTGACGCCATCCTCTTCCACATGAATAACCCCGCGTTCTCCGTCTATCTTCTCTTCTGCGATGTAGTCTGCATTATCCCACAAGCGTTCCAACTTCTTTTCTTTAGCTAATTCTGCGCCCATCGGCCAAATAACTTTCATTACGAGCACACACCTCACATTCTCTTATTACATTTAAACTAATCTGAAGTTACAGCTAGATAATCTTGGATACTCTGTGCCACTACCCCGTAATCGCGCCCCATAAAAATGCTGCATAAGGGAAAAGCAGCATCTTCCGGACACGGAAACGGCAGATAAATAAGTGCTAAAGAGCTTACTACAGTATCCTCTTCTTGCTGATTATCTAGAATTCGCGTAGCTACGTATTCTACTGGACCACCACCATCGTCACCGTCGTTACCGTCGTTACCGTCGTCGTCATCGCTGCCTCCATTAACAGCCCTTAATGTTGCAAGGGTGTTACAGAATGAAACTTCTGACAAACCAAAAGTAACGTTACAGTGCTTATGCACAGATAGAAAAATAGTATTGATTCTTGGATATATAATTTCATATATCAGATAGTCAGGCGACACCGCCGAATCGTGCTTGATAGTAAAAGACAGCTTAAAAACAAACGGGGCTGGATTATTGTTAACGCGCTGTAAAACTAATTTGATAGGTACGGGCATACTAAATTCTGGGGATTTGAGCCTCAGAGCAGCTAATAATTTGTACAGCACAACAAGACCATGTAATGATTTTCTCGTATCTTCGTGCCGTAGTAGTTGTTGCATAGATGCCGCATCAAGAGTTCCGGGATAACAACTCGTCAACAATAAACTATGTGCTTCAGTATCTAGATCTCTCACAGGATGGTCTCGTATAAACTTCTCCACTTCCTTTTTAAACTTTAAGTCTACTGCACGCAGCATATTTAACTTCCTCCTCTGCATTGTTTTCCTATTGTGATATGTTCTCGCCCTATCCAATGGTAAAGCAGAACAAGAGCATCAGACTCATCCGTAGACATTGTCCTATCTAACTTATACCCGTTAAATACCTCTAGCATGAGATATTTAAGAGTTTCTTTAGTCAGATCTTTGACTGTTTTTAATTCGTTTTGACTCAATGTCTTAGAAAAATTAATACATTCCTTACTTAAATTCCAGTGGGAACGTGCCGTCGCTACATTTATCTTTTCTAACGGAATAGTTTTAGTGGTGGCGACAGCTTGCAGTGCTCCGGCGACCTCAGCAAGCTGCCGTGTCGTATCCATATTACGGAATGCCATATTGGCTTCCATTAAAATACGGAAAGGATTATATGTTTCTACTAAAGTATGTATTTCAGTGACTGTCGTAGCTAATCTACTTTCTTCGGCTGACTTCCTAATAAGGTAGTTTCGTCTGTCTTTTTCTGCTTTTGTCAATATTTCACCTCTATGTTTAACGTAGGATAATATTGGCACTCCGGATTTAGTTTTAGTTTTCTGTTTAGTCTTTAAAAATCCAAAATCAGATGGGCTTGGATTCTCGGGTATGATAGCGGTAGTTTTTAATGCTGTAAGTACACTGTCTTCGATGCAGGCAATTGCTACACCTGTCTGCGTAGTACTAAGATCGAAGGCTAAAATATTCATCACGGCACCTCATTTGTATCATCTATCAGAACAAGAGTACACGGTATTCTATTTCCGTTTATTATTTTTATGGGAATCAGTTCCCGTCCTCTTACGTAAACTCCAACCATCGTACCTTTAAATTTTTCACATAAAAACTCAATAAAATCGTATGCGGCGTGCTCTGGCGTGTTGTCTTCTATGATGCTGTACACTCTAAATGTCATGTCCGCGGGAGGCAGTGTTACTTCTCCACCTATGTAAGTAGCTGGAGCTTCTCCACTGAATAAATAAATTTCAAAGTCATCTTCCTCAACTTCCGCCACATAGGGCGGAAGTTTTAGAGACAGTCTTATAGAATTAAAATCACGTAAACTATCAAGAAGATGATTCCGTGTCGGAAGTAGTAAATTAAAGTCGTGCGGTATAAACATATTACTCCTCCTCCTCACATAACCACGACGGGTCGTCGTAGAATCTATAGGCTACATTACACCCAGGTATAGTACAAATACCTGTATAATATCTTCTGCCTAAATGACGTTTATTTTTTGGGGAGGGGCCGGAATCTACTACTCTCATATTATACTGACCACAATGAGGGCACACTGGACGGAGATTCTCATCATACGCAGCTTCATGTATATAAATACCGCGCAGTACCCTACGGTCTACATGCATCGGCGTGCACGCCGGATGATGTCTCTTCCCCCTCAGATTCTCCTTCGGTAGTCGGCGCGGTAAACGGGAGGCCACTCATAACCACACTCCTTTCCCTCAAACTATGATACATATAAAAAGCAAACAATAACTCGATGTTTAAATCTGTGAGCTGCGGCAAAAAGGTACTAGTATTATAAGATAATTCCACACTCCCGCGTCCCTTTTTATGATTGTTAGGTAGCCATTTAAAAGTATTTAAATAAGCTGGGTTATGCCTTATAATATCCTGTACACGTATTGACTCAGGGCACGAAGCAAACTTAAATAACGGGGGAGTGTTTACATCGGTAGTCACAAGGCTTATATCACCGCTGCCGTCCGGTGACTCCCATTGAGCTAAACGACTGCAGGAAAGTTGCAGGTCACTCCGCCACATTATCTCCCTCTCTATTTTATCTAATATGCTTTCCTTTATCTCTACAATACGTTGGTCATTGATATATTGTAAAACAGCTGAATGTATAACTTTAAGCTCTGCAGGTGTAAACTTAGAAGCGTCAAAATCCTGTAAATACAGCGTCCGTAGATCATTTGTTGAAGAGCTCATTACTGATAACCTCCAGTCTATCAGGATATTTCTTATTCAACGCTGTTGCTGCAAACTCTGTCATAACATCACCTAGTAATAATGCGCTCGGAGCGGCCTCATATGTCTTACGTTGTGCGAGAGCAATGAGCGCGTAATTTGCTAAATCAGCAAGAGTGTCGTCGGCAGCTTCACTTTTAACGTAAGATACTCCACTAATGTGAAGTTGAGTTAGTCGAAGTAATTTATCCCATAAACGTACTAGTTGGGCGACCTCTCCGAATAGGAGATATGTAACATCAACAGCACTACCATAATCAGCATTTTTAGCCTTGAACAGCTCCAATAGCTCGTTAACAGTAGCTTCAAAATTATCTGCTATATTAGAAGACATCTATTCGTTCCTCCTTCTCTCTAAGAATAAAAGAAAGGCCCACGAAGGGGCCTTTCTAAGGCAATGAGTTTAATTACTTTTTACTCTGTCGACAAATTTCTTAGAAAACTTCGTCTTAGGAAGATCTCGCGCTGCCACCTGGATAACTTCGTCGGTATGTATTTTGCGGAACTGCCGGGGTTTAGCTTCCTTAGTGAAAAAGCGCGCAAATCCCTGAATAGTAACAGAGTTTCCTTCACTTACAAGATCTCCCATTTTGTCAAATAGGGAATCTACAACAACTTTAACACTGCGCTTGCTCTGTCCTGTCTCATCAGAGACCAGGTCGACGAGGTCGGACTTGGAATATCTAGTTTTTTCCATCAATAATTCCTCCCAAAAATGATTTTTGTTTTGACGCATCAATAGTCAAATCCACACCATACTTTAGCATACCATGGTCATCACTGATATCAGCGTCTTTAAGTAATTCATGTTCATTTGTGACCCCCTTATCATTTTTATTTTTATTAACTTCGAGTTTATGCTCAGACTCACACACTTTTACCACCTCACTCATAACTACAGTATAATGCTGTGAAATCTAAAAGTCAACACTGTTTGCAGATTAAGTTGTGTGCGTTTCTATAATTCTATCTATAAAGTCTCCGTATGTGTCAGCAGTGTGATTCTGATTAAACAGTAATAACCATTCAGTGTCGAAACGGGGCTGCTGCTGGACAATGTTTAAAAAATTTTTAGTAGAAAAATACTTTAGATTAAATGATTTCCCCAGAAGGTTTGATTGTGGGATCCTGTCATCTAAGTCGGCATTGAATGAAGCACCGAAAAAGCGCGACAGTACACCAGAAACAAATATTAAATTAGATGAAGGATCAAAATCGTTGTCGCCCCAGCATATGCTAGAATCATCGAATAAATTTCCGAAAGGAATGTTGAATACAGGACTAGAATAATTAGTTATGGGATCAATTAAAGCTTTCACGAAGCATTTTCGCATAAAATACTGATCGCCCTGAATTCCTAAAACAGACACGAACAACGTTCTCGGAACAGGAACTTTTTGAAAAATTACCTCGTCATCAATGCAATAACCGTCTATTGTCTCCCGAATCTCGTCCGTGTAATTACAGTGATAACAGTTAGAGTATTCACAACAGTGTGTGGCATCACAATCCTGAGTGCAATCGCGGCAA
>Ga0265294_10009782_pt1 | contig 11001 bp, 9 predicted proteins | sample MunlanPumphouse3_FD_192504 | JGI IMG/M metagenome (GOLD analysis project Ga0265294, IMG submission 192504) | Groundwater microbial communities from a municipal landfill in Southern Ontario, Canada - Pumphouse #3 | ecosystem: Environmental > Aquatic > Deep subsurface > Groundwater | place...
TGATGGCGAGGAATTTCATTTTTGAGTCTACCACAAACTTCTCTTCCTTTGCTTTGAGCATTTGGCTTATAAACTAATTGGCTTAAGGCATCAACACTTTCACCATTTACCAAAATATCCATTACAGCAAGATCAGTTCGTTGATAACCTTTAATCTCATAATCAAAGGAGGCATACCCTTTTGAAACAGATTTAAGTCTATCATAAAACTCAAAAAGGACTTCACTTAGAGGCATGTTATAATTTAATTCAACTCTTTTCGTATCAAGGTATTTTAAATCAGTTTGCACACCACGTTTTTCCATGCATAAATTAATAATAGGTCCAACATAAGAACTTGGTGTAATTACACTCGCTTTTATATAAGGTTCCTCAGAAAATTCAACTTTTGTAACATCTGGATACTCAAGAGGATTGTCAATATGAAGTACTTCCCCATTTTTAAGATGAACAATGTACTCAACAGATGGACTGGTGAAAACTATTGAGAGATTAAATTCCCTTTCAAGTCTTTCTTCAATAACTTCAAGATGAAGAAGTCCTAAAAAGCCACATCTAAATCCAAGTCCAAGAGCAGCACTACTGTCTTTTTCGTAAATTAAAGATGCATCATTTAATTTAAGTCTTTCCATTGAAGCAGCTAGTTCATCGTAGTCTTCAGTATCCACAGGGTAAATTGAACTAAAAACAACTGGTTTTACATCCTTAAACCCAGCAAGAGCTTTAGCGGCAGGATTCTTTGCCAAGGTAACGGTATCACCTACTCTAATATCACTTACAGTTTTTATCCCAGCAATAAAATAACCAACATCACCTGCTTCAAGCTCTTTAGTTCTAATTAGTGAAAGCTGGAAAATACCAACCTCCTCTACTTTGTAAACAGAATTATTGTTCATGAATTTGATTTCTTGACCTTCAGAAACAGATCCTTCAAAAATCCTAAAATGAACAATTACCCCTCTATACGAATCATAATGACTGTCAAAAATTAAAGCTTTTAGACATTCCTTTTCTAATCCACTTTTTGGAGGTGGAATTTGTTTTACTATCTCTTCAAATAGTAAATCCACGCCTTCACCTGTTTTTGCTGAAACTTGAACTGTTAAACTACTATCTAAACCAAGCTCATTTTCAATTTGTTCCAAACAAAAAGGAACATTTGCACTGGGCAAGTCTATTTTATTTATTACCGGAATAATTTCCAAATCATGATCCAGGGCAAGGTACATATTTGCTAGAGTTTGAGCCTCTACTCCCTGTGCAGCATCAATTAATAACAACGCTCCTTCACAAGAAGAAATGGCTCTTGAAACCTCATAAGAAAAATCTACATGTCCAGGAGTATCTACCAAATTTAATTCATAGACTTCACCGTCTAAAGCCTTGTAATCCAACGTTACAGCCTGACTTTTTATGGTTATACCTCGCTCCCTCTCAATATCCATACTGTCTAGGATTTGGGCTTTAGCCGGTCCACGAGTATGAATTAATTTTGCTTTCTCTATAAAACGATCGGCAAGAGTACTCTTGCCATGATCGATATGAGCTATTATACAGAAATTTCTCTTATATTTTGCTTGAATCATATTTAAACGAACTTTCCTACCGCTGCAACTTTCTCAAAACCGAGAAGTTCTCTTATTTCATTATCTTCCATTGTTTCTTTTTCAACTAAAGTGTGAGCCAGCTTATCTAATTGATCAGAATGGGTTGAAAGAATTTCTCTTGTTTCAGTCATACACTCATTCATTATTTTTGCAACTTCTTGGTCAATAAGACGGGCTGTATTTTCAGAATAATCCTTATGTTGAGCAAGAGATCTTCCTAAAAACAAAGGTTCATCTTCCTGTCCATAACAAACAAATCCCAAATCACTCATTCCCCACTCAGTAACCATTCGTCTAGCAATATTTGTAGCTTGTTTTATATCACTACTGGTACCAGTAGTAGTTTGACCATAATGAAGGTCTTCAGCTACGTAACCACCCATACAAACTTTTATAAAATCAACTAACATCCCACGATTTTTAGTATAAGCATCCTTTTCAGGCAAACTAATAGTAACACCAAGAGCTTGACCATGAGGTATAATAGTAACTTTATGGAGTGGATCTAAATGTTTAAGGTAGTAATAAAGCAAAGTATGCCCAGATTCATGATAACTAGTAGCAAGTTTCTCAACTTCGCTCATAACTTTACTCTTATTAGCCACACCTAAAATCATTTTATCATGAGCTAATTCAAAGTCATCTATAGAAACCACAATTCTTCCGCCTCTTGCGGCATAAAGAGCGGCCTCATTTACCAAGTTGGCAAGATCCGCACCACTTGCACCTGGAGTAGCACGAGCAATTTTTCTTAAATCAACATCCTGATCAAGTTTAACTTTTTTGGAATGAATTTTTAAGATATCTTCTCTTTCTTGTACATCTGGAAGGTCAACAGTAACTTGACGGTCAAAACGACCAGGTCGTAACAGTGCTGAATCCAAAACATCAGGACGGTTAGTTGCTGCAATAACAATAACTCCGGTATCAGTTGTGAAACCATCCATTTCTACCAACATTTGATTCAAAGTTTGTTCTCTTTCATCATGACCACCACCAAGCCCACTTCCTCTGGCTCGGCCCACTGCGTCAAGCTCATCAATAAAGAGGATACATGGTGAATGTTTTCTTCCCTGTTCAAACAAGTCTCTGACTCTAGCAGCTCCCATACCAACAAACATCTCTACAAAGTCAGATCCACTGGTACTAAAGAAAGCAACATTTGCTTCCCCTGCAACTGCTTTAGCAAGTAAAGTTTTACCTGTTCCTGGAGGTCCTACCAATAAAACACCTTTTGGAATTCTAGCTCCAACAGCCTGAAAACGCTTCGGATTTTTTAAAAATTCAACAACCTCTTCAAGCTCTACCTTAGCTTCTTTTTGACCTGCAACATCGGCAAAAGTAACCTTTTCCTTATTTCCAGAAGTAAACTCTTTGGCATGACTTTTTCCAAGATTTCCCATCATCCCACCAGAACTGGTTTGTTTAATAATCATATAGTAGAAACCAATGATTAATAACCATGGAACAAGTTGTAAAATAATCGAAAGAATAGATACATCAGCATCTGCACCAACAATTACAACATTATTATCTTTAAGTTTATCAAGAAGACTATCATCAAAATATGGTATTTGTGTTTTATACTTTGAGGAACCTTGAACACCGATAGTGTCAAGTATTTCAAATTCTATTATATTTGAGTTTTTAATTACAACAGATTTAATATTTCCACTTTCAAGTTGTTCATAAAATGTAGTATAAGAAACCTCTATACCACTATTTGCAGAACTAAAAATGGAAGTTGCAAACATTACAATTAAAAATACAAAGAAAATTAAGGCAATTCTGTTCTTTTTATTACCTTCCCCACTAAATCCAAAATTACTAGGGGCATGATGTCCATTATTATTATTAGGTTTTTGAGGGCCATTTGAAGAACCGTTTGAATTAGAATTCCAATAATTGTTATTATTTTGCTCTTTTTGTTTTGGTTCTTCTTTACTTTTTTCTTCAGCTTCAGCCTCTTTCCTTTCCTTTTCTTGTTTTTCAAGTTTTGCTCGGATTTCGGCTTCCAACTGTTTCCTAAGATTTTCTTTTTCTATTTCAGGATTATTTTTTTTATTTTCGTCCTGCACTTTATCTTTATTTTCTTTCTCGTCCACTGTTTCTATTCCTTATCAATGATATACAAATATAACAAATTAATTTCCTTATGACCACTGCAAACCTTGCAAATTCTATCTTTTCCACCAAAAAAGGCCGCCATAACCGCCACCGCTTGTTTTTCATCATAAATAACTGGAACAAATTTTCTAAGGACAGATGGAATACCAAAATCTTGTAAAAGTCGAGAAATTTTTTTGGTTCCACTTTTTAGTTGTATTGTATCACCATTTTCATAATTTGACACCCTAACTTTTCCCTTTAAATCTTCATTAAAAAGAAAAATTTGAGGGTTGTTTTTTATGTCCTTGTTCATTTTATTATTACCAAATCCTCGTTTAAGACAAAGGCCATAAGGTAAATTCACTATTTCTCGTTCTTTTGTTAAATCCAATTCGAAAGACCAATTTTTAGGATACTGCTCTAGTTCATTTTTGTTAAGAATAAACAATCGGTTTTTGGTAATGCATACAATTGCTTTAGAAAAATCCATAGATATTCCTTTCTTATTATTCGTAGCTTCAATAATCCGAGAAACATTTTTTCTGCTTAAACTAACTTCAAGCCCCTTTTCTTCACTATAAAAAACTTCATCCCAATAAGAAAACAATAAAAGCTCTTTATGAAAGTTATTCATCAGTCTAAACTCGTCTAAATCAATTCCTTTTCCATCAAACTGAAAATCTTTATCAAAGTTCATACAGGCCTTTTCAACCTTTTTTTGTATAAGAAGTAAAGATTTATCATATTCAGGCATTATTTTTTTTAATTTAAGAAAAAGATCATTTCTTATATAATTTCTTAGATATTTATTATTTGAGTTAGTACTATCCTCAGACCAAGTGAATCCCTTAGACTTTAAGTATATTTCAAAATCTTTTCTTTCAAGTTCCAAAACTGGTCGAATTATTTTTCCTCGAATTGGATAAATACCTCTTAAACTAGTTAAAGCACTTCCTTTTATAAGGCGCATAGCAACCGTTTCCAATTGATCTGTTCTATTATGGGCAGTAAGAATATAATCGAAACCCTCAGCTTGACAAAATGATTCTAATTTTTTGTACCTTAGAATTCTACAGGCAGCCTCTTCGCCTAAATTTTCTTTTTTACTAAGAGAAGAAACTTGTCCATCCTCAAGCTCAATAATAGTTAAAGGAATACCAATTTTAGAGCAATTATTTTTATTTAATTGAAGCTCTTTTTCTAGTTCTTTGGAAGGACGTATTTTATGATTAATGTAAACAGCTTTAATTTGAGAAGTAGGAAATAAGCTTTTCATTAAATAAAGCAAACAAAGAGAATCGGCCCCACCTGAAAAACCAACAATAAACTTTGAGGATTTAGCATCAATTTTGTTTGTAGTGAAAAAGTTTAAAACTCCATCAAAAAGTCTTTTCTCAATGTCAGTTTTTCTTTCTTCCATTGAACTCAAACTGAACCTCCTCAAGGCTTTTCCCTTGATATAAATCTAAAACAGCCTGAAAAGCTTTTTCTAATCCTAATTCTAAGCCTTCCTTGTTTTCATTTGATATTTTCGAAAGCACATGGTCTACAACAGTTACCCCGGACGAAGGACGACCAATTCCTACGTAAACAATAATATAATTTAAATCACCAACTTCTTGTTCAATCGACCTTAATCCCTTATGGGTACTGGGTTTTCCTCTTCTTTTTACTCGAATCATCCCAGGATCCAGATCCATATTATCACAAACAACTACCACTTCTTTTTCCGTACGAGAAAGAACAAAAAGAGAAGTATCTTTAAAAATTTCTCCACTATTGTTCATATAAGTAAGAGGCTGAACTATTTTTATGTAATTTTTATTATCTTTTTTTTTCGCTTGTCTATATAAACGAAAACAGCGTTTTCGAAATGTTATTTCTAAAAACGCCGCCATCTTTTGTGTTACTTCAAAACCAACATTATGAAGTGTATGTTCATATTCAAGCCCTGGATTCCCAAGTCCTATCAATAACATATTAATCTTCTATATTTCAAGAAAATCAGCATGTTTTACAACACCTGTTAAATAATTGTCTTGATAATCCTTCAAAGTACAACTGATCTTCTTTCCGTCTAAAACAAGAACCAATTCATCTCCGCGTACGTCATCTCTTAATAAAAGACAAAAATCTTTGTCATTTAATATAATATGTTTTGGTTCGCTCTTACCGTAAATTACTGCTGGCATTTTGCCCTGCTTTAATAAACGTCTTGAGCCTGCACTGCCGAAATCTTCAGTTCTTAAGACTGCTTTTAATTCAATCATGAATTCCTCCTACTCTCATTGAAATTTGATATTTCAATTACCATGGCATACTGGGATGGCAGGATTCGAACCTACGATGCCGACACCAAAAACCGGAGCCTTAACCTCTTGGCTACATCCCAAAGTCAACATATAATAAAAAAAAAGGTTTGTTATGTCTAGCCCTTTTCTAAACTTAAAAAGTTAATTTCATAATTTTTTTAATTTATGCCCCTAAAAGTGGTTTTTTTTTGTATTTTTTTTAAATTATCTAATTGTTATTCCAACTGTCGCAGAAACTGTTCCAAGATTATTGGAAGTAAAAGGTTCAATTGATTGTGACCATGCATTATTTTCAGACTCACTAGTCCCCTTTGAGGTTCCTCCTAAAAATCTTACATTTGAAAATATTTCCATTTGATTTTTTAACTGATAACCCATCCGCAAAGAGGCATCTAAAAGAGAGCCTTCAAACTCAAAACTAGCTCCATTTAGTAATGCCGATGAAGCATATGACCCAGTAACATCCAAAGATAGATTTACCCCTGAAGAAAAATCCCACCTAGAATAAATATTTAAAGCCGGAACAGGTCCCACGTTTTGGGAAACAGTTATATTAGAACTATCATATGCTTTAAAAACAATGGATGCATTTCTTATCTGTAAAGCAACACCAACGGCTAATATTTTGTTTTCCTCTTTTAATAAATCATAAGAATAGGTAAATCGATAAAAAGGGAAACCATATTTTAAATCCATTATGGTTCCAGCATTAAAGGTAACTCCATCAACAATGACAGAGTCACGGAATTTTACAGTAGTATTTACTTCAAATGGTTGATAAAGAAAAGAAATCCTATGCCTGTCAAATAATGTAGCCCCTACGTTAAAACGTTGGAAAGGCAGTAAAATTTCCTGACCACCTTGACTAACATAATTAAAATTTGTTCCAGAAGTTCCTATTTTTATCGTATGTCCTGCAATTACAAAAAAACCAGACTCATACTCGCCAAAAAACTCTATTGGAGCATCTTCCTTATTAATCAAAGAATCATTTACTGCTGCAAATAATGCTGTTAAACTTACAATAGCTAATAAGGCTACCACAATAATTCGTTTTTTCATTTTTCCCTCCACCCTTACAGTTATTATCTTCTTACAATCTACGATAAACTGTAAAAGCCTATAAGTAAAGGGAATAAAGTCACCAAAGCTATATAGAAGAATTTAACTTAAAAACTTAATTTTATATATATTATGATTTAATTCATTTAATTTCGGCTTATCAGTAATAAAGACCCAAGAAGCTCCACTTCCACTTAAAAAAAGAAACTCATCATCATTTAAACTTTTTAAAACTTTTAATTCTGGTTTTGCATTTAGGATAGAAAAATCATTTATAAAATTCCAATTTTTAATTTCATCTTTATAAACAGATATTATCTTTTTTTCTGTCCAAAAAGGTTTCTTGTCGTATTTATCAAGTTCTTTAAAAGCCCAAGGAGTACTAATTTTCTTACCATTTGGAATAAGAACAAACCCTTTAAGGTCCTTTCTTGGAGTAATCTTTTGAACTATTTCTCCTGTTCCTCCTACAATAGCTGCATTGGCTCCAGAAGAAAAAAATGGCACATCACTTCCGACTTCCAATGCTATCTTATATAGATTAGTTTTCTTGTCAAAATAGTCCTGCAAGGCTTGTAGAATACAAGCAGCATCAGTACTGGGTCCTCCAAGACCTGCTCTAATGGGAATATTCTTTTTTATTTTTATTTTTACTTCTGCATTAAGCTTATTATGAAAACACCAAACTCTAACAGCTTTTTCCATTGAATTTAAGCCATCAATCTCAAAGTCTTCCATTCCAATTATTTCAACAACTGTTTTGTTTGATTCTTTTATTTCAATTTCAAGCTCATCATATAGGTCTATTCTTTGAATTAAAGTAAAAACTTCATGCAAACCACTTGCGTTAATTTGACCTGTTTGGAGATGCAAATTCACTTTAGCATAGGCTTTAATCATACCAGGCTCCAAGATCTTTAAGCATGTTTAACGCAGTCTCACCCCAATCACCTTTGTTTGCAGAAGGATTCATGGGACTTGGATGAAGCACAAAACCAACAGTTCCTTTATAATTAAGCCTAAGGGAAATTTCATTTAATTTTTTCTCAGCATATCGTCCTATTCCAATTAAATAATCAAAATCCATTTCTTCGATTATATTTGCTAGATAGTTATCACAGTAATAAGACAAAGCTATTCGGTCTTCTTTTGGTAATTTATCAGGTGTAATATTTTTCCCTGTTTTTCCGCCATCGACGAAGGCTAAAGGACAGTAATTCATCACACTATACTTTGAAAATAAGTTTCTACAATCTGGATAATACTTACTAAAAAAAGTCCAAACACGTCGACCACTGACTTCACTTCTTGGACAATCCAACCCTAAAATCTGGCGTTTTTCATGCATTTTTTCAGGCTTAGATACTTTTCCATCAATTTTCAAATAATTTTTTGTAAAATTAACTTCACCAAAAGGAACCCCAGTTTGGACCATACCAAAGGGTCCTGGGTTCATTCCTAAAAAGAGAACCTTACTCGATTTTAGCAAATAATTTTCCAGATATTTTTTATGATTGTCCCAAGCATAATCCAATGGATTATAGATAAATCCATCGAAGGAAAATTTGATTGAGTCCAAATTTAAAGCAAGTTCTTTTGTTGTATTTTCAAACATTCTATTCCTCAATTGATAAGCAGGCTTCCTTTATAGTTTCAGAAATACTCGGATGAGCAAATACTGATGAAGCTACTTGTTTATAAGTTATTTTATTTTCTATGAGAGCTCCGGCTGGCCAAATCATTTCACTTGAATATGGACCAATCATATGGATTCCTAAAATTTCGTTGGTTTGGGCATCAGCTACTATTTTTACTTTCCCAGTAGACCTCTTATCATTTTCTGCAAGAAATCTTCCATTGCTCCTCATAAAGGCAACTCCACATTTTACTTTTATGTTTTCTTTTATAGCTTCTTCTTCGGTTAAACCACAACCACTTGCTTCGGGTAGAGAATATACCGCCCAAGGAATCGATTTCCAGTTCATTTTTTTAGTTTTACTACCAAAGATATTATCAATTGCAACTTCTGCCATTTTGGATGCACTATGTGCTAATTGACTTTTACCATTTAAATCTCCAATTGCATAAACATTATCAATTGAAGTTCTTAATCTATCATCAACTTTGACCCATTTTTTAAACATTTCAAGTTTCAAAACTTCCAAACCTTCGGTATTTGGTTGGCGACCGCTACTTAAAAGGATGGTTGAACAGTCTTCTGTTTTCTCCCGATTCTTACTGTCAATAAAAGTAATACTGTCTTTTTTTATTGAAGTTACTCGGCATCCTAAATGAAAGGTAACACCCTTCATTTCTCTTCTCATAAGTTTTGCTAAATCTTTGTCCATCATTGGAAGGATTTCTTCCATCATTTCAATTACTGTAACTTTTACCTGTAACATACTGAAAAATGAAGCAAATTCTATTCCAATCACCCCACCACCGATAATTGTAATTGCTTCAGGGATAACTTCAAGATTTAATATTTCATTACTTGTCATTACATTTGGACTATTCACACCCTCAATATTGACAATCATGGGCCTAGAACCTGTTGCGAGTATTAAATTTTCTGTCCCATAAATTACATCCCCGACTTTTACCGTATTTTTATCGAGAATTAAGGCTTCTCCTTTTGTAATCTCAATTTTCTGCTTTTCAAGCATAAGACGTATACCAGAGCGCAAAGTTTCAATTGTATTTTTCTTCCAATTGTTTGCAGATGATAAATCGAAGGTAACATTTTCAGCTTTTACTCCAAATTTTTCTGAGTTATTGGCTATAAAAAAGTGTTTGGCAGAATTTATAAGGCTTTTGGTTGGTATACAACCTTTGTTGGTACAGACACCTCCTAGTTCTTCTTTTTCGACTAATAAAACTTTCTTACCTAATTTTCCTGCATGAAGGGCAGCTTCGTAGCCCGCTGGGCCAGCTCCAATAACTATCAAATCAAAATTAATCACTCAATTCTCCTAAAAAAAGTACTTTTGAATTGCCGTTGCAACTCCATCTTCCATGTTACTGTCTGTAATATAATCAACAATTTCCAATACTGGAGGTACGGAATTTTTCATTCCTACTGATAATCCAGCTTTTTTAAGCATTCCAATATCATTGTAATCATCTCCAATTGCCATTATTTGAGACTTTTCAATTTCATAGTATCTTGATAAATCATCGATTGCACTTCCTTTATCAAAACCTTTTGGCATAACCTCAAAAAAGTTATTTGAAGGGTAGAAAGTTACTAATTTTTCATCGATTCCTTCTTTTCGTAATTCCTTTTCAAATTGTTCAATCTTTGAATGGTTTGGATCCATAGCTAAAATTTTATTGCTGTCTTTGGTTTTCAAAAAATCTTCAAATTTGCTGATAATTGGTTCGCAGAAGTACAATTTAATCTTTTGATTAAAACTGTAGGAGTCTTTTTCTTCAATAATCCACTTAGTATCGTCAAAAAAGATAAGTTCAATCCCAACTTTTCTTCCAATAGAAAGAATCCTTTTAGAAATATCTTTACTTAAACGGTGTTCATAAATTAATTCATAATCGTCATTGTAAAAGCTACATCCATTATAGCAACTTACAGGACCTTTAATGTCTAATTTTGAATAAAAATATTTCATAGCGGTAAGCATACGGCCAGAAACTAAAACAAACTTTACACCTTTTTCTTTAACCAATCGGTTAATCCAAAATTTATTAGCTTCACTTAGGCTTTTATCATCCCTAACAAGGGTTCCATCAATATCACAACATACAATCTTAATATCCACAAGCACCTCACGACCTGTATATTACACTGAAAAAGGTAAATTGAAAACCATTTATTGTTTCTTTTGGTTTCAATAAGGGTAAGAAGAATTTCTGTTTTTAATATTTTGTGGAAAACTCATTTTTTCTATATAAAA
>Ga0265294_10009785_pt1 | contig 10997 bp, 8 predicted proteins | sample MunlanPumphouse3_FD_192504 | JGI IMG/M metagenome (GOLD analysis project Ga0265294, IMG submission 192504) | Groundwater microbial communities from a municipal landfill in Southern Ontario, Canada - Pumphouse #3 | ecosystem: Environmental > Aquatic > Deep subsurface > Groundwater | place...
TGAAAGAGATTCTAAAAGAAGCAAATGATTATGAGAGCAAACCCGATGAATTGCTTTATATTATTAAGCAGGCTAAAAGCAGCTTGATGAATCCCGAGACTTATTATAATAATCTGGGTATACCGGTGTCTGCCAAGGAAAGGTATCATAAGATTCACCGCATCTACAACGCACGCTTGAAAGAGTTTAATGCCCTTGATTTTGAAGACTTAATTGTATTGTGTATCAGGTTATTCAAGGAGTACCCTGATATTTTGGAGAAATATCAGAAGCGGTTTCGCTATATCATGGTGGATGAGTATCAGGATACCAATTATGCCCAGTATCTGTGGGCTAATATGTTAGCTGCCCGGCATCGCAATATTTTTGTGGTGGGCGATCCCGACCAGTCTATATATAGCTGGAGAGGTGCTGAACCGGCTAATGTAAAAAAATTCCTCAAAGACTATCCGGATACACATCTGGTAAAACTGGAAAAGAACTATCGTTCCAGTAAACAGATTATCGCCGCTGCCAATGCCATAATTAAAAATAATTGTGATCGCGAAGAAAAGACGCTCCAGACTGACAATCCCGAAGGGAAAAAAATCATGTATTTTTGTGCGGGTGATAGTTTTCAGGAAGCCCAGTTTGTAGCCAATACTATTGCTGATTTGGTGGATAGGGATGGCCGCCGCTATAGTGACTGCGCTATTTTCTATCGTACCCATGCTCAGTCGCGCATTATTGAAGAGGCTCTCCTGCGCAAATATATTGCCTATCGCATCATTGGAGCACGCAAATTCTATGAACGTAAAGAGATTCGAGATATTGTGGCTTATCTTAAATTGGTATGTAACAAGAATGATCGTTTGAGTTTCCGCAGGATTATTAATATCCCCCGCCGGGGCATTGGGGAGAAGACTATAGAAAAACTTGAAGAATTTGCCGGCCGGGATGGATTACCGATCATGGAAGCGCTGCCCGATGCCTCTGAAATCAATGGCATCAGTAAAAAGATGGCTACTATGCTCGAGAATTTCTATGGAATGATTACCTACTTCGGCAACCTCAACGAATCTGGCGTACCCGTTCGGGAAATACTGGATCAGGTTATGGATATGACCGGGTATATGGAGGATTTGAAGAAAAATAATGTGGCCGAATCACAGACCCGCATCGAGAATTTAGAGGAACTGCGCTCTCTGGCGGTGGAATTTGAAAAAGAGGGAATTGAGAGCCTGGAAGATTTTCTAGCCCGGATAGCGCTGGTTCAGGATACGGATGAACTTGATAATGATGATACCGTTGTAATGATGACTTATCATGGGGCCAAAGGCCTGGAATTTCCAGCGGTATTTATGACGGGGATGGAAGAAGGTGTATTTCCTTCCTATCGTACTGAAACATTAGAGGGTATGGAAGAAGAACGGCGGCTATGTTATGTGGGGATTACACGAGCTCAGGAAAGACTTTATCTTACTAATGCCGTTTCCCGTTTGTTATACGGTTATGAAAGAAATAATCCTCCCTCGCGTTTTATTCAAGAAATACCGGTTGAATTAATGGACACGCCGCGCGAAAGAAAACGGGTGGGTGGCAAGTTGTTTGAAGGTGATACGGTGATTCATAAGAAGTTTGGAGTCGGGATCGTCTTGAAGCTAAATGAGGATGAGATTGCCATCGTTGATTTTGAAAGGGCTGGAACCCGCATGCTGCGTTTAGATATGGCTCCTTTGGAGAAGATAGTATAAAGAAGCAAGCAGGGGACAATAGCGTTGTTCCTTTATCTGATTTCTAAGGAGGCATATGTTTGATTGACGTCAAAGCTCATATAGATGAATTGCGGGATATTATCCGCAAGCATGAGTACCAATATTATGTGCTGGACGATCCCCTGATTACGGATATGGAATTCGACCGCCTGATGCAAGAATTAATCCACCTGGAAACGGAATACCCGGAATTAGTAAGTCCTGATTCGCCCACCCAGAGGGTGGGAGGTGATGTACGGGACGGATTAGTTGCAGTTGTACATCGCACTCCGCTGCTGAGCCTCGACAATGCCTTTTCCTTCTCTGATCTGGATTCTTTTGATCGGCGCCTGAGGAAGACAAATGGGGTTTCCTATATGGCCGAGCTGAAAATAGATGGAGTATCGATTGCCCTCATTTATGAAAACGGCACTCTGATTAGTGCTGCTACGCGTGGTGACGGCCTTCTGGGCGAGGATGTAACGCCTAATGTACGAACTGTAAAAAACATTCCCCTTAAATTACGTACTCCCTTGCCCCGTTTGGAAGTCCGAGGCGAAATATTTATGCCCAAAAGTGAGTTTGTAAGGTTAAACCAGGAGCGGGAAGAAAGAGGGGAAAGGGTTTTTGCCAACCCCCGCAACGCTACGGCGGGCTCGCTGCGGCAGATCAATCCAAGTATAACCGCAAGCCGAGCTCTGGCTGGGTTTATATATGATATTATCTTTGTGGAAGGACACGAAGTGAATAGCCAGGTGGAAGCCCTGGGATTTTTAACCAAACAGGGCATTCCGGTTAACCAGGCAGCCAAAGTCTGCGCCAGTATAGATGAAGTTTTTGCCTACTGCCAGAAGTTTGAGGAAGAGCGTCATAGTCTGCCTTATGAAATCGATGGGGTGGTCATCAAGCTAAATGATTTCGAACTTCGTAAGGAAATGGGTCAGACTGCCAAAAGTCCCCGCTGGGCTATAGCTTATAAATTCCTGGCCGAAGAAAAGGAAACCAGGCTAAAAGGCTGCGAGCTTAATGTGGGCCGGACGGGAATTATTGCGCCCACCGCCTTGCTCGAACCAGTCTCACTGGCTGGTACTACAGTGAGTCGGGCCAGCCTCCATAATTTCGATCTGGTCCAGGAAAAGGATATTCGGGTCGGGGATACGGTTTTGGTGCACAAGGCAGGAGATATTATCCCGGAGATTATAAAACCGCTGGTTGATAAAAGAAATGGCAGCGAAGAGTTGATCCTGCCCCCCGCTAATTGTCCCAGCTGTGGAAGTTTGGCCGTCCGGGCCGAGGGGGAGGTCGCCTATCGTTGTGAGAACGTAAACTGCCCGGCAAGATTAAAGGAGAGCCTGGTGTTTTTTGCCTCCCGTGACGCCATGGACATCGATGGGATGGGACCGGCGCTGATAGAGCAACTTGTGGCGCGTGGTGTGGTCAGCAACATTGCAGATTTGTACAGCCTGGATGAAGAAAAGGTGGCCGGATTGGAGCGGATGGGAGCCAAATCGGCGGCGAATCTAATCAGGGCCATTGAAAACAGCAAAGCCAGGCCTTTGTATCGCTTAATAACGGCTTTGGGTATCAGGCATATCGGATTGAAGAGTGCGCGCATTCTGGCCGATGTTATGAAGCACATAGATGATTTTAAAAATGCATCCTCCGCCGAGCTCACCCTTATTCCGGAGATTGGGCCCAAAATGGCCGAAAGCCTGGTCAGCTTTTTTGCGGAGCCGCATAATCAGGAGATGCTGGCGCGCTTGGAGGCCGCCGGGGTAAACATGAGGGAAGAGAAGCGGAACGCCGGAGAAGGGAAACTGAATGGCAAAACCTTTGTTCTCACTGGTACCATGGAAGCCATGAGCCGCAGTGAAGCTGGCGAAAAAATCATGGCCCTGGGTGGCAAAACCAGCTCCAGTGTAAGTAAAAACACCGATTATGTGGTCGTGGGTGCAGACCCGGGCAGCAAATATGACAAAGCCCTCCAACTGGGAGTAACGGTTTTAAATGAAGAAGAATTTCTCAATCTTATCGAATAGGAAACACACCTCGGCAGTCAGTAAGGCCCCTAATAATTGTTTGTCTGAGTATGACTTTTCTTCTTGTAAAGCCAGAATAATGCCAGGAATGATCCCACTGGCGCTTCCGTTCAGTGCCGCTACTATCTTACCCATAGCGGCATTTATCCCGAGACGACATTTTAATATAATCCATAAATGATGTCACTGCAAAAAGTCCTTTTCGGTCTCGAAAGTGGTAGATTATACCCTGTTTCCACCATAATATTTCGCAGGGAGGGTTAAAAGGGCTCATTTCCCCCTCCGTGTGGAGCTGAAAATCAGATAGCGTGACTTTTTGCAGTGACATCATAAATACATAATAGTGTAAAATTACCTGGATTTGCACCCTCGAGACGGTCTCTGCCGATTGTATACATAAATATTGTATACTTGACATCTTTAGCGAGCTTAGGGGTCATCATGCTTGTCAGGATATTAGCGATAGAATAAAATAGATAGAGTCAACAAGCCATCTCCATATTTTTAAGGAGATGGCTTCGACATTATGCTGGGAGGACACAGTCTTGACAGGAACCATAATCAATGCTGCGGCCATAATTGTGGCCGGGCTGATCGGATTAGTTTTTCGCAAGGGGATACCGGCTAATATTAGCCGTACCATGCAGGACGGGTTGGGACTGCTTATTTTGGCCATAGGAATTCAATTTGCTTTCAAGGCAGAGAGTCTGGCCGTGGTAGGTGTATGTCTGGCCCTGGGAGCGGTTTGGGGGGAATGGCAGCGTTGGGAAGGAAGACTGGAAAACCTGGGCGGCAAACTGGAGAAAATTTTCGGGGGTGGTGACAACCAGTTTGTAAAAGGGTTTGTTTCTGCCACCCTGCTATTTTGTGTAGGGGCGATGGCAATTGTGGGGTCTTTACAGGATGGATTAACCCACAACTACGAAATTCTGTTGGTCAAATCTATGCTGGACGGAATATTCGCCATGATATTTGCCGCCAGTATGGGGGTGGGTGTACTTTTCTCGGCCCTGCCGGTTCTTATTTATCAGGGTGCTATTAGTCTGGGAGCTGGTTTCATCAAACCTTTGCTCACGGATCCAATGTTAAATAATATCACTGCTCTGGGGGGGGTATTAATTGCGGGGATTGGTTTCAATGCCATGGGTATTACCCGCATCAAGGTAGCCAATCTGCTGCCCGGTCTTTTCCTGGTTCCGGTAGTAATGGCCGTTATTAAATATCTGCCCTGGTGAGGGGTTCTAACTCATAGTTTAGAGTATCGTTTATTAGTCAAGAACCATCCCGACTTGCATTGAGTCAAGAACCATCCTGACTGGCGTTATCCCAAAAATATTAGTTGAACAGATCCCTTTTTGGTATAATATTGAACGTACATGTTTACAAAGACAAGGAGGTAGCGATATGGCCTTAACTGAAAAGGAAGTAGAGCATGTAGCTCTGTTGGCTCGATTCAATTTAAGCGCAGATGAGAAAAGGATATTTGCCGAACAACTTAGTTCTATTCTAACTTACGTTGATACTCTGAACATAATCCCTACAGACGATGTGGAACCGCTGACTTATATTTTGCCGGTTCATAATGTTTTCCGGGCGGATGAAGTAAAGCCTGGTATGCCTCGCGAAGAGATTCTGGCTAATGCTCCTCTCGCCGAAGAGGGTCAATATAAAGTTCCCAAAATAATGTAGAGGGGGTAATAGGCAGTGGAGTTATATGAACTCACCGTTCATGAATTGCAGAAGTGGCTGGCTGGTCGAGAAATATCATCGGAAGAAATCGTAAAATCGATTTTTACCCGCATAAATGCGGTTGACGATAGGGTCAAGTCGTTTATTACTCTCACGGAAGAACTGGCGCTGCAAAAGGCTAAAAAGGTTGATGATATCGGTAAATATGAGGGTATTGCCGGGATTCCGTTAGGGTTAAAAGATATCTTCTGCACCCGGGGGGTCAAGACCACCTGTGGATCAAAAATACTGGCAGATTTTGTACCCGCTTACGAATCTACCGCTTCCCGCCGATTGGATGAGGCGCAGGGAATTCTGGTTGGTAAGTTGAATATGGATGAATTTGCGATGGGCTCCTCGACTGAAAATTCAGCATTTTTTGCCACCCATAATCCGTGGGATTTGGCCAGGGTCGCGGGAGGGTCATCGGGTGGTTCAGCTGCAGCAGTAGCTGCGGATGAAGTGCCGTTTAGCCTGGGGACGGATTCGGGCGGTTCCATAAGGCAGCCGGCTTCTTTTTGTGGGGTGGTAGGTATGAAACCAACCTATGGCAGAGTGTCACGCTGGGGTGTAGTTGCTTATGCTTCGTCACTGGACCAAGTCGGAGTGGTCAGCAAAGATGTACGCGACAATGCCCTGATTATGAATATTATTGCGGGGCATGACCCGTTGGATTCTACCAGTGCGGTTGAAGAAGTGCCTGATTTCACAACTGTTCTAGATGGTAATGTGAAAGGGCTGCGCATTGGTTATCCAAAGGAGTATTTCAGACAGGGAGTCGATGCAGCCATAATAGATGCGATAAAAGCTGCCCTGTTGAAGTATGAGGAAATGGGGGCGATTGTAGAGGAAGTCTCTCTGCCCCACAGCGAGTACGCCTTGCCGGCTTATTACCTGATAGCTCCGGCCGAAGCCAGTGCCAATATGGCTCGGTTTGACGGCGTACGGTATGGATACCGAGATTTTTCTGCCGAGAATGTCGCCGATATGTTTTGCCAAAGTCGAGATAAGGGTTTCGGCGACGAAGTGAAAAGGCGCATTATGTTGGGGACCTATGCTCTCAGTTCAGGTTATTATGATGCTTACTATCTGAAGGCTTTGAAGGTAAGAAGATTGATTGCCGATGATTTCACCAGGGTGTTTCAAGATTACGACATTATCGTGGCACCGACTACCCCGACGACCGCCTTTAAAATAGGTGAACAGTTTGATGATCCGTTAACCTTGTATATGAATGATATTCTGACCGTGCCGGTGAATATGGCCGGGTTACCGGGTATGTCTATACCGTGCGGATTTGATCAGGGCATGCCCATTGGAATGCAGCTGATTGGGAAGGCCTTCGATGAAGCAACTTTGTATAAAGCAGCTTATGCGTTTGAGCAGAATACCGGTTTTCATACCGTGAAACCAACTCTGGGGGTGAAATAATTGAGTAAGGATTATCAAATCGTTATCGGCCTGGAGGTACACACTGAGTTGAAAACCCAAACTAAAATATTTTGTTCATGTTCCACCGCTTTCGGGGCCGAACCCAATACTCAGACTTGTCCGGTTTGTGCAGGTTTTCCAGGCGTATTGCCGGTATTGAATGAGAAGGTGGTCGAATTGGCCATTAAAACTGGATTGGCTCTGCATTGCGAGATTCCTGAAACATGCAGGTTTGATCGTAAGAATTATTTTTATCCCGATTCACCCAAGGCCTACCAGATATCACAATTTGATTTGCCGGTATGTTCAAAAGGTTATCTGGATATAGATGTCAACGGGCAGAAAAACGGATTGGCATAACCAGGGCGCATATGGAGGAAGATGCTGGTAAACTGGTGCATCAGGGCGATATTACCACCACGCCTTTTTCCCTGGTTGATTTAAATCGTTGTGGGGTACCGCTTTTAGAGATCGTGTCGGAACCGGATATGCGCTCATCCCAAGAGGCACGCGTTTATCTGGAGAAATTACGTGCTATATTACTTTTTGCAGGAGTTTCAGACTGCAAGATGCAGGAAGGTTCCCTGCGCTGTGATGCGAACGTATCAGTTCGGCCGGTTGGGCAAGTGGAGTTTGGAACCCGGGTGGAGATTAAAAACTTGAATTCCTTCCGGGCTTTGGAAAGAGCCATCGAATATGAAGCCAAAAGGCACATGGAAGCGATTGAGGATGGTGAAGAAATATTCCAGGAAACTCGGACCTGGGATGAAGAAAAGCAGCAAACCCGTTCGATGCGATCTAAAGAAGAGGCGAATGATTATCGGTATTTTCCGGAACCGGATTTGCCTCCCCTGAAAATAAGCCGGGAATGGGTGGAAGCAATCCGGGCTGTCATGCCAGAAATGCCGGAACAGGCCCAAAAGCGGCTGGTAGAGACTTATGGCTTGCCAGAATATGATGCGGAAATTCTGACCCTAACGCCCGACAGTCTGGCTTTTTTCGACCAATGCCGGCAGGAATATCCAGACGCCAAAACAGTATCAAACTGGATGATGGGGGAATTCAGCCGTCTCTTGAACCAAAATAACCAGGAGATTGCCGAAAGTAAACTGCAGGCCTCCCATCTGGCCCAAATGTTAAAGGCCATAGATGATGGCAGCATCAGCGGCAAGATGGCTAAGACTGTTTTCGAGGAGATGTTTGCCAGCGGTAAAAGCCCTCAGGTCATAATCAAGGAAAAAGGGTTGGTACAGATCTCGGACGAAGGAACGTTGTTGCCGCTTATTGAGGATATAATTAAGGCAAACCCCGGGGTGGTCGATGATTACAAAAATGGCAAAAAAAAGGCGTTCGGCTTTTTCGTCGGACAGATTATGAAAGCGACTAAAGGGCAGGCTAATCCGGCCCTGGTCAATAAACTTATCAAAGACAAACTGGGCAGCATATAATAGATAGATGTCTTGATAAATCAAGCAAAAATTTACAATTTATAATTTGGTGCAAAGCGCCAAGGGGGGTAGATATATGACTTGGACACTTATGAACAAGGATTGGTTTGATGAACCTGATGCTAAAATTTACGTAGTAGATACTACGCTGAGAGATGGAGAACAAACCGCCGGGGTAGTTTTTTCTAATGACGAGAAAGTTAGAATTGCCCGCTATCTTGATGCTATGGGCATTGATCAGATTGAGGCGGGTATACCGGTAATGGGTGGCTTTGAGAAGGATTGCATCAAAGAGATCGTCAGGATGGGGCTGAAAGCTAGCATTATGGCCTGGAACCGGGCGGTTATAACGGATATCAAGGAGTCAATTGAATGTGGTGTCGATGCGGTGGCGATTTCTATTAGTACATCTGATATTCATATTGAGCACAAGCTGCAGACTACGCGTGAGGATGTTTTAAAGAGGATGTCTGATGCGGTCAAATTTGCCAAGGATTCGGGACTATACGTATCAGTCAACGCCGAGGATGCATCGAGATCCGATATAGATTATTTAACTGAGTTTGCCCTGATTGCTAAACATGGTGGTGCCGACCGACTGCGTTTTTGCGATACGGTAGGGACATTGGATCCTTTAACCACCTTTAGATATATAAAAACCCTGCATGATTCGGTAGGGTTGGATATAGAAATGCACACGCATAATGATTTCGGCATGGCCACCGCCAACTCCCTGGCCGGAATATATGCTGGTGCCAATCACGTGGGGGTGACCGTAAACGGTTTGGGGGAAAGAGCTGGCAACGCATGCCTGCAGGAAGTGATTATGGGCATGAAACATCTGATGAAAATTGATGTTAATTATAACACTACCCTCTTCCGGGAGGTGGCTCAGTATGTGGCCGAGGCTTCAGGCCGGGTCCTGGGTCTCAACAAACCGATTGTAGGGTCCAACATATTTGCCCACGAGTCTGGAATACATGGCGATGGGGTATTGAAGAACCCGCTTACTTATGAAGCTTTCCTGCCTGAAGAAGTAGGGTTGCAAAGGCAAATGGTAATTGGAAAACATTCTGGTTCAGCTTCCATAAAGGCTAAATTCTTCGAATACGGGCTTGATCTCCAAGCTGGAGATGCCCGGGAAATATTAGCACGCTGTAGACAGATGTCAATTGATAAGAAACGATCTTTATTTGATAAGGAAATTGTTTGTATTTACGAAGATTTATTGAAAGAGAGGGAGAAAAGTTGAGTAAGACCATAGCTGAAAAGGTTTTATCTGCTAAAAGCGGCCAGGATGCCAAGGCTAATGATATAGTGGTAGCTGATCTGGATTTTGTTATGGGTCAGGATGGCACTTCTGGATTGGCTATCCAGGCATTTGAGGCCATGCAGGCTGAACAGGTTTTTGATCCGGCCCGCATCGCTATGGTCATCGATCATAGCGCACCCAGTCCTCTGGCTGGAGTGTCAGCACTACATCAGCAGATGAGGGTTTTTGCCGATGAACAGAAGATTAATTTCTATGATATTGGGGATGGGGTTTGCCATCAACTGATGCCCGAACAGGGACATGTTGTTCCCGGTGATCTGGTGATAGGAGCTGACTCGCATACCTGTACCTATGGAGCCATAAACGTGTTTTCAACCGGTGTCGGTTCTACTGACCTGGCTGCTGGTTTGGTTTCTGGTAAATTGTGGTTTAAGGTACCGGAAACCTTTAAGTTCATTCTCAATGGAAAACTGCCGGTCGGAGTATATTCCAAAGACCTCATTCTATATTTGATTGGTGATGTCACCGCAGATGGTGCCACCTATATGGCGGCAGAATATGGGGGCGAGGCCATAGATGCTCTTTCAGTCGAAGCGCGCTTTACTATAAGTAATATGGCCATTGAGATGGGGGCCAAGTGTGGGCTGATGGAAGCCGATCAGAAGACTATTGACTGGGTAATTGCCCACAGTAAGAAGCCCTTTACCCCGGTCAAGGCCGATTCGGATGCGGTATATGCGCGGGTCAAGGAATACGATGTTTCGAAACTGGAACCCCAGGTAGCCAAACCTCATACCGTAGATAATGTGTCGCCTATCAGTGAGGTGGCCGGAATTCCTATCCAGCAGGGGGTAATTGGCACCTGTACCAATGGACGAATTGAGGATTTGCGCATTGCCGCAACTATTTTAAAAGGCAGAAAAATTGATAAACACACCCGCTTGATAGTAGCCCCCTCCTCGCGTCAGGTGATGATACAAGCTATGCGGGAAGGGCTTATTGAGGTTTTCGTGGAATCAGGCGCGGCTGTAGTTACGCCCGGATGTGGACCCTGTGTGGGAACGCATAATGGTGTGCCTTCGGATGGAGAAAATGTGATTTCCACCGCCAACCGCAATTTCAAAGGACGCATGGGTAATCCGACTGCTTTCATATATTTAGGTTCGCCTGCTACAGTAGCTGCGTCGGTATTATATGGAAAAATTACCGATCCACGCGAGTTTATTAGATAAAGGAGGTATGAAGCGGCTATACTTTAAAGCATAATATGATATAATAGTATATAGTAAAAAACTATTGGAGGCAAAATATATGAAGCTATATACTATGAAAGATGTAATGGAGA